>Ga0208041_1001599_pt1 | contig 14114 bp, 12 predicted proteins | sample AD_SCU002_MetaG_FD_184453 | JGI IMG/M metagenome (GOLD analysis project Ga0208041, IMG submission 184453) | Active sludge microbial communities of municipal wastewater-treating anaerobic digesters from China - AD_SCU002_MetaG (SPAdes) (version 2) | ecosystem: Engineered > Bioreactor > Anaerobic...
GAATATTACTTTCTGGAGCGCTCGCGATCTGCTGTGGTACCAGGATCACAGGCAGTGGTTCTTGAGGATGGAAACCGGATGAGAGGGATCGCGCACCCCCGGTCGTTGTAGAGAGACGCCGAGGGGGAGATTTGAACTCCCGAGGTGCCAGGCACCAGTGGCTTTCGAGGCCACCGCCTTCCCGGACTAGACTACCTCGGCATAAAACCAGCCTACAGTATTTAGGTTCTCCGGCTATAATAGTATCGAGGTATGCTCTGTCGATTTACCCTCATCCCGGATGGGCGCGTGCTGATCTACCGGGGCCGTCCGGGCGAGACCTTTGAAGACGCCCTCCTCTCGTTTGAGCTCAACCCCGATACGGCGCTCATATTCTCCGGCGGAAGGAGCCTGCCGCAGGATAAAAAGATCGAGGAAGAGGAGGTCGAGATCTTCCTCGCTTCCTCGCGCGGATGATTACTGCGCGCCCGGCATGCCCGGCTTTCCAGCCTGGGTGACCATCATGTCGTCGACGCGGACGAGGAGCATGGCCGTCTCGGTCGCGCTCTTGATGGCCTGGGTCTTCACGCGCTCGGGTTCGATGACGCCGGCCTCCCGCATATCGACGATCGCGCCGGTGTAGACGTTGAGCCCGGCGTACTTCGCGCCGTCTGCGTGGGCCTTCCGGAGAGCAACGGCCTTGTCGATCGTGTCAAACCCGGAGTTCTCCGCGAGCGTCCTCGGGATGACCTCGAACGCATTCGCAAAGGCTTCGATGGCAAGCTGGGCCCGGCCCCCGACGGTTGCCGCGTAGTCGCGGATGCGGAGCTGAAGCTCGGTCTCCACCGACCCGCCGCCGACGACGAACCTGCCGTCCTCGATGGCGTCCTGGACGACCCGGGCTGCGTCGTAGACCGCCCGCTCGAGCTCGTCGAGCAGGAGCTGGGAGGTGCCCCGGAGGAGGATTGTGACGGCTTTCGGGTTGTCGCACCCGGATATGACCGTCAGTTCGGTGTCCGGGAGTTCTTCGGCCGCTTCGGCGTGGCCGAGCGTCGTTGCGTTGAGTTCCTCGGGCTTGTTGACGATGGTGCCGCAGAGCGCCCGTGCTGCGAACTTCATGTCCTCTTCCTTTACATCCTCGATGGCATATATGCCGCTCTTCGCGAGATAGTACTGGACGGCATCGGCGATCCCCTTCTGGCAGAGGACGACGTTTGCACCCGAGGCGGCGATCTGATCGGCGATCTTCTTGAGGGACTCGCGTTCCTGCTCGGTGAACGCCTTCATCTGGTCTGAAGAGGTGATCTTGATCTTTGATTTTACCTGGGTCTTCGTGACCTCGAGCGGTTGGGCGAGCAGGGCTACCCTGGCGTCGGTGACCGCGTCCGGCATCTGTTCAAAGACGCGCTTCTTGTCGATGACGACGCCCCGGATGAGCTCCGCGTCGTGCATCGTGTCGCCGACCTGCGTCTTGATCTTGATGTCGTCCTCGTCCACAATGTAGGCGCCGGCGCCCGCCCCGGTCGCGACCTGCCGCACCGCATCCACGACGATGTTGGATACCTTCTCCTTGACCGCCTCGATGGACTTGCCGGTCATAGCGGTGTCGGCGATCTTTATGAGGTTCTCACGGTCTTCAAACCCGATCGTTATGGCCAGGTCATCAAGAACCGCGAGGGCCTTCTCCATGCCGAGCTGGTAACCGTTCGCGATGACCGTGGGGTGAACGTTCTGGGCGAGCAGTCTCTCCGCCTCTTCCATCAGCGACCCGACCAGAACCGTCGCGGTCGTGGTGCCGTCGCCGACCTCGTCGTCCTGGGTCTCGGCGACCTCGACGACCAGCTTGGCACCGGGGTGCTGCACGGACATCTCGTGCAGGATGGTTGCCCCGTCGTTCGTGATCACCACATCACCGCTGGAGCTGACCAGCATCTTGTCCATTCCCCGGGGACCGAGCGTTGTCCGAACGGCGGCCGCAATTGCTTTTGCAGCCATGATATTCGAGCGCTGCGCCTCGAATCCGCGCGTGCGCTCAACATTCTCCCGTAAAATAATGATGGGCTGTCCAGCAAGCATTGTATAATCCTCCTTTGTCCGTTAAGTTTGTTTAGAAGTTCTATATATAGTGATCGATGAAGGGCGACTTTCCCCGAGCACCCGGGTCGATCAGCGAGTGTGGATAACCCATCTGTCAGCGTTACGCGCCTGGTACTTCAGGCGGGCCCGTCAGCTGCGATGATGTATTTCCCGGCCGGATGTTGCACTCATTTGAAAAATGCGGTGAGTTTTTCCTCACCCGAGCCTCGATATCGTAAAGAGCGACCGGACCGGGACGCCGTCGACCTCCCGGACGCCCAGTTTGTCGAAGAGCGACCAGACCGCCATCGGTGCCGCCCCGTGCCGCCGGAGGAACGCTATCGTCTCCGCAAGCGTCGTCCCGGTCGTGACGACGTCGTCGACGATGAGGCAACGCTGGGCGGTGATCGTGGCGAACGTGCCCGAGAGGGACCCGGTGGGCGTCTCGCTCCGGCTGTGCTTCGCCGGGAGGTAGACCGCGAGTTTGAGCCCCTCCTCTGCGGCGATGAGGGTGGCGAGCGGGACGCCTGAGGGCGCGATCCCGACGACCGTGTCCGGGACTTCCCCGGCCGGCAGGGCTCCCCCCTCCGCCAGGTAGAGGAAGCGCCTGAGCATCATCATCGCCATATCGTTTAAGAGCGTCCCATGGCTCCCTACCGCCGTCCAGTCGACGTGAACGTCTTTTGGGGCCTCCATCCCCTTCGGCTGGGTGAGCAGCCAGGTGACCGTCTCCATCGAGAGGCCGAGCTCGTCGGATATCTGGCCCGGGGTGTGCCCTTCTGCCTGGAGCGCCTTTGCCTTCGTGATCAACTCTTCAAGGGCGGACATGGAGAAGAATCTTTTAGTGACCTATTTAAATTTTCTTTTGATCGGTGCGCCGCAGACCCGGCACTCCCCCGGCTCCCGCCAGTACCGGCCGCACCCGCTGCACCGGTAGCGCCACCGGATCGCCCGGGCGGGCCGCTGCCGGATGCTCCGGGTCTCGACGCCGAGACGGTGGGCGACGTTCTGGACCGCAAAGTCGTCGGTGACGAGGACGGCCGATAGCTCCAGCGCGAGCGCGAGGATATCCCGGTCGGTCGCGGAGAGCACCCCGGCATCCCCCGTCCGGACCGCGGCCGCCTCGACCCGCGCGAGGTCCTCCTCCCGCGCCTCCCGGACGGAAAGCCCCGCCGCGGCGAGCGCCTCAAACCGGCACTTCGCGTGGAGATCGCCAAGTTCCCCGACGACCGACGGGGTGGTATAGGCCCCCTCCTCAACCGGCATCTCCGAAAAAAAGACCGAAGCGTCGAGGACGAGCGTCATCCCGAGAACTCCACGACGTCGTTTACCCGGCACCCGACCGGGTACCCGAACTCCGAGAGGATCCAGCAGGCGGTTCTCGCGTGCATCGAGAGCGTGTGCGTGCTGTACTCCCCGCCGTAGCAGGCGAGGTAGACAAGGAGCTGGTCGGCGAGGTGGACGTCGACCGTGCCGGGGCTCTCGCATTCCCGGGCGAGGGCCCGGGCGGCGGTCCGGCCCACCTCTTCGGCGGGAAGCCCCCTCCTCCCGAGAGCGACGGCGCCTTTCGCCCCGCTCCATACCGTCACGGAACTCCCCGGGCCCGCCCCGCCCTCCCGGGCGTCAAGGGTTGCGGTGCAGGCAAGGCCGGGGTCCCGGCGCAGGAACTCCCGGGCTGCGGCCGCCTGGCGTTCCACGACATGCGCCGGGAGCCCCGTCGAGCAGGAGACGATCCCGCACTCCCCCTTCCCCTCCGGGACCGCGATCGGGCCCGGGCGGGACGGCTTCACCCGGACGTGCACCCGCCCCCCTCCCCGCGGGTAGTACCCCCTCTCAAGCACCTCGACCGCTATTGAGGCCCCGGCGCGGCGGAGCACCGGCGCGAGGACGCGGTCCAGGTAATCGATGGTCGGGCTCCACGCCACCTCGGTCCCGCCCGTGACCGTGATGCTCCCCCCGGCGCGGAGGGCGACCGGGAGCCACGCCTGGAGGATGAGGGGGATGCTCCCGGCGGTCCCGGGGTCGATCCGGAGGTCGGCCCGCCGGAGCCCGCCCGGGGTGAACGTGATCTCGCGGCTCCGGGGCAGAAGCCCCGTGCATTCGGCGTCGCAGGCCCCCGCGACCGCCCGGACCGCGGCGATGTGCTGGGGGGCGAGCCCGGGGTTTTCCCGGTTCTCCCGGATCCGGGTCACGGTGACCGGCGTCTGGGCGAGCGCCGAGAGGGCGACCGCCAGGCGAACGATCTGCCCGCCCCCTTCGAGGCAGGACCCGTCAACGGTGAGCATCTTCTCTGATCGCGGTAACGATTGCGTTCGCGGCCGATATGAAACTTGAGGCGTTCTCATAGGTGTCGCTCGAGACGACCGAGGCGATCCCCGCCGCCCGCAGGCGCGTGTAGGCGCCGCTCGTGAGCACCCCGTGGACGCAGGCCGCGTGGATGGATGCCGCCCCCTGCTCCTGGAGCATGCAGGCGGCGGTCGCAAGCGTCCCCCCGGTGGATATGATATCGTCCACGATCACGACCTCGCGCCCGGCGGCGTCGATGGTCTTCGGGGCGATCCGGACCTCTTCGCCCGAGAGCCGGGTCTTTTCAAGGTGGTCGCAGTCCCACCCGCCGACCGCCGCAACACTGGCCGCAAACCCGATTGCCCCCTCGTCCGGGGCGAGGATGAGGGGGTTCTTCAGGCGCAGGTCGCCGACGTACCCCCCGACGGCCGGGGCGATGGTGATGTTCTTCGTCGGGACACCGAAGTACTGCAGCACGCCGGGGTCGTGGATGTTGACCACAAACGCCCGCTCGATGCCGGCCGAGAGGGCTCGTGCGACCACCCGGGCGCTGACCGGCTCACCCGTGGAAAACCGCCGGTCCTGGCGGGAGTAGCCGAGATACGGGACCACCAGGGTGTTCCTTGATTGGTCGGCAGCATCGATGAGAAGAAGCGTCTGCACGAGCATATCGTTATCCACGGTGCTGCTGACGATCAGGGTCTCGTCGTCTAGTTCTCCGGTGCGCAGATACATCTCCCCGTCAGGAAACCGGGTGAATTTCGTCTCAACCAGCGGTACCCCCAACTTCCCGGCAATGCGGGCCGCGATAACCTGGGACCGTTCCGTGCTGATTATTCTCATGTAACACCTTTGCTGGAAAGTATTTGAACGAGGATGAATAAATTATATAAGTACCAGTGCAGCAAAGAGGTAAACCCGACGATGGATTCAACGACTCCAGAAGAAATCCCGAGGATCGAGCTCACGACTGATGAACTGGCGGAGGCGGACGTCTTTGCCGGCCTTGAGCTGAGCGCATCGTCAGATATCGACGTACCCCCGAATCTCATCGATCAGGTCATCGGTCAGGAACACGCCGTCGAGGTGATCCGGAAGGCCGCGGTCCAGCGCAGGCACGTGATGATGATCGGCACTCCCGGAACCGGCAAATCGATGCTGGCGAAGGCGATGGCAGAGCTCCTCCCGAAAGAGGAACTGCAGGACATCCTGGTCTACCCGAACCCCGAAGACAACAATAACCCCATCATCCGGACCGTTCCCGCCGGCCGCGGCAAGCAGATCGTCAACGCCCACAAGGTGGAGGCGAGAAAGAAGATCCAGATGCGGAGCACCCTCATCATGCTCCTTGTCGTCGGCATCATCGGCTACGCCATCATCGTCTCCCAGTGGCTCATGGGGATCATCGCCGCCGCATTCGTCTTCATGGCGCTGAAGTACTCGACGCCCCGCGAGGAGGCGATGGTCCCAAAACTCCTGGTCACCCACGACCCGAACACCCCCGCACCCTTTGTGGACGCCACCGGCTCGCACGCGGGCGCCCTGCTTGGCGACGTCAGGCACGACCCCTTCCAGAGCGGCGGCCTTGAGACGCCTTCGCACGACCGTGTCGAGAGCGGGGCCATCCACCGGGCGCACGGGGGGGTGCTCTTCATCGACGAGATCAACACCCTCACCCCGCACTCCCAGCAGAACCTGCTGACCGCGCTCCAGGAGGGCAACTTCCCGATCACCGGCCAGAGCGAGCGCTCGAGCGGTGCGATGGTCCGGACCGAACCGGTCCCCTGCCGGTTCGTGATGATCGCGGCAGGCAACCTCGACGCCATCCAGGGGATGCACCCGGCGCTCCGGTCGCGCATCCGGGGCTACGGCTACGAGGTCTACATGCGGGACACGATGGAGGACACCCCGGAGAACCGGAAGAAGTTTCTCCGGTTCATCGCCCAGGAGGTCAAGAACGACGGGAAGATCCCCCACTTCGACCGGGGCGCCATGCTCGAGGTGCTCCGGGAGGCCCGGCGCCGCTCGAATCGGAAGGGTCACCTGACCTTGAAACTCCGCGACATGGGCGGGCTCATCCGGGTGGCGGGGGACCTCGCCCGGCAGGAGAGTGCCGATTTCACCACGGCACGGCACGTCATCACCGCGAAGTCGGCCGCCCGCTCGATCGAGGACCAGATCTCCGACGAATACATCCGGCGGAGCCGGGACTACGACATCACCGTCGTGGAGGGCACCCGGGTCGGCCGGGTGAACGGGCTTGCGGTGATGGGGACCGACTCGGGCTCGGTCCTCCCGGTGATGGCCGAGGTGACCCCGAGCCAGGGGGCGAACGGCACGGTGATCGCGACCGGGATGTTAAAAGAGATCGCCCAGGAGTCGATCAAGAACGTCAGCGCCCTCATCAAGAAGTTCACCGGGAAGGACATCAGGAACATGGACATCCACATCCAGTTCATCGGCACCTACGGCGGCGTGGAGGGCGATTCGGCCTCCGTGACGGTGGCGACCGCGGTGATCAGCGCCATCGAGAACATACCGGTGCGCCAGGACGTCGCGATGACCGGGTCGCTCTCGGTCCGCGGCGACGTCCTCCCCATCGGCGGGGTGACCTACAAGATCGAGGCGGCGGCAAAAGCCGGGATCAAGCGGGTGATCATACCGCGGTCGAACCTGGAGGACGTCCTCATTGAGGACCGCTACCGCACGATGGTCGAGGTGGTGCCGGTCGACCACATCGAGGAGGTCCTCCAGAACGCGCTCGTCCCCGAGAACCGTGCCGGGTTCCTCTCGAAGCTCCGGAAGATGGCGGTCAACCCGACGACCGGCATCTTCGACCCGAACGTCGGGCGCACCCTGGTCTGATGCCCTATGGCTGACGTGAGGTACTACGATATCAGGAGCGTGCGCGGCGAGACCACCCAGATCGATATCGACAACGGGGTGGTCGAGTCTGCAGGCACCTCGTTTTTTGATAAAGCCGTGGTCAGGGTGCTCGGGCCGAAAGGCTGGGGCATCCTCACCCGCGACCACGTCGACATCGACTCGAAGCGCGAGCTCGACGGTCTCGTCGCGGCGGCGGCGCGCCTTGCCGCCGTCACGAAGGACGATATCAGCCTTGCCGACGCACCGCGCGGCGCGCTCGCGGTCCCCCCTCTCGGGGAAGACCCGCGGGACGTCGACCTCGAGGAGAAGACCCGGCTGCTTGCCGGGATCGAGGCGGCGGCACGGGCCCCGGAGGTGGTGAACACCCGGGCCCGGTACACCGAAGGGATCGACGCGGTCCGGTTCCTGGACTCGGGCGGGAACGAGTACTCCTACGAGGCGGTCCGGTCCGGGTTCTCGGTCCTTGCCGTCGCCTCCAGAGGCGGCGTGATGCAGATGGGCAGCGAGCGCGACCACATCATCACCGGGTTCAACCTCCGGAATAAGCAGGACCTCGGCCGGAAGGCGGGCGAGGTCGCGGTCTCCCTGCTCGACGCAAAGCTTGCGAAGGGCGGGGCGCGCCGGGCTGTCCTCGACCCGGAGCTTGCGGGCGTCTTCACCCACGAGGCGGTCGGCCACGCGAGCGAGGGCGACCTCGTCCGCGAAGGCGCATCGGTTCTCGGGGGCAGGATCGGCGAGCGGATCGGGTGTGAGGGGCTCGTGATCGTGGACGATCCCTCCCTCCCCGAGTTCGGGTTCATCCCCGTGGACGCCGAGGGCGTCGCCGTGCGGCGGACCGAGATCATCCAGGACGGCGTCCTCGCTGCCTACCTCCACAACCGCGAGACCCTTGCGGCGGTCGGAAACGGCATCGGGGGTCACGCCCGCGCCGAGCACGGGGCGCCGCCGATCGTCCGGATGAGCAACACCTTCATCGAGAACGGCGATGCGGCCTATGATGAGCTCCTTGCCGAGTGCCGGGATGGCATCCTCCTGATCGGATCAAGGGGCGGCCAGGTCGACCCCGGGCGGGGCGTCTTCCAGTTCAACGCGGAGTACGGCTACCTCATCGAGGGCGGCGAGACGACCGATATGGTCCGGGACGTCTCGCTCTCGGGTGAGATCCTCTCGACGCTCCACAACATCGCCCTGATAGGAAACGATCGGAAGATGAGCCCGGGCTACTGCGGCAAGGGCGGGCAGAGCGTCCCGGTCAGCGACGGCGCGCCGCATCTCCTGCTTGAAGGCGCGGTCATCGGGGGGCGGGGCGAATGAACGGCGAAGACCTGATCGAGAGGATCCTCCGGGAAGGCGGGAAGCAGGCCGACGAGGTCGAGGTCTTCTACGCCCGGGGGGCAAGTATCAGCGCCGAGATCAAGAAGGGGATCCTCGGCACCGCCGAGGAGTCCGAGGCCTGGAGCATGGCCGTCCGGACCGTCAGGGACGGGCGGATCGGCTTTTCGTCCACAGGCGATCCCGACCGGTGGAGGGAGTGCCTGGATGCAGCGCTTGCAAGCGGCCGCCTCGCCACCCCGCAGCAGTGGGGCGGGTTCCCGAGACCGGCCGGCATGGCGGGCACCGCGTCGTCGTCGGACCCCCGTCTCGTCGTCGCGGTCGAAGATGCGGCCGGGATGGTCGACGACCTCCTCGCGGGTGCGGCGGAGCACCCGGTGGAGGTCGTCGGGGGGTCCGCGGACCTCGCCCGGTCGTATCTCACGGTCGCGAACACGAGCGGTGTCCTCTACGGCATGGACCGGACGGCGGCGGCGGTCTCCCTCGAGACGATCCGGGAGCAGTCCACCGGCTACGAGTTCGACGCCTCCCCGTTCCGTGCCGATATCGACGCCCGGTCGGTCGGGGAGCGGGCGGCCGCGCTTGCTGCCCGCTCCCTTGGGGGCCTTGAAGTCGAGACCGGGCGCTACGACGTCGTTCTCTCGCCGGTTGCGGCCGCGAGCATCCTCGGGCAGGTCCTCTTCCCGGCCCTCTCCGGGCGGAACGTGAAGGCCGGCCGGTCGTTCCTTGCGGATAAGGTCGGCGAGCAGGTCTTTGATGAGACCCTCTCGGTCTATGACGACCCGTTTGCCCCGGGTCTCGGCAGCACCGCCTGGGACGCGGAAGGCGTCCCTACCCGCCGCCTGGTCTTCGTGGAGCAGGGGGTGCTCCGGCGGTTCGCCTACGACCTCAAGACCGGCTACCGCTACGGCGAGGGGAGCACCGGGAGCGCTGTCCGCTCCGGGGGCGAACCTCCCGGTATCGGCGTGCACAACCTCTTCGTCGACGGGCCGCGGATAAAAGAGCCCGGCGACGAGCGGGCGGTCTGGATCCACGACGTCGTGGGCGCCCATACCGCAAACCCCTTCTCCGGTGACTTCTCGGTCGAGATCGCGAACCCCTTCTGGATCGAGGGGGGAGACCTCGTCGAACCCATCCGGACGGCGATGTTTGCAGGGAACGTCTTTGAGATGCTCCGGGCGATCGGGGGGTTCGGAAATGATGCAAGACGCGTCGGACGGCTGACGATTCCATCAATACGCTTAAATAACCAACAGATCATTGGTAAATAGATGATGGAAGAGATCCTTGCCATCCTTCTCGCGGTAGCGATAGCCGCGGCGATCTACTACCTCATGAAGAAAACCCTGACGCTCGTCATCAACGCCGTCGCCGGGCTTGCCACGCTCTGGCTCCTGAATTACTTCAACATCCTCGCCTGGTTCGGCGCACCTGACATCCAGGTCAACCTGGTGACGATCCTCATCTGCGCTCTCGGGGGACTCCCCGGCGCCCTGGTCCTCGTCCTGCTCCATCTCGTCGGGATTGCGATCTAAGAGGGGCGGAAGAGGATTTGCGGAGAGGAACGTTTGGGTATCGTTTTGCCCGGGGAGGGGGAAACCCCCTCCCCGGTCCCCTCCCCCCGTGGCGATACCCCCACGGTCCACTGCCCGGGGATAGGCCCCCGGAGAAGAACCGGGTCCGGGCTTATCCCCCCCCTCCAGGTCCCCGGTGCCCCCCCGGAAAAACGACGTCAGCGCCGTTCTCGGGGGCCCGGCTTCCTACTGAATATCGCCACGCACTGCCCTTGCCCCCGGGAGGGGGCGGGGGAGGAGCGCGCAGCGCGGGCGGGGTGGGGGATGCCGGTGAGGAACTTTCGGGCGTCATTTTGTCCGGGGAGGGGAAGACCCCCTCCCCGGTCCCCTCCCCCCGTGGCGATATCCACCACGGTCCACTGCCCGGGGAGCTCGCGGGGAAGAACCGGCTCAGGGGCAGCTCTCCCCACCCTTCCCGGGAAACCGGTGGCAACGCCGTTCTCGGGGCCCGGCTTCCCACCCGGTATCGCCATGACTGCCCTCGCCCCCGGGAGGGTGCGGGGGGGAGCGCGCAGCGCGGGCGGGGTGGGGGATGCCGGAGAGGAACTTTCGGGCGTCATTTTGTCCGGGGAGGGGGAAACCCCCTCCCCCGGTCCCCTCCCCCCGTGGCGATACCCCCACGGTCCACTGCCCGGGGAGATCGCGGGGAAGAACCGGCTCAGGGGCAGCTCTCCCCACCCTTCCCGGGAAACCGGTGGCAACGCCGCTCCCCGGGCTCGGCTTCCCACCGGGTATCGCAAGCACTGCCCTCGCCCCCGGGAGGGGGCGGGGGGGTGCCGGAGAGGGACTTTTGGGCGTCCTTTTGTCCGGGGAGGGGAAACCCCCTCCCCGGTCCCCTCCCCCCGTGACGATACCCCCACGGTCCACTGTATGGGGAGATCCCGGGGAAAGAGCCGGGTTCAGGCTAACTCCTGAACCTCATCTGACCCCTCAGGGAAACCGGCGCCGGCACCATCTCCCCTGGCCCGGCTTCCCACCGGGTATCGCCATGACTGCCCTCGCCCCCGGGAGGGGGCGGGGGAGGAGCGCGCAGCGCGGGCGGGGTAGGGGATGCCGGAGAACGGCGTATGAGTATCCGTCAGTGAGGCTTCAGAGAGGGATATACGGGTACCCGCCTGTAGGGAGGGAAAAGACCCACCCCCCGTGGCGATACCCCCACGGTCCACCGCCCCGGGGGATCCCGGAGAAGAACCGGGTTCTGGCTACCCCTGCACCCCCCCGGGAAACCCTCGCGAGGGCTGTTCCCCGCCCCCTCCCTAAAACAGGCTCGCCTCTGAGTAGACCGTGATCTCGTCCTCGTGGATCTCGAACGGCTTGATCTCGCGGGAGTGGGCCGACCGGCGCATCTTCACGACCTCGAGGGCCAGGTGCACCTCGGTGAGCCCCGGGGAGCGGACGTAGCGCAGGAGGATCACCGTATCCGCCAGGTACTCCGCAAGGCCGTACCTGCTCCCGTTCGGGTCCGTCATCTCGGTCTCGCTCGTCATTATGAGCGTGCAGTTCTCGTCCCGCATCATCTCGATGAACGAAAACATCTCCTGCCGCCGGACGGACTCGTCCACGAAGAGCCCCTCAAAGAGCGATATCGGGTCGATGATCACCCGTGAGGCTCCGGTGCTCCTGATGAGGGCGGGAAGCTCGCTCTTGATGCTGCTGATCGCGAGGTTGAAGTCGGTCGGGTCCAGCCGGAGAAGGGAGAACCGGTCGCCGAAGACCTCCGTATCCCACCCCTTCTGCGCCATGGTGGCGCGGAGGAGTTCCTCCCGCTCTTCGAGGCTGATGTAGATCACCCGCTCGCCCCGGCTGAGCCCCTCGTACGCGAACTGGAGGGCAAACATCGTCTTCCCGGTCCCGTAGGTGCCGACGATCGCGCAGATGCTCCGCTCGAGCAGCCCCCCCGAGAGCATCTCGTCCAGGCCCACGACCCCGAACTTCACCCGGTCAGCCGTTTAAACCACGACCCTGATGTTCTGCACCTCAAACCCCTCCGCCGCGGAGATCTTCACCGCGAACTTCACGAGATCCTTATCCTCGAGACGGGGCATCACGCCCCGGAACCTCTCAAAGTGCATAACCCGCTGCCGGCGCTGTGCGCCGGTCTCCTCCCAGCGGAAGAGGAGTGTGGCGTCGACACAGTCGGCGATCTCAAGTTCCCGCGACCGGTCCAGGATGCCGGAGGTGAGCGGGAGATAGATCGTGATGTTCCGGCGTTTTGCCACCTGCTGCAGGCCGCGCAGGAAGGCGATGAACGCGTGCCACCGCGGACTCCCCGTCAGCGACGGCGCGATCCCGGTCAGCGAGTCCATGACGATCAGGCTGTTGTCCGGGCATCCGCCGAGCACCCGGGCGAGTTCCGCGAGGACGTCGCCGCTCTCCCGGCGCTGCTTCTTCTGCAGGCGCTCGATGGCGCTCCCCTCCCCGTACCAGTCCGGGGGGACGATGCTCGCATCGAAGTAGAGCTCCGAGAGATCGTAAAAGACGATCTCCTCCTTGAGCTGAGTATAGAGATCCGGGTTGAACGAGAGAGCCATCTCCCTGAGGATATCCTCCCGCATCCGGGTGAGCGTCACGTACACGATCCTGTCCGGGAGGAGGTGCTCGCCCGCCTTCCCGCTCCGCTTCAGGATGGCGAGGTGCATGATCGAGGTCTGCACAAACTCGACGTTGCCGGCACCGTGCTCCCCGAGGAGCAGCACCGCCGATCCCGGCGGGACGCCCCCGTCCAGCAGGGGGTCAAGCGAGGTGATGCCCGTCGGCATCCGTAACTGGAGGCGGTCGCGCATGGATACATCCCATATATAAGGCGAACGATTTATTTGTTCTGATCCTGTGTGGTATCGGTGGAAGTTGCGGCCGGAGACGGCGAAAAAAGCAGATTTATAAGGATGCCGCTCCACACCACCTATTGTTTACGCAGGTCCCCGGGAGGTGCCGATCCGCCCTCCGGGGCCGGGTTTGGAACGACGCAGGTCACGGAGATTATGCAGCAAACAGCGTTCTGTCCTCAGACGAAGACATGTATGGGCGCGCCGCCGGTGGGGATGCCGCGATGACGCCGGGCGCCCCCCGCCCGGCGGCCGAAGAGCCCAGCCCCCGGGAGAGGTCCGGCCTCTCCCGCCTCCTGGACCGGACCTGCTTCTTCCGGAAGGGCGTCGAGATCGCGGGCGATTACGACCCCGCAGTGCACGGCCCTCTCGTGGAAGCGGCACCTCCCCCGGGCTACGAGGAGCTCGACCGCTACTGGATCACCATAGGCCTCTCGCTCGCCGTGATCGCCCGGAACACCGGGACGAACCAGGCCGAATACCTCCTCTTCGAGCCGGTGCTCTCGGAGTTCGAGTACGAACTCCTTGAACGGCTCTTTGACGACCTCCGCGACGTCCTGATCCTCGACGACCACGACATCGCCGCCGATCGCCGGGTGGTCCTCTCCAGGAAGACGCAGGACCTCTTGACGGAGTACGGCCTCGCCCTTGACGACAGATCGGCCTTCAAGATCCGCTACTACCTCGAGCGCAACTTCCTCGGCTGGTCGCGCATCGACGCGCTGATGAAAGACCCGCAGATCGAGGATATCTCCTGCGACGGCACCAAAATCCCGCTCTTCCTCTACCACCGCAGGCACCAGAACATCAAGACGAACATCCTCTTTGACGAACCGGCCTTAAACTCGCTTGCGATCACCCTTGCCCAGCGTTCGGGCAAACACGTCTCGATCGGGAGCCCGCTTGTGGACGCGACCCTCCCCGACGGTTCACGGCTGCAGCTCACCTTCGGCAGCGAGGTCACCACCCGGGGCACCTCGTTCACGATCCGGAAGTTCCGCGAAGCCCCGTTCACGCCCGTCGAACTGATGGAGTCCCACACCTTCAACGTCGACCAGCTCGTCTACTTCTGGATGGCGATCGAGAATAACAAAAGCCTGCTCTTTGTCGGCGGCACTGCATCGGGAAAGACTACGTCGCTCAACGCGGTCGCCCT
>Ga0208041_1001606_pt1 | contig 14069 bp, 8 predicted proteins | sample AD_SCU002_MetaG_FD_184453 | JGI IMG/M metagenome (GOLD analysis project Ga0208041, IMG submission 184453) | Active sludge microbial communities of municipal wastewater-treating anaerobic digesters from China - AD_SCU002_MetaG (SPAdes) (version 2) | ecosystem: Engineered > Bioreactor > Anaerobic >...
TTCCCGCCCACACCCGGCGAGCATCTCCCCGATACGCCGGACGTCGCCGAATCTCCCTCCGATCAACAACACCCTCAACGGTCCGCTCATGGTCTCACTCACATGCAGGGCCCGGCATCGCCCATACTAACCGTAATTTTCCGGCACCCGGGATGAGGGCGGCTGCCGCCGCCCGCCTGTACCGGCCGGCCAGGCATCTCACCCGGCCGGGTATGACCGCGCGCCACCGCGTCCTGACGAAGACGGGCCGCGATCGGTTCCCACTATTGTAGTACCGCCCTCGCGGGATTTATATCTCATTCTTTGGTACCGGTCGGCACCCGGATTCCCGCCGCCGGCGGCTACCCGGCCTGGCGGAGAGGGATGCACCGGTAGAGCCCGGCGCTGTTCAAAGGCGACAATTCATTCCGCGATCGATGAGACGGAGCAGGGTACCCAACTTTTTTCAGGGGGACCCTAAAGGGCATCTATTATAAAAATGTACACTTTTAATGGAAGGAGCGCCGAATTGATGGCATGCAAATGTCGCCAGCATCATTCCTGTGTTTATGCTTCCTCGGCCTGATTCTCATCGCTGCAGGATGCACGCAGACCGAGCCCGGAACCCCCGACGCCCTCAAACCCGCGAACCACACCTCAAACGAGACGCTCGTCGCTTTCGTCGAGAGCGCGGTTGCGTATGCGCACGCAAACGGCAAAGAAAAGGCCCTCGCCGAGTTTTCCGATCCGAACGGATCGTTCGTCCAGGGTGAACTCTACATCTACGCCTACGACTTCAACAATGTCGCCCTCGCCCACCCGTTCGACCCCGATAAGATCGGCGTGAGCAGGATGGACGAACTCGACGCGTTCGGCAACCCCTACACCCGGCAGTTCATCGACGCGGCGAAGAACGGCTCCGGGTTCGTCCGGTTCTACTACGTCAACCCCGCACACAACCGGACGGTCGAATCGAAACTGGGCTACGTGATGAAGGTGGACGACGACTGGTGGCTCGGCTCCGGGGTCTACACCGGGCCGGCAGCGGCCCCGGTGCAGACAGATGCCGCGATCATCCCCGACCTCACCGGCAACTGGACCGCGGCCATGACCGGATACGAAGGGGGCACGGGGTTCACGGACTACTCCACCGTCACGATGACGATGACCGTATCCGAACAGCACGGCCGGATCTTCTCCGGGTATACCGTGTTTACGACCGCAAACGGCACGGAGATCCGGACGCCGATCGCCGGCGTCATCGGGCGTGACGGCAGGACCATCTCGACCGCCGAGCAGGACGGCGGGTACTGTCTCGGCGAGGTTGTGGGGCCGGACGAGCTTGAACTCGTCTACCTCCAGGACGGCGAGCAGTACGGCGTTGCGATCGACGCGCTCAGAAGAGTATAGTGCCGGTGAGACACCGGCCGCACATTTTTACCCCCGGTGCCGGCTCAGGGGGAACCATCTTGAGAGCCTGACACCCCACGGCATTTTGAGGTGCTGCCGGCATGATCTCGCGGGAGGCAATGTGCAGGGAAGAGGATACAGTCTCACCCCAGATGCGATGGTTCGTGAGTGCGACTGCCGTCTTGGCAGGAGCTTGAGCACCGAAGGTGCGAGAACCTGAGTTCAAGCACTCTCAGGCACCAGTAGTTCGCTAAAATAGTTGAGGAAGTCTCCCCCGGAGAGCAAACCGCCAACCTCCCTTCGAAGCCTGATAGCTTCTCATGCTCGCTACGCTCGCACTTCGCGTGAGGTGACGGTGGAGGCAGTACCGAAGTCTCACGCGAAGAACGCGAAGTCCGGTGTCCGGGTGCTGTCAATTCCACGTTGCGCCTTTGCTGCGACCGCATGGTTCGCTGCCTAGTGCATCGATTCCGAATTATCGGACTCTGCTTGCTGCTCATCCCCACCTCCGAGGGGGTGGGTGCTGGATCTGGATTTTCCCCGGATTCACCCCGGACAGTGGACCGTGGTGGTTGCGCACCTGACGGTGCTTGAGCTCCGTTCCTGTCGGAACATCGCTTATCGCCGCGGGGGTGGGGACCGGGGAGTGCGAACGTAGCGAGCTTGAGAAGACCGAAGGTCTTCGAGGGGGTCTCCCCCGCCCCGCACACGGCAAGACTCTTTGTCCCCCCGCCCCGCCCGGCCCCGCCCCCAGGGGCGGGGCCGGGCGGGGCGATAGTCACGGGAGTACTGGTCCCCGTCAGTGTCGGCTGATAAGAGGTCGGTGTCGACGGTGTCCCACTCCAGCGCGTCCGAGAGCCCGTCCCCGTCGGTGTCGATCAGGGATGAGTCGGGCGTATGCCATCTACCGAACCCGTCGCGATACCCGTTCTCCTCGTAGTAGTCCGGCAGGCCGTCCTCGTCCAGGTCCTCATCGTTCAGGGTCGCGGTCACCTGCGCAGTCTGGCCGTTCGCGACCGTCACCGTCGTGGTGAACGGGGCGTAGCCGTCCTTCAGGACGTCGAGACGGTGCGCGCCGACGGGGGCCTGCGACAGAGCCTAAAAAGAGGTGACTAAGATAAAAACGCTTACTCGATGCCTTTCAGGTCGACACGCCCATCGACCCGGACGTAATCTCCCTTCTTCAGCTGGAGGCGGAAATATCTCTGATCGACCTCGATCAGAATCTTTCCGGCCCCGAAATCCACCACGGCATCATACCCCCGCTCGGCGTCGCCGGGATCGTCCGGGACGATGATCGCATCGATCCGCCCGTTCACTTCCAGGAGGGGCAGCGCAGGCTCTGCATAGATCCGTTGCTCGGCGATCTTGCTCTTCTCCAGCATGTCCACCAACATCCGTAGCACGACTGTTCCGCCTCTTCCGACCATCGCAGGGGTGCAGAGCAGATCGTTGTCGAAGACCGATGCCCGGATACCGTCGGCGAACTCGACGCGCACGACCTGCGTATAGACCGTGCCCCGGTATTCGGCGTCCGGCCTCACGCTCACGATGCGGACGGGAACCGCGAGGTTTTTTTTCAGTAATCCGGTTGGAATATCGCTAGTCTCGGGATGTGCGGTCACGAGGTATCCGTTGTCGGCGACAAGGAGGCGCAACGTCCTCCCAGAGGTGAGTTCGCGATACTGGTAAACGTTCTTCCGAACCTCGACACCCTCCCGGGCACCGATCATGATGAGGTCTTTGACCTCTTCCTGATACACATAGTCCAGGCCGAACGCGGAATAAAACTGGTTGCCCGACGGAGTGTTGACGTGGTTAGCGACGATGTGGACCCAACCGCTTCCTCCCGTGTCGTCCAGATCCCACGCGCCAATTAGATCGTACCGGAGGCCCTTGACGCAGATGTAATCCCCGATCTTGTAATCGAGAAAAGAATCGCGTTCTGACCGACGATGAGCAGCGCCAACGGTACCCGTACCTACGTCAATATAAAAGGTAGGATGACTCTTATCGATATCAACGATTTCACCGAAAAATAAAGTGGGTTCCCTTTCTATACAGATTGCATCTTCTGGCGAGCGATACTTTGACTCGACGCCTTTTGCAGGTGAAGCCAATTTTTCGACTTGGGCACCATATGCCAGAACGCCCACCGTCTTGATCGTGCTCACCATCTCGTCCTTGCTGCTTCCATCAGCGTCGAACAAGTAAATTATCGTCCCATCCTGCAGCTCGATAAAGACAAGTTGTTCATACACTTGTCCGTCCTCGCCCACCATTACCTGTATATTTTTCAGGATCTTTGCTTTTACTCGTGCTCGAAACATCTGTGTCACCCCGTCAACTGAACATACCTGGAACATGAGCGGGAACTTTATCGAGGGATCGTGGATATGCCGTACGGAGATACCCGTTGTCACCTATCACGACCAGTAAAAAGTGTTCTTCATCGATCTTCTTCCAATAAGCCACAGGGTTCCTTGGATCCTGCAGTCCTGTTTTCGCACAGTCCAGTATCAACTCTTTAATCAGATTTCTATCCGCATACTGGGGACCCAGTGGTAGAAATTGATTCCCCAGTGGATGATCGATATGATTGTTGACGATATGAACCCAACCGGTGCCTCCTTCTTTATCGTAAACCCACGATGTTGCACCTGCAGCCGTACCAAGTTTTCCTTCCTCCAGCCAGATGACCTTCCCGTCCGCCCGCTTGACGACCGCCATCGTCCGTAACAGGTTTCCGTTGCTTCTCACGACCACCTTCAGTTCGTCCTCGGTGATCCCGTTTATTAGCAACCGATCGATCACATCGTCGCCGTGTGCTTTGCGAATAGCGTTTATCGCTTCCGCGGCCTCGTCCGTATACGGCGCGACCCCGACCAGCAGCACCATCGCCGGCTTCAGCAGCTCCGGATGCTTCAGGACGAACTTCCCGACGACCTCCGCGACCTTCGCCGCGTCCCCGTAGGCCGGGATCAGCGCGGCGAGGTTCAGCCCCGTCCCGACCAGGTCGCCCCGCGAGATCGCCGCCGCGATGTCCCGGAGGTCGCCGACGACGATGACGCCGCTCGCGACCCAGCCGCCCAGGTAGAAGAGATTGTCGTGGTCGTCGGCGCCCCACTCGCCGAGGACAGCGCCGAGCAGGAACTCCCGGCCCATCTCCAGCGGCCCGAACCGCTCCTCATAGACCAGCGGGTCGTAGTCGGGATCGTACCACTCCTCGTAATCGGAGTGGCCGTCGACGTCGGTGTCGGCCGACCAGAGATCGGTGCCGATGGTGTTCCACTCCGCCGCGTCCGAGAGCCCGTCCCCGTCGGTGTCCGCGCAGAGCGGATCGCTCTCAATCTCTGGGAATCAGTTAATTTGATAGAGCAACTAATCAGACATTCCCTGTGGAACTGGTCCCAAAAAGATTGACCAGGTATCAGGGAGTCATAACAATCGAACCACGAACCGCGAGCGCTTTTTCGCAGAGCTCAATGAGCTTGCGGAGAGTGGGGATCGTTCCTGCAAATTCACTTCTAGCAGGTGGAGATGCTGTGCTGACATCCGTCATTCGTTTATACCCTATCTCTTCAGTACTGCTCAATAAAACGGTACCACTCCTTTCGAGCTGCGTGAGCGTATCCAACATGCTTCTACAAAAAGTGAGGAGTTTCAGAATGTCCTCCGATTCAAAGATCATTTCGTCTTCAATGTAATCCGTATAATCTGTTATTCTATTAAATTCGCTCATATCAAGCCCCGCTTTTCTTCCTACAGTGATAATGCCGCTTATTGACATGTCGACAATAAATTCTCGTCTTCCGTCCGGGGTCTCAATTTCAAATCTAATCGCCATCCTACTTCACCCAGAGATTGTTTTGAATATTTCGGTGATTTCTATGCTCGTATAATCGAGATAATGATTATAGTTGTATCCATTCTTTGGGCCAACAGTAAACGTTTCCAGCAGTACAGATCTAAACTGCTCGGGTCTAAGGCCCTGATCCGTTGAAATAAAGTGACCGCCATTAATTACGTTTAAATTAGCTTGAATTTGCTCACCCGCCAATTTCGCTTTTCTCATTCCCGATTTCGTCTGCACAATAGTAACAACAACATCGTTTCTCACGACGGCGTGGTCGATCTCAGCCAGCGTGTTACCGGTCGCCCCCAGTAGTTTGACATTGGATATGACCGAGTACCCACTGGAAGGAGGGTATCTATTTTTCAATACTGTTGCTTCGGCAATGATCTCCGCCACGTCTCCAACCCGTTCAGGCGTTCTTCCCGACCCCAAAATAATCCCGAGACCCTCGTTGATACTCCGCAGACTGATCTTGCCTATCTGATCATATTTATGCAATTCACCAATCCTCACATCGGAGACCCCTTTCGCCTTCAGGGCATCGATCAGTTCGTCGCCGTGGACTTTCCGGAGCACCTTCATCATTTCAGCAATATCGTCGATCTCCGGCGCGACCCCGACCAGCAGCACCATTGCGGGCTTCAGCAGCTCCGGGTGCTTCAGGACAAACTTCCCGACGACCTCCGCAACCTTCGCCGCGTCCCCGTACCCCGGGATCAGCGCGGCGAGGTTCAGCCCCGTCCCGATCAGGTCACCCCGCGAGATCGTCGCGGCAATATCCCGAATATCGCCGATGACGATGACCCCACTCGCGACCCACCCACCGAGGTAGAAGAGATTGTCGTGGTCGTCGACACCCCACTCCCCGAGGACAGCGCCGCAGAGGAACTCCCGGCCCATTTCCAGCGGCCCGAACCGCTCCTCATAGACCAGCGGGTCGTAGTCGGGATCGTTCCACTCCTCGAAGTCGGAGTGGCCGTCCCCGTCGGTGTCGGCCGACCAGAGGTCGGTGCCGACGGTGTTCCACTCCAGCGCGTCCGAGAGCCCGTCCCCGTCGCTGTCCGCGCAGAGGGGATCGCTCTCGATCGCGTCCTCCAGGTAGTCATCCAGTCCGTCGTCGTCCGTATCCGCCTTGTTCGGGTCGCTCCGCTGTTTGTAGTAGGTCTTCCCACCCTCGGTGACCATCTCGCCGGCCTCGTAGCGGTCGGAGAGCCCGTCCCCATCGGTGTCGATCAGGGACGAACTGGGCAGATGCCAGTTGCCGAACCCGTCGCGATACCCGTTCTCCTCGTAGTAGTCCGGCAGGCCGTCCCCATCGAGGTCGTCGGAGGTCAGGGTCGCGGTCACCTGTGCGGTCTGGCCGTTCGCGACCGTCACCGTCGTGGTGAACGGGGCGTAGCCGTCCTTCAGGACGTCGAGACGGTGCACGCCGACGGGGATGCCCGGGAGGGTCAGTTGCCCGGATACTGCCGAGGTGACGCCCTGGTAGGTGTTGTCGAGATAGACCGCCGATCCCGTCGGGGAGGACGTCACCGCGATCGCGCCCGTCTGGGCGGTCAGGTCGAAGTAGACGCTCGTCTGCTGGCCGGCGTTGACGGAGACAATCCTGCTTACAGGGTTGTAACCCTCCTTCCGGACCTCGACGGTGTAGGTGCCGGCAAGGAGATCCGGGACGATCCCGTTCGTGCCGCCGCAGAAGATGTTGTCGACATAAATGGCGGCCTGGTTCGGCGTCGACGTGACGTAGAGCGAGCCGACCGGCGCGGACTCGCGGTTGATGGTGATGTACTCCGTATGGCTCGTCCCGAAGTCTTCGGGGTTGATGCGGAGGTAGCCGTCATGGTTGTTGTAGCCGCCCGCCTGGACCTGGTAGGCCAGCACGCCGGGCGTCGTCACGGAGTAGTCATAGGTATACCCGCGGGAGTCCGTGTACTTCACTTCGCCGTTGCAGATGACTCTGGCATACGGCACCCCCGCATAGGTCTGGGAATCTTTGACGAAGAGCCGGATGTTGGCCGTGTTCGGGTCGTCGGGCGGCTCGGAGGACCATGCCGTAACATCGTCGATCAGGTAGGTCGCCGCAGAGTTCTGGCCGTAAGTATCATACAACGACACGAAAACCCTGAAGTAGATGGTCCGCTGGCCGGTCATGCCGCTCACGTCGACGGTGGCGGTCTGCCAGCTCGGGGTAACCTGGGCTTTTTGACCGGTGGCAGGGTTCCTGAAGTTCGGCAGGCCGGCGTCTCCGTAGCCGTCAACCCAGAACCGCAACCCTGACGAAGCGAGGCTGCCGCCGTTCTGGCTCTCGATGCATTTGTACCGGAAGGTCAGCGTATCGACGTTCGTCAGATCGACGTTGGCGTGCGCAACGGTGCATTCCGAAAACATCTCCCGTCTCGACCAGACATTGATCTTCAACGATCGCTGCGGGGACGTGTAATCGTAGTCGTAGGCGTCGACTTCTGCCCCGGCTTCTGTGGTCGATGGGTTATACGGGCCGGACGGCGCCCACGCCTGTTGTCCGCTCCAGAAATCCCCGTTGGCAACGACCTGGTAGTAACCGTCGGTCCCGGCGTCTAACAAACCATTGTCAGAACTACTCTCCCCCTCGCTTTCGACGACCTCGCCGGAGGGTCCCTCAAGCGCTTCTGCTTCCAGCGCCTCCAGATACCACGCCGGGGGCTCATCGTAGAATGCCGCACCATAGTCGACGCCTTCGACGAGGGTTTCGGGAGGCATGAGGAGCTGGGGCCGCAACACCTCCTCCGGAGAAGGCATGCCCGCCGACAGGGAACTCATCGGCTCCATCGCAGAGTAAGTCCCCGTTGGATCCTCAAACAGCGCGTCCCACCTCGCCGAGTCCAGCACGGCATACTTCCCCGAGCCCGCCGCCTCACAGGACACCACTCCGTTCACGGCATCGACGGTCGAGGATACGTTGACGAACGTCCCCAGGTCGTCGTCGAAGCGGTAGGCCGAGAGCCGGGAGGCGTCCTCGACATACGTCGGGTCATATGCGATCGCGATCGTTCCGGATTCGATATCGTCCCCAAAGCCGATGTCGTAGACCTTGCTGACCAGGATCTCCTCGCTGATCAGGTGGGTGTAGTTCACCTCGGCGACGCTGACGTTGGCGACGGCGTACCCCTGGCCGAAGACCGTCAGGTTCAGGGTGTCGTCGAGGAACCGCTCGCCGCTCCAGTAGTCCTCGACGCCGTCCGCGATCCCGTCGTGGTCCGAATCAGGGTCAAACGGATTTGTCCCGAGGGCCGCCTCAGCCGCATCTGCAAGGCCGTCGCCGTCGGTATCGGCGTCGCAGGGGAGGGTCCCCATCGCGATCTCGTCCGCGTCGGAGAGACCGTCGCCGTCGGTATCGGCCGAGAGCGGATCGGTCCCGTGGGTCTGCTCGTCGAGGTTCGAGAGGCCGTCCTCGTCCGGGTCGTCCATCGTTCCGGCAGCGACAATAGGACCGTCCTCGCCCATCACCGACATCTGTCCCGGCTCCTCCGGGAACGTCCCGAGCTTCAGCAGCTCGAACGAATCGGTCAGGCCGTCGCCGTCGGTATCCACCGCGAACGGGTCGGCGCCGATCCGGGACTTCGCAAAGACCGGGAGATCGCCGGCGAAGACCTCGTAGCCGTCGATGACCCCGTTCCCGGACTGGTCCCCGGGCCACTGCGAACAGTCGGAGTCGGCGTCGAGGGGGTCAAACCCGATCGCCTGCTCGTAGGCGGCCGGGAGCATATCCCCGTCGAGGAGGAGGGTTACCGGCTGCGGGCTGCCGCCAGAGCCGCCGACCGTGATCGTGTTCGCATCCGCAAGGGTCACTTCCGCCGAGAAGTTCCCGTCCTCGACCGGAACCGTCGATGAGACGCCGTTGTGGGTGAGCGTGAGGCTGGTTATGGCGGTATCGGAGACGTTCCCGGCCACGGTGACGTTGCCGCCGGCTCCCACTGTGTCGTCCCACGGAGAGGTGATGGTGATGGAGGAAGTGGCGGAAGAAGGTGGGTGCAGTTCGAGCGAGTAGTATTCCATAGCAAAGTGGGTGCCCCAGGCCGGGTTCTGCCCGTGGGAGATCTTCACCCGCACGGTCTCGGACTGCGGGAACTCCACCAGAAACTCCTTCGGAACCTGGTTGGCAGGATCGGAACTGGAGAACCCGGACTCCGCATAGACGACTTCATCATTGACCTCGATGGTCATCCAGCGGCCCTGGGGGATGTCGGTCCCCGGCACGCGCGCAACGAGCATCAGGCTGTCCCATCCGACACCAGAAGGGTCGGTGAACTCGTGCTCGACAGTCGCTATCATCGCACCTGCGGAAAGATGAACATCTGCACCGTGCTCCCCGTGATCGCCGGCCATGAAAGGACCATACTCGGAGCAGGGGCCGGCGGGTTGCGTCCAGGCTGCGGTATGCGACCAGCCGGCCCATCCGTCGGTCGACCAGTTCCAGGCCGATCCGGGTGTCACGGTATGGGTGACCGTCGCCGTGGCGATCCCCCAGTGCGCGCCTCCGGTCGACGTGGCTGCGGAGATCGTGGTCGTCCCCGCGGTCCGGGCCGAGAAGACGCCATCGGTACTGATGGTTCCGACCGCCTCGTTCCCACTCCGCCAGGTGAAGACGATCCCTTCCATCGCCGCGCCGTACTGGTCGTAGGCGGTGGCGGTGAACTGGAAAGTCCCGCCCTCCACCACCTCGGCGGTCGACGGGGTCACGGCAACCGTCGTCACGACGGGAGCAGTCTGCGGCGTGCCGTAGGTGAACGCCGGCTCGGTCTCGACGTACTTGCGCACCCGGATCCAGTCCATCCGCACGACCCGGCCCTCGGGGGCGTTGTTGCCGCCGAGGATCTGCATCTGCTGGCTGGAGATCCCGGTGATGCCGGTGAAGACGTCGGTAAACGAAGCACTCCCGCTGACGGTGTGCGTCTGGCTTCCCGGGGTGATGATCCAGGTGCTGTAGTAGTCGCCGCCGGTCGAGAGGCCGCGCGCAGTTCCCGGCCGCCATCCCGCCGCGCCGTTCACGAAGACATACCGGTCCCAGGACGGCGATTCCGGGTACCAGAGCAGGCCGTTGGCGGGGGTGCTGACGAACCAGGGGAACGCCCCGCAGGAGTAGCCGGCGTTGGACGGCAGGCTATCGGCGTGGATGTGCGTCTCCACGATCACCGGCTCGCCGTCGGTGATCACAGGCTCGTTCGAGACCAGAGCACCGGCACCCTGAGCCCGGGCGTCATAGATCCAGCCGTCCGAGAAATAGTGGGCACCCGGGGTCGTGTCCGTCCAGAGGGTTGTATCGAGAGATTGTCCGTTGAAGTCGTCGTAGAGGATATAGGCGTTGTCCCGGCTGCCGGTATCGGTGGCTGCCTCGTTCCCGTAGTACATCCAGATCGAGGTCGCACCGGCGGGGAGATTGACCCAGATGACGGCAGAATCGGATGTCGTATAAGTCTCTTTCCAGTAGTCGAGGACGATACCGTCGTCGGTGACGAACCGGACATCATCGAAGTCGCTCTGCATCCCGGTGCGGAACGCAACGACCTCGCGGTGGGGATACCCGTCGATCGAGGGCGGGTTCGCCACGGTGACCGGCACCCGTGACGTCCAGGCGGTGCTCCACCAGGTCATCTCCGGGCACTCGACACCCCGGAAGACCGGGGCGGTGTTGATATCGACCTGTCCGATCTCGGCGGGCTTGGTGTAGACGACCTTGAAGAGCCGGGTCTCCCCGGCATTGAGCGTCTGCCCGTCCGGGGTGAACGGCACCCATTCCGCCCAGGACTGCTCCACCATCTCGGTGCCGGCGATGTAGGGCTCCCGGACAGTGGCGGGCTCAAGAACAACATCCTCCCGGGCAACCTCCCCTGGAGTTGCGCCCTCAAGAGTAACGTTATCCGGGGTAACATCTTCCGGGGTAACATCTTCCGGGGTAACATCTTCCGGGGTAACATCTTCAAGAATAACGTTCTCAAGGGTAACGTCCCGGTATTCGATAATGGGGATCTCGACACTGTGTGATCGATTCTCCCGGACGAACCACTCGGCCCGGGTGACGTTCTCGTTCCCGTTATGGAGTGCCCACGTGGCCAGGAAGTCCTCCGACCCGTCGAAGATCATCGTACGGTGGGCGGTGATCTCGAAGATCTCGGTGAAAGTGCCGAGATCCTGTGTGGCGTTCATCAGCTGGATCTCGAGGTCGGCATCGCCAGCGGCGGTGGTGAATCTACTCTCATCCGTGATGCGGATAGTCCGGGTCTCGGGCTCGTAGGTCTTGAGCCGGGTCGTGCCGGAATCGGTGACCACGCGGGTGACGTTTGCCGACGACGATGTATCCGTACCGGGCCCTTCGATAACTCCAACCCCCGCAGAGGCGGAGTCGGAGGTATTTATCCAGGGCATGGGTCGCGACCAGTTATCAGAAGAGAATAACGGTGGGTTCTCCTGGGCTTGGGCTGTGCCGGGTCCCGTTTCGGGCGTATCTACAGGAGAAGTTGTCTTACTGGAGAACGAGTCTCCAACGGTGTTTGCGCTCAATGCGGTTGCGTTCGGTTCCGCGGCGCTCACGGCAGGAATGAACGCCGTGGTAACCATCAGCACCGCCATAAGAAGAGGAAAGATTCTCTCCATACCTTTCGTGCTCATTGGTAGTCACCTTTTGACCGGGAGGCACAACGAGCAGACCCCTAAGTATGAAGAGAAACCACACGTTCCGCCTACGGGCTGTCGCGATGTTCATCCAGTCGTTGATGGTGGAATGAACATCACGCACGTTTCCGTGAGTTCACTAAATATCGGACAGTTCACAGGATTTCGTGTGATAAGCCGACCTAAAGACATATGTACATCATAAATTATTTAAACTAATCGAATTTAATTAAATCGATATAATAATAAATAAATAGATTTTAAAGACAAATAACTGATATAAAGATTGAATGTTATAGTAGAATTTATTTAATTAATAAAGCCTTTTTTATATAGGTTCCCATAACCTACGTGAGGCTAAAACCAGTTCCGTACTGCAGGGATCGTGCCCTCCTCGCCGTCACCCCTGCCAAAATCCCTTGAGTGAGTACCCCCGGCACTGGATCTGGGCGACGGAACATTCCCAGAGCACCCCATATGAGGCGCTGCCTCAGGCTTAACCGGCGAAAAGCCGGATGTCGGATGGAGGAGCGATGAGGGCATTCCAGATCAGGTTTTTCCCCGGCGCGCCCGGCATACGGGATCGTGACGGGTATCGTCACGCAGGAGCGATTCCCGGCAAAAAGCCGCGCATGAGTGTATGCAACAATCAAAAACGGCAGAAACTCGATCACGAACGGTGCGAGGCGGACTGCCCTAGACCGGTGGTCCGGCCGTGCTCATCCACCCGAGCAGGCCGGCTGCCCACCCCCTTCAGTGCTCGACGCCCCGCTTCTTGAGTTCCTCCGACTTCCTCTTCGAGCACGCTTCGCACCGGAACTCGGGCGCGGGGTCGTTGGACTTGTCGTAGCTCTTCGCCCGGACCAGGCGGTAGCCCCGCGCGATCTTCCCGCAGTCCACGCACCGGACCTCCTCTTTGACCTCCCACTGGGCGGCGAGCGCCTAGGAGGTGAAGATGAACCGGTCGACCCAGAAGGAGATGAGGCCGCCGATGAGGTTTGCGACGACGGTGGCGGCGAGCGCCCCAAGCCCACCGAACCGCGAAAGAAGCGTCCCGGCGAGGATCGGCGTCGAGAGATGCCACCTGACGAGATAAAGGCCGTATCGTTTAAAATTTACTTCCATATATAAAATTCGCCCGGGGACCTCATACCTCATAAAACCGAGGCCGGCCCCCGGCGGGAGGCGACGCCGGGTGAGGGATCGGCGGCAGTACTTCGCGTTCTTCGCGGCTTCGCGTGAGTTGACGGTAGGGACGACAACGAAATCTGACGCGAAGCCGCGAGGTGCGATGTTCCACCAGGAACAGAGCTCGAGCACCAATAGGTGCGAAGTGCGAGCGCAGCGAGCTTGAGCACCGCTAGGTGCGAAGGGAAGCCAAGGATTTGACCTCCTGAAGGGCTTTCTCAGAACTCTAGCGAAGTACCGGGCACGAAGCCGCAAAGGTTTATTAGCCTTACGGGTTCTGTGCAAAGCAGCGGTGTGGCTGAACGGCCGGGACAAACAGGAAGGACTCTAAAAAAAGGGTTACTTCTTCCTCGCCCGCAGCCGGGCGGTCTCCTCGCCGCCCGCGACCTTCACCACGAACGTCCCGTGGCAGGGCTTGGTGTAGGGAAAGATCAGGTCCTCGCCCTCGATGCCGACATAGAGCGGCGGCACGCCGATGATATGGACGTCGAAGATCTTGTAGCCCGGTTCGACCTCGTGATACTCCCGGACGTTCTTCTTGATATACTCCCGGGCGTCCTTGAACGATGCCTGGGAGAGGATGATCTCGGGTTTCAACGCTTCGAGACAGCCCATTGCATCACCTCGTCAAGTTTGCGCTTCAGCGGCATCGGGTTGTGCACGGCCTTCGCCGCGACGACCTCGCAGGGGAACTCGATCTCCTCCACAAGGTCCTCCGCGTGCTCCCCGAAGAGGAGTGCATACACCCGGGCCTTCGAGATGTAGGCCATGGTGCCCGCGTAGGCGACCCCGGAGTCGTTGTGGATGAAGACGAAGCAGAGGTCGAAGTCCCGCTGCTTCCCCGTGATCTCGTCGATCGTCTCGTCGAGGTCGGCCATCTCCTCCAGGTAATGCCGGCCGGGGTCGGCGACCTCCATCAGTTTCCGCGCAGCCACCGTCCCGGCGATCACCGGCCGGATACCATGCTCCTTCAATCCGTGCATCAGGT
>Ga0208041_1001620_pt1 | contig 13929 bp, 12 predicted proteins | sample AD_SCU002_MetaG_FD_184453 | JGI IMG/M metagenome (GOLD analysis project Ga0208041, IMG submission 184453) | Active sludge microbial communities of municipal wastewater-treating anaerobic digesters from China - AD_SCU002_MetaG (SPAdes) (version 2) | ecosystem: Engineered > Bioreactor > Anaerobic...
TGTGGCGCATGTAGCGGGGGCGGGAGAAGGCCCCGTCGATCAGGACCGCGATCACGAGGAGGCCGATGAGCGAGAGGACGAAGAAGACCTCAAGGTCGAGCGTGCGGGAGAGGACCATGAAGAAGGCAATGGTGATGAGCCAGGCTGCGAGTACGGTCGCAGCGTAACACTTCTTCGCGCCGGTCAACTTCTCCCCCCGGCGCTCGATAACCCGGCCCCGTCTCCCCGGAGCAGGGGCCGAGATCTCAGTGGTTCCGCCGCTATCGGCAACCCCTCCTGCCGGCAGGAGAGGTTGTCCGGCATGCTGCACGCCCTTCTGGTAGGGGTGGGCCTTCCCGATCCCCGGCGGGTGCCGGTATCATGAGGCTGCCCGGACCTCGACCTCCCGGTAATCGACCGCAACGATCTCCCCACCCTCCATGCCCAGGGCGTAGAGGGAGTAGGTGCCGGGGTTGAGGGTTGCAAGGGCCTCGGCCCCGATCTCCACCTCGGGCCCGTCTGCACGCCCGGAGAGCCCATGACCCGGGGCGATGACGATGCCGGAACCCGCGTCGTCCGCGGCCGGGGTGCCGCTCCGGGTCAGGGTGTAGGCAACCGGGCTGGCCTCATCTGCAGCCGTCTGCAGGAGGGAGACCAGATCGGTCACGGAGGTCGGGATGGGCCGGCTCACGAACTCCCTGGTATCGACCCTTACCGTGAGGTCGTAGGTCATGTTGCTCTCAAGCAGGATGTACGCCGTCCGGTCCACGCCTTCCCCGAAGGAGACGGTTGCACCGGCACCCTGGCGATCATCGTTCCAGGCGACGGTGGGGTTGCCGTCGAGTATGAGGACCGGCATGGCGGCAAGGACGTGCAACGTCTCGTTTTCGCTGTCGTACTGCACCGCGGTGAGGAGATACTCGCCGGCCTCCGGCCGCGTGTAGGGCCAGGCTTCCATCATACTCCGCACCATATCGCTGTCTGCACTGAAGTTGGCGAGATCGACCTCGTTCCTTTTCAGCGTGCGGTTCAGGTCGTTTCTGTCGTAGTCCTGCGTATCGATGCCGCCGTAGGCCGATATGCCCGTCGTGTTGCTGTAGATGATGGCGTCGTCGGTGAAGAGGTAGCCCATCTCTTCCGCGGCCTCAAAGAATCTGGCGAAGTCGATGCCTTCCTCAGGGCTCCCCAGGGATCTGACCATGAGGACGTTGCCGGACCGGTTCGGGACGTGCATCGTGAAGTTCGGGATCGTCCGGCCGGTAACGATCCGGTAATCGTCCGGGAGGGTGCTCCCGTCGAAGGACTTGTTCTCCGTGATGGTCACCCTCCCACCGCGGTAGGTGCCGCTTGCGGGATCGAAGATCCGGGTTATCGTCCCGAAGGTCGGGCACGGGATGACGGTGAGGTTGTCACCCTCAAGGGTCACAAGGGAGGCATCGGTCTCCAGGGGGTCGAGGGCGTCGACGGTCGCGACGCGGAGCCCCCTGTACTCCGTCGGATCATCGGCCGTCACCGTGATGTAGATATCTGCGGCGGTTGCCGCAGGGATCAGGAGGGCGATGACCATACCCAGCAACAGGAGGTCTCGTATACGATCCTTCATGGGTGGCCCATTGGTAACCTTTACCATAAACTTTTTCATCGCGATGAATGGCCCGGCCCTGTATGGCAGGTTCTTTCACGGAGCACCTCCGCGACCGGGATCCCTTGCCTGGAGATGCGGCCCCGGCTATCCCGGATGATCCCCGCGGGATGTGGAGTGTAACTCCGGGGCACTGGAGACCTGTTTCCATGAAGTTTTCCCGGCCGGCCCATCGATCCCCGCTGTCGAAATAAATTCTCCTGATAAGGCAGTATTTTTGAATAGTATTCGAAACGTCATGCCCGCGAGGTACGGCCATAGGCAAGCTTTATTATATTGGATATTCTCGTTCTCTCAGAAGCTTCTCTCCGCCTCCTTAATTGTCATCCCATCTATTCAGGGGAGTTTATCGCCAGAACATGATATTTGGTGGCGATTCTCCTTATTTGCCCTGTCCCCGCTTCAGGCGACCATCTGGAAAGTTATATATACCATATCCTTCTCTATGACCCCAGGCCCTGGTGCCAGGAACCCACCTCCTTTTCAGTCGTGCCGGTCTGGAAAGGGGTTACCCGCCTCCACCCGGCGGGTATTGACCTGGCCGGATACGGGTCTTGCGTTAGGGGTGTGTGCCTGATGTCCGGGCGGGTGCCGTATTGTACGTGGTGTGTGACCCTGCCGGGGTCCGGTGAGGGTAAGAACAGCGCTCAATCTATCGAAGTTACGGGTGTTCCTCCTTGCCGCAGGATATCCCGGGAGCAGAAAGCCTGCTCAACTTCGATCTTGTTGTTCGCACTCCGGGGGTGGCCGCCATGAGTATCCCTCTTGCCATCCTCCTGATCGGGCCGGTTGCCGGCAACGACGGTAATGGGGGAAGAGTCTCTTCTCTTATCGGTAATTCGGTAACCCCAAACCCTGGGGTGCGGCTATCCCCGCCGGCCGGTGCCGTCCGGACCCTGGTCGCGATGCCGGCCTACAACGAGGAGGCTGCAATCGCAAAGACGGTTCTCGGCGCACGGCAGCACGCGGATGCGGTCCTGGTCGTCGACGACGGCTCGAAGGACGAGACCGCCCGGATTGCCGGGGCGCTCGGGGCGATCGTCGTCCGGCACGAGACGAACCGGGGCTACGGCGGGGCGCTGCAGACGATATTTGACACCGCCCGGGGGATGGGTGCGGAGGAGCTCGTCATCATCGATGCCGATGGTCAGCACGACCCGGGGGAGATCCCGGGGCTGCTTGCCGAGCTACGGCGGGGCAACGACGTCGTCGCCCTCTCTGGGGTGAAATCCCCTGGCCCGGACGGTTTTGGAGCCTACGGGAAGAAGGTTATCGAGGCGATCCGGATCGGCGGGAACGGTACCTCCGATATCCTGGCCCAGATCCACGATCTCGCGGCCGCCGGGGTGCCGGCCGGGAGGACAGCGAACGACGAGCCCCGTTACCGCGGGGAGCGAATCGCTGTCGTGATCCCGGCCTATAATGAGGGGTTGGTCATCGGCTCCGTCGCCCTCCAGGCAAAACAACACGCTGATCGGGTCATCGTCATCGACGACGGTTCGAACGATCGAACCGCCGCGATCGCCCGGCTCGCCGATGCCGATGTCATCGAGATGCCGGAGAACGGGGGCAAGGCGAAGGCGATGATGGCCGGGTTTTCCCGGGCACGGGATCTCGGCTACAATCTTGTTGTAACGCTCGACGGCGACGGCCAGCACGATCCTGCTGAGATCCCGGCCGTGGCGGCCCCGGTGCTTGCCGGCGAGGCCGATCTTGCCATCGGCTCCCGGTTCCTTGACATCAAGGCTGATATTCCAAAGTATCGCATCGCCGGGCAGAAGGTTCTCAACAGCTTCACGAATATCTCGGTTGACGGCGGGGATTTCGTGACGACCGACTCGCAGTCGGGTTTCCGGGCGCTCTCCCGCCGGGCCCTTGAGAACCTGACCTTCGCATCGGAGGGCTACAACATCGAGTCGGATATGATCGCCCACTTCGCCCCCCTGGGTCTTGCGATGACCGAGGTCCCGATATCGGTGAGTTATGATGTTCCTAATAAGCACAAGATGAACCCGGTGAGCCACGGGTTCGGGGTGCTCGCCCGGATCGTGGGGCTGATCGGGTACCGCCGACCGCTGTTATCGTTCGGGATACCGGGTGTGGTTGTCACGCTCTTCGGGATCGGGGCGGAGATCTACACATTCTCGGAGTTCTACCGCACCGACCAGTTCCACTACATCGTCTTCACGGGGGGGTTCGCGGCGCTGATCCTCGGGTTGATGCTCGTGACGTCGGGGTTGATCTTGAACTCGCTGATGATGATTACGAAGGGGGCCGGCCCCTCAAAGGAGTCTATACCATGATTTCGATCGTCCTCGGCACCCGGCCCGAGACCATCAAGATGTCCCCGATCATTCGGGAATGCGAAACGCGAAACCTCGACTACTTCATCCTCCACTCCGGGCAGCACTACTCTTATGATATGGATCGGGCGTTTTTTGAGGATCTTGAACTGCCCGAGCCGAAGTATAACCTCGACGTCGGTTCCGGGACCCAGGCCGGCCAGACCGCAAAGATCATGACCGGTATCGAGGATATTCTGGTGAAGGAGTCCCCGGGTATTATTCTCGTTCAGGGCGACACCAACACTGTCATGACCGGGGCTCTTGCAGCCGCGAAGCTTCACATCAGGGTCGGTCATGTCGAGGCCGGCCTCAGGAGCTTCGACCGGACGATGCCCGAGGAGAACAACCGGGTGGTCGTAGATCATGTTTCGGATTATCTCTTCGCCCCCACGGAGACGGCACGGCAGTATCTCCTGAACGAGGGGATCGAGGAGAATAAGATCTGCGTAACCGGGAATACCATCGTCGATGCGGTCTTCCAGAACCGGGAGATCGCGAAGAAGGGGGCAGACATTCTCGACACCCTTGGCCTTGAGCCTCAGGGCTACTTCCTCGTCACTTCCCACCGGCAGGAGAACGTCGACAACCCCGAGAAGCTCAGGAGCACCATCGCGGGGCTTGAGGCGGTCCACCGGGAGTACTCGCTCCCCGTCATCTTCCCGATGCATCCCAGGACCCGGAAGATGGTCGAGCGATTCGGGGTCTCGCTCGATGGGATTTCTGTCATGAGCCCCGCCGGGTTCCTTGAATTCCTGCAGCTCGAGTCCAACGCCCGTCTCGTTCTGACCGACTCTGGCGGTGTCCAGGAGGAGACCTGCATTCTCGGGGTGCCCTGTGTCACCCTCCGGGAGAACACCGAGCGGCCGGAGACGATCGAGGTGGGGGGGAATGTTCTGGCTGGGACGGGGGCGGATAGAATTCTGGTGTCTGCCCGGGAGATGCTCTCCCGAACTGGGAGTTGGCAGAACTCCTATGGGGATGGTACAGCGGGCGGGATGATCGTCACGATCTGCAACGGCATATCTTCGCGAAGTAGTTGTACTCGTTAATCCGGTTAGATTAGATGCAGACTCAAAGGTTGTCCAGTAAGTCTAGAGGGGGGAGATAATGCTTATTAAACTACTACTTCTTTCAACTCTATGGGTATTGTTAATTTGGCAATTCTTAGGGTATCCGTTGATAATGGCAACGCGGTATAATAGTTCACGCCTCGTAAATAAAGACTATAGTTTTAAGCAGAGTGTTTCGATGATCGTTGCTACATATAATGAGATCACGACAATTGGAAACCGGCTCGAAAATTTGATTAAGTTAAATTATCCTAAAAAAATGTACGAAATCATTGTTGTGGACTCGGGCTCAACAGACAACACAAGGGACATTGTACATAACGTTATTCGAAACCTGAATGCAAATGATCCAAGCATAAGACTCATAACAGAAGAACAAAGAAATGGGAAATCGTCTGCCTTAAATTTGGGCATTAAATATTCAAGGGGGGACATAATTCTAGTTGTTGATGCGAACTCTACGTATGATGAAAACATACTGTATGAAATAATTCCGCACTTCAAAGACAACTCCATTGGTGCGGTGAGTGGCAGATATAACGTACAAAATCAAGATAGTAAAATACCCCAAGCAGAAGCTTTTTATTGGCAGATTGAAAATGCCACTTTTAAAGGTGAATCCTCCTTAGATTCTATATCTACTGTTATTGGAGGGATAAGTGCTTGGAGAAAGAATCTTGTAACTTTCAGTACCCAAGCAATCAGTGAAGATCTCGATATGACCATGACCCTGAGAAAAAAGGGTTATAAAATAAAATATGAACCTTATGCTGTAGTATATGAACCAGCTGCAGGTACGGTAGAAGATCAGATTCTACAGAGGAAAAGAACATGTCTCGGCACAATTCAATGTATGGTTAAGCACTGGAGAGATATACTAACTCCTAAAAATATGTACTTCAATTTTATATTCCCATCACATAAAATAATCCCTATGTTCTCCCCCTTCATCTTCATTCTGCTGACAATAACGTATCTGTTGGTTGAGAAAAATGCAGTAATCATTGCTCACTTACTAGTATGTGTAGGGTTATCGTTCATCTGCTATTTACTGCTGGTCAAGTATATTTCCGATGACTCTTCCAGAGCAAAACCAATGAGTCTAGACTCTATAATAAATATCGGGAAATATGTCCTTTTAAACGAGTATATCATCCTGTTGGCATGGTATAACTATGTGTTTAGCAACTATTCGGTACTATGGGAGAAACCGCAATCCACAAGGATAACCGAACTGGGGAGTGTACTCAATGAGTAAGATTTGGATCGACATGCAGGCTCCACCAGATGTGCAAATATTTAACCCCTTTATTAAGAATTTATTCAGTCCCGATAGTACTATAGTTACAGCACGTGATTACGCAGAAACCCTTGGTCTACTCAAGAATTTTGGAATCCAGCATCAGAAAATCGGGGATGAAAAATCAAAGAAACTGATCGACAAAGCCGTTCATACCGTCACCCGAACGTTTTCTTTGAGTGCTCATACAGAGCCTTTTGAGGCCTGCTTAACATTAGGGAATCTACATAGCATATATGTCTCACGGAGACGTGGGAAATTATGCATAAATTTCATGGATAACGAATTGGGGTTGTATGGGACTGTAAGCAAGAGAACACTATTTGACTGGATTGTTGTTAAAAGTCAGATCCTTCTGGTAGACTACGTTCTCATTCCTTCAGTATTTCCGAAAAACCCCCTCATTCTTGATGGGATGTCTGAAGATCGAATATTTACCTACGATGGGTATAAAGAAGATATTTATATCGCTAACTATCAGCCGAATGAACAGACTGGTGAGCAGATTCCCTTCGAAAAGTTTGTTGTTATCAGACCTGAGTCGTATGCAATATATAAAGATCACGTTGAAAGCCTAGTTCCAAAACTTATTGAATCTATGATTAAGAACGATATGAATATTGTATATTTACCCCGCATACAAGATGATATAGACCTAATTGGGAAATCTCTTAAAACTGGACATATATACATACCACCTCATCCCTTAAATGGCTTGGATCTCTGTTATTATGCCCAAGCAGTGCTAAGTGGTTCCGGCACTATAACTCGGGAGGCAGCCTGTATGGGAAAGACTGCAATCTCTTTCTTCCCAGGAAAAAACCAGTTGGCTGTCGACGCCTCACTCATTACTGAAGGGAGGCTGTTTTACTCAAGAGACCCCCATGATATCGTGAAGTATATCACTGACAGTGGCCCTGGAACTGTAGATTTTCAAAGATCAAATAGAGTACAGCAACAAGTGTTTGCCACAGTGAAGACAATCCTTAATCGTAATGGCATTTCGGAGATATAACAATGTATAGAGAAGATGTTTTTTTCAATATCCACAACTTAGTCAAGTTTAGAGTCCACTGTCCAAAGTATTCTGCATCTAATTTAATGCTGGGAAATCCGTTATCGAAATACAAATACTACAAAGAAGAAGATAAGAACCAAGAGGCAGACTTCGAAGTAGATGTGCGAAAAATAAGCGTCCCTAAAAACAAGTGGCATTGCCACTCATCAGGAAAGAATTACTACGGTGAGAATTACCTCTTCTGCAAGGGTTACAATTTTAAGCTTGTCAACTGGGACATTGAAATCGAGAATCTCAACAAAATAGATGATGGACCAGTTAAGATTACGGTTTTTGGAGATCCTCTGTCTTTGAGATGGATCTCGAATCTCATAGATTTCTTTATTCATAAACAACTCGTAGACCGAGATGCTGCTCTTGTTCATGCAGCGGGCGTACTAAGCGCTAACGGTGCTATTATGTACTCAGGAAGGAGCGGATGTGGGAAAACAACACTCATATCTAATGCTCTTGAATCAGGTTTACCGTTACTCGGAGACAACTATATCATTCTTAAAGATGGCTTAATGAAAAATTTCATTGGAAGTATGAGCATTTATTGGCATAATTTGAGTGAAACATTATCAGAAAAAATCTCCACAACCGATTATATGCGGTTACAGTTAGGAAGCATTGTCACCAAGGCTACAGCAAGGAAAGTCAAATTGTCGACTCAAATAAATTTAGGTGACTTGTATCCTGATAAAATTACAAATGATAAGCCTTTTACAAAAGGGTTCGTTGTGTTTTCGGGCATCCAAACCCGCGAGGTTGGAGTCACAGAGATACAGGATAAGGCGTTTGCAACACAGATTCTTCAGAATCAGCAATGTGAATTCCTTGTGTTGAGTAGATTATTTTATGACTACTCTTACTATTATCAACAGAATGGTTACACGAACCAATGGCAGACGTACTACGATATCCTGATGAAGAATATATCTTCAGCCGAAAAATACCGACTAGATCTTCCATATATTTTGGATAAGAAGGCTATTCACGATATGTTTGATCTTTTTACGCGGGGTGATTAATTGAAGGTTAATGAAATGTACTATAATATCCATAATGAACTGATATTTAAGATAACTTCTACGAATCGTAAATGCATCTTTCCAAAATTAAACTATCCGTTCCATCCATATGTCTGTAAGAAGCAGGATAACTTGGACTTCGTGCTGAATATAGGTGAATTTAGACCCCAGGTGTCGAATCGAAATGCAATCTCTGTAGACTATAATTTTTACTTTGACGAAGATTATTTGTACATTAAGGATTTTGAAGGGCGATTGGGACGTTATCACTGGGAGCTTGAAATTCAGGGATTAGATGGCAAAAGTCCGCTGACCATAAATTTCAACTCTAAGTTGCCACATCATGTACGTTACCTGTATCCTGACCTACCTGCGCAACTCATTGTACTTCGACCGTTGTTATACCACCTATTTAGCATGAAAAGATGTTTGTTTCTCCACGCAGGGGCAGTGGAAAAGGATGGGGAGAGCATTGTCCTTATCGGTCGAAGTGGATCTTGTAAAACCTCTATAATAATGGATCTAGTAAGGAAATATGGGTGGAATCTCATGAGTGATGAACATGCTCTGATTAAAGGATTCCACGCATATCCGTTTCAATTTAGCTTTATCGAAGATCTTGTTAACTATGGTATAGATCACTTAAAGGACGAAAATTATTCTTCTATTCATAAGATAAGGTTTTTAGCCGGCATGGCAAATGAGGGCAGTAACCTGGAAGAACGACCTCTGAGTAGAATGGGTGGGGTTCCTATCAAGGCATTGTATATCCTTACATCAACTAATGCAAAAAAAGTGACCATAAATAAGGTTACATCAACGTCTTTGTTACACAAAATGTTTATCAATAACTTGTGCGAGTGGGGGTCCATTGATAGCACAATTTCGATATCATCGGGACGATTTATAGAGTATATGCAGATGTACTCATACCCATTCCCGGGCAACATCTTTGTTCAGGGATGGATACGCCACAAAGAAGTAATCGAAAGTCTCCTTGAAAAAGTTCCAGCATACCTTGTCGAACTCCCAGCTTCTTACGATCAAAGTTTTATCGAACAGTGGTTTACTGATATTGACGAATCTTACTCGTGAGATACTTAAGGGGGAAGGGCGAGGCCAACTACCTAATACTTTAGGATGTTCTTGGGAAGAACAGAAAACCGACAGATCGATTCGTTGTTTACTTAAACTTTAGTGATGCCGATGGGATCCGAAAACACGTCCTTTAATAGATTTTCCGATATCTCTCTTACGTTAGCCTTCTCTCTAATCGCATTAGGTGGGGGCTTTTTATCAAACAACCCCTCTATGGGATATGAAGTATCAATTTACTCCGCTACTCCTATAGTTTTTTGGATCTGTCTACTCATTTCTCAAATAATCGGAATTGTTACCATAGTCAGAGGCATTTTTTCGTCAAATAGATGTAATCATAAGTATGTGGCATTAGGGTTTTGTCTAGTGATATTAGGTAATGTACTACTGTTGTTCATGCCTTTGATTAGAGGTTATGCCTTTTATGGTAGATGGGATACGCCAATGCATGCTGGTTGGATCAAGGACATGTTGTTTACGCATCACGTGCCAGATTTTTTGATTTATCCGGTTTCTCATACCTTGATTGCAACTATCTCTACAGTGTTAAATGTGGATGTTTTTACAGTAATCGATTTTATGATGCCTTTTTTTGCAATTATGTTTGCTCTTTTTATATATCCTCTCGCAAAAATGGTGCTTCACGAAAAAACAAAGATATATCTAGCATTGCTTTTTGCAACAGTCCTCCTCTTCTCATATACCAGTTATCAAGTCTTAGCAAATTATTTCGCCAATGTATACACTCTTTTATTTATCTATGCTTTCTTCTCATTTCTGGCATATGATATCAGTAAGCCTTCCAGAGGCATTCTTTTTTTTATTATCTCCATTACGATGGTTTTTTTTCATCCGGTCACTACGGTGACCCTGATAATTTCCTGCAGTGTTATTTTTGCATCTTATCAGTATATCCATGCTCGTGATTTTAAATCGGCCGCACGAAACATGGTATTTCTCCGTCCTGTAGTGCTATTGGCTCCGATAATTCTTTTCATCTCTTGGATCTCCGCACATTCCTATTTTTGGGAGAAAAATTCCCTTGAGGTCGTTTCTTGGATAGTTAATGGTTCCCAAGAAACTTCTGCAGATCAGGCGGGTTCATTTTTTGGCTCTCTCAATTTTAATGTAATAGATATCTTTGAATTGTCTGTGAAGCTCTATGGCCATGTAATTCTTTTTCTTATATGTGTTGCAATGGGATTAGTGTTTACCATAAGATTTTTTAACTCATATCTTGAAAGATATCCTTTTGTAATACTTCTTGATATATATTTCATCACTACCTTGACAGTACTGTTTGTAAACTTTTTTTTGACAATAATTAACTTCGGTTTTTGGCGTCTTCTATTAGTATCTATGGTCATCGCTCCAATTCTTATAGGTTTCTTTATGGACGAATTCTATCGAAATCTAAAATCTAAAATGGTGAATTATTTCCCACTAGTGATAGCAACTATTATCATTGTATCAACCTGTATTGGGATATTTAGCACATATCCTTCTCCATATACAATGCAGGCAAATCACCAGGTCACAGAGCACGAAATCGTGGGTATGAAATGGTATTACGAATTAAAAGATACTGACATTCCCGATAAGCCTTTGAGGATGGATTATCGCTATTACGTTATGATCTTCGGAACGCGCTTTACAAAAGATAGAGAAGACATCTCTTTTAGCAGTTCAGAATCGCAAATACCTGACCATTTTGGTAATATGGGAAATGCAACTATAGATAGATCTCGTAATTTCAACACATATGTTCCATTGTCAAAATATGATCATGTATATTATATTGATTTGTATGGAGGAAATCGTGAATTTAATTCCAACGATTTCCAAGTATTGGAGGTTAGTCCAACAGTACTAGACGTATATAATAATGGAGAGCTTAACGTATTGCTTATCGATTTAACAAATTAGCGTAGTTGGAAGATCTTTAACATTATTGGTATATACAAAAGGATATGAACCCCTAACCATGCATATCCAATTCCAATGAGATCAAACTTCTCTAATAATACGTAACTAAGGGAAAGCAATAAAACACAGTAAATCGACGCTATAATACATATACTAATTAATTGCTTTCTGACTCTTTGAATAGATAAATAAACATATATTGCAGGGATAAAGAGAGCAGTCAATGCAAAGTATTGAAGCAACAATGAATACTTTACATACTCGTGGCTGAATACACAAAGTACTATTTCACTAGAGAGGTATAGTGAAACAACAACAGGGATCGTGATCGCATATATAAGTGTAAATGCCCTTACTGTATTGTCTTTCAGCGATCCTCCATGACTCCCTTCTACAAAAAGCGAAGTGCTTACTGCGAGTGAGATCGTGAAAAGCAGACCCGCAACGGTGTAACAGACATAGTAAGCTGCAGCAGATGTCGCTCCAGATATATTGAAAATCAGTAGCGATACGATCTGATTTGGAGCGTACAATAATATCCCCACAAGAAAGTTTGCAGCAGAAAATGCAAATGATCCCTTCAAAAACGAAATGTCAAAGTTTCCACGCTTAAATCCTATTCTATGAATTAGGTGTGCTGAAATAATTACAGTTATAAAAAATGAGAGCCCTACCGATCCAAAAAGACCAATTGATCCTAAATGAACCAGTGGAATTATAAGCAGAAGTCTCGATGCCAAGGATAGGCTCTGTATCACTTGATACCGGGAGTGTCTGAGTCCCACGAAGCAGGAACTAAAGAGCGTATATATTGAGTTTGCAGTTAGAACTCCAAAATATATTAGGGGGTAATCGAATATTACTGATAAGTCATTGAAGTACAGAACAACCAGCAATGCAAATATGCTCCCAAATAGCAACGAAGCTAAAGTCGTTGTAACTAGTGATGTCCACAATATATTGTCTTTATTGCCACTGGGGAAGTAACGTATAATCGATTGATCTAGTCCTAGCCTAGACAAAAGGACAATTAAAGCTATGGACGATAACAAGGTTGTGACTGTGCCAATAGCCTCCTGAGAGTACAGCCTTGCGGCAAGTACCCAGAATAGCAACCCAAAAACCGCGCTAAGAGCGTAATTAGTTAATATGTATATTGAATTACTAATAAGTGGGTTATGTGCATACTTGCTATGAGTGTTTTTCAGCATCTCGCCGATCTGGATCATACTATTAGTATTGCGCATGGATCGCTTATGGTGTCAACATCGGTCTACTTCCCCAATCGTGTCGGAATATCAATCCCGGCATATGTCGTCAGCGCAAGTTCTCTGCTCAGCTACCATGAGTACCCTCCTTTCTTATAGATTCTTGCTCCTCGATAAGCGCGACATACTCCATCACCAGTCTCTCACTCATCTCAAGTAGGTGAGCAATCTCAGGTGGTTTCATCTTCCCATACAATCGTCTCACCTTCTTGAATGACTTGATGTACCTGTCACAGGCTTCCTCCGTATGCTGTGTCATCCGCGCAATGTCCGGTGTCGGGATATTTCGCAGAAACATCGTGATAATCACCTTCTTATGGGTTACCGATGGCCCGATATCATGAATAGTACCCCGATAGGGGAGGATCACACCATACTCCCTCTGGTACTCACGAATATCCCTCCCGATAGATTCAGCACTGACCCCGAGCACTTCGGCAACATCCGCCTGGGTCAACACGCCGTTCTGTGCATATGCCTCCCTCAATATCCTGGTAACTCGATATTTTCGTACTTCCTTTGGAGAATAACCGTTTACCCGCATCTGCCTATCATCTTCGTGTACCACGGAGAGGATTACCGGGGCGACTCGCATTTTAGCAAGGGTTTTTCCTGGTCCGGGTTTTTCATCCCTATGAGCGGCGAACCAGAGTGTTTGGCTAACCTCAAGATGCCACGGATCGCGAGAACATTGACGGAAAAAGTGAATCAAGTCGTCAACAAGAATATCCTGAATGCGATCTCCGCCGACAAACGAGTACTGCTCTTCCAGAAGATGTTTGATCATACCATGGATCCCTTTCCCGGGTGACGATGCTACCGAGGCCATCGGGTGCCCCCCTTTTTGCCATCAAGATCTTCACCGCGCACGGGGGTGAGGATCTGCGCGAGGCGGTCAGAACCGATCTCGTGATAGGTCTCGAAAAGTGCGAGATACTCGTGGATGACTTTCTCAGAGAGGTTCACCAGTTCTCGGATCTGGATGGGCGTGAACCCTTGCTGGGAGAGGAGGATGACCTTTGAGAACCCGCTGATATAGCGTTTGATAGCATCCCCGGTATGACGGGTTCTCTGCTCGATTTTCGTGTATTCGTATCCTTTGAGGTAGAGTTCAAGAATCTTCGTTTTATGAGAGACTGTCGGCCCGATGTCCTGCATTGCGCCGCGGGTCGGGACGGTGATCCCCTGGTCGCGCATCTCCTGGATGTCA
>Ga0208041_1001645_pt1 | contig 13790 bp, 10 predicted proteins | sample AD_SCU002_MetaG_FD_184453 | JGI IMG/M metagenome (GOLD analysis project Ga0208041, IMG submission 184453) | Active sludge microbial communities of municipal wastewater-treating anaerobic digesters from China - AD_SCU002_MetaG (SPAdes) (version 2) | ecosystem: Engineered > Bioreactor > Anaerobic...
TGGGCGTGAGCGGCCCGGGAGTCGTGAAAAAGGCCATCGACCGGGCCAGGGCCGCCAATCCTCATCTCGACCTCGGGGCATTGTCCGACATCATCAAGCGGACATCCTTCAAGGTGACCCGCGTGGGCGAGCTCATCGGCCGCCAGGTGGCCGAAAAGCTCGGAGTGCCTTTCGGCGTGGTCGACCTGTCGCTTGCCCCCACGCCCAACGTGGGCGACAGCGTGGGGGAAATCTTCCAGAGCCTCGGGCTGCAGAGCATCGGGGTTCCGGGCACCACCGCCGCCCTGGCCCTCCTCAACGACGCCGTCAAAAAAGGCGGGGCATTCGCCAGCTCTTACGTGGGCGGATTGAGCGGGGCCTTCATTCCCGTGAGTGAAGACCTGAACATCGCCGCGGCCGCATCCCGGGGTTATCTCAGCATGGAAAAGCTCGAGGCGATGACCAGCGTCTGTTCCGTCGGACTCGACATGGTGGCGCTCGCCGGCGATACGTCGGCTGAAACGCTCTCCGGAATCATCGCGGACGAAATGGCCATCGGCGTCATCAACAAGAAAACCACCGCCGCGCGCCTCATCCCGGTTCCCGGGAAGAAGGCGGGTGAAAAGGCCTCCTTCGGGGGACTCCTGGGTGAAGCCGTCATTATCGCGGTTTCCAGCAATTTCGGTTCCCGGGAATTCATCTCTCTGGGGGGAAGAATCCCTGCCCCGATCCAGAGCCTCACCAACTGACGGCGTGCCGAACGGGGGATTCACTCGGCAAGTGCGCCTTCCCGCAGCGATTCGCGCTCAAGATCGCGCACTGGGGGATCGGCGGACGGGGGGAGAGCCATTTCCCGGCTCCGTTCCACCGAGTTGCACGGAGCCGCATCGAGCCCCGGCCGTCCTTACTTCTTGCCGCCCTTGGTTCTCGCCTTCTGCTTTTGCTGACCCACCCGCACCTTCTGGTCGGGCTGCTGCGCTTCAAGCTTCACGTGACTGGCGGAAGGGCACTTTCCGATTCTCCACTTAGCCGCCGGGGATGCCCATATGCGGCACTTGCCCTCATCGATGTTGTCGCATCCCTCGCATTCCTTGACGATCGGCTTGCGTTCCACGTCCTTCATGAGTTGCTCTCTCCTCCGTGAGATGACATTTCGCCTGCCCCGGATAACAGTTCCTTAAGTTCGGTGAGATTATATGCATAAGGGACAAAGATAAAGCCGAAACGTTCCCGGGTCGAAAAAAAACCGGTTGCACGTTTTTGCCTGCCAACGGGCGGCCCTGCCCGGCCGGTGGCCGGTTGTTCGTGGGACTTCCCCCGCCGCTTCCGTTTGTGATCGACCGCGGGGAAAGAGCGCCTTCAGCATCGCCCGAGCGGCGGCGCCGGATGGAGCGTCCAACCGTGATGGAGTGGATTTGATACGGATTTACCTAGAAAATAGACTCCCTCGGGAGTCTGTTTTCATGCTTCGCGGGTGTCGCAGGGGGCATGGATAATTGCGTTCAAAATGATACTCTAAAAGCGTGGGGGACGTATCCCCCACACCCCCTCGCCGCTTCGCGGCTCCGTGTGGTGCTGCGGCGGCGGCCTTCGGCCGGTCGCCGACAGCGCCGAGCACTCGGCCTCACGCGCTTGCGCGTGTGGCCGAAACTTGGGGGCTGCGGGGGAATCATTCCCCCGCTCTTTTGTGCTTGAAAGATCCATCTCTTGAACGCAACTTCGTATGAACGGGTATGCTCGGAGCTACCGGGTCAATGGAGGAGACGGGAGCGGCGCGCCGGGAACTTCGGATTGCTTTCGGGCGATGCATATGATAAGGGAAACAGGTTCCAGCGTCGGGGCGTAGCGCAGACTGGTCAGCGCACCTGCCTTGGGAGCAGGGGGTCGGAGGTTCAAATCCTCTCGCCCCGACTCGGTTCAGCAAACATCACCCAATCCATGCGGCAGCTTCATGCTGTCGGTTTTGTTAAGAATTCATCTTTATTGCCCCACCGAATCTGAACATCCCTCGTCCTGCCAAACCTCATTTCCCACAGCCCATCCAGTGTCAATGGTCCCGACTCCAAACTCGCAGGGACCGTTCCCTTGTCCGTTGACTATTTTGCGTCCTCCACCTAGACTGAGGAAGATGATGGGGAGGGTGACCATGTCGTTTCAAGCTAAAGAACCACAATTGTTAATCAGTGTTCCCAGCATGGATGAAGAAGTCTTCCGAATGCGGATTCAGGAAAAGCTGGACCCGACCTATCGACCTCGGCTAATCGATTTGTTCTCAGGAGCCGGGGGGATGACGCTCGGTTTCACCTCCCGCATGGGTCATTTTTTTCAGCCTGTCTGGGCAAACGACTTCAATATGTATGCCGTGCGGACCTACAACTGCAACTTCGGTACTCATTGTGTCCCGGGCGACATTGTCGATCTTCTTCGTGACCCTGCCGCTGCCCTTCCCAGAGCGGAGGTGGTCATCGGCGGCCCCCCATGCCAGGGATTCAGCCTGTTGAACAAGCTACGCGATGGCGATGACCGCAAGCAACTCTGGCGACCGTTTATGGAGGTAGTGAGGAGGTCGGGGGCTTCCATTTTCGTAATGGAGAATGTACCGCAACTCATCGGATCGGCCGAACACCAGGAAATTCTGACCGTGGCCCGGGAAATGGGCTTTAGTACGGCATCGGCCAGATTGTGTGCGGCGGACTACGGAGTCCCTCAGATTCGCTGGCGGGCCTTCATTATCGGCTGCTTGTTCACCGACCCCAAGAAAGTCTTTCCACCGAAAAGGACAAACTACCCCACGGACTTGAACAATCGCCGTATCTTTGCTGAAAAAGAAGTGCCCTACATCGTCGATCCTAAACCATATAAGACCTTGAGGGAGGCGATAGGCGATTTGAGCCCTCCTAGAGGTAATGAGATAAGGGAAGAGCCACCGCCATACGATCTCCATTTTGGACGGAATCCCACTCCGAAGAGTCTGAAACGCTACATGGCAATCCCGGAAGAAGGCATGAACCGCTTTGACCTCCAGCAGCGCGCACCGCATTTGACGCCGGAATGCTGGATAAAAAAGACTTCCGGTGGGACCGATCTTTTCGGACGGCTCTGGTGGGACCGGCCGGGAGTAACAATCCGCACGGAGTTTTTTAAGCCGGAAAAGGGCCGGTACCTGCATCCGGAGGAACATCGTCCGATTACTCACCGGGAAGCTGCGCGGATACAATCATTCCCTGATAACTTTCGATTCCTGGGGCCCAAGATCGAGGTTGCCAGACAAATCGGCAACGCAGTACCCCCTGTTTTGGCGGCTCGGCTCGCCGACTGTGTTTACGCCCTGCTCCTTGCCGCAAAGGAAAAAGAATGGCCGACGTCTTCAGCGAGAAGCAGCGCAGCTGGATAATGTCCCGAGTACACGGGACCAACACAAAACCCGAATTGGAGGTCAGGAAACGACTTCATTCAATGGGCTTCCGCTTCAGACTGCACTGCTCGAAGTTGCCGGGCAAGCCTGACATCGTTCTTCCAAAGCACAAGAAAGCGATCTTCGTTCACGGATGTTTCTGGCATGGTCATCAAGGCTGCAAAAGGTCGAAGCTGCCGTCCTCCAATGCCCAGTTCTGGGCGGCGAAGATCGCAAAGACGGTCGAACGCGACCGCAACAACCTGAAAGCCCTCGTCGAGCTTGGTTGGCAGGCATTGACGATTTGGTCGTGCGAGATCAAGAACACAGAATTCCTTGAGAAAAGATTGAGGGAGTTCCTGGATGACCGGGCATCCGAAAAAAAATGACCCGGTTGCCTTGCTAAGGCAACTGAAGGATTTGTTGTCCAACTTTGAGCGTGAATTGCAGTCCGAAGACTTGCGCAAGAAGGTCCTGGCCTTGGTCCCGGCAAATACTGCGCTACGCTCCCTTGGGTCCTCGCTTATTGACAGACAGTTTGCTGTAAGTGCCCGAGATCGCATACTCTTCTATCTCCAAAAATATCCACGCACCATCATCAGCGGCAATGAACTAATGGTTATCGCTGCAATACGTGAATGGGCTCGGCGTGTTCGTGAATTGCGCGTTCAGTTCGGATGGGCCATTGTCAGTGGAGTGACGGCAAAAGAAATAATCCAGGAGGAGGAATTTCCTTTCTCGGATGCTGACTTGTCAGCAATGAAGCCCAGCGAGTATATCCTACTGGACGACCAACAAGACAGGGATGCCGCTTTCCGATGGAACACAGCCAATGAGATACGGCGACGGAAGTCGTCGGTCAGGGACAAGATTCTGGAATACCTGATCAAGAACGTCGGGAAGAAGATTACAGGAGAGGAACTGCGTTATGTGGCGAACAACCGTACCGAATGGGCGCGTAGAGTCCGAGAACTGCGCACCGAATTGGGCTGGCAAGTACTGACCAAAATGACAGGTATGCCCGAATTGCCTATAGGCGCATATTTCCTGGCAACCAAAAGGCAGGCCCCCGAACACGACCGGGTGATTCCCGACCAAGTGCGCCGTCAGGTCCTTCAACGGGATGCGCACAAGTGCCTGCATTGCGGGTGGAGTCATGAGAGATGGAATCCTTCCGACCCGAGGCACTTGGAAGCTCACCATGTCGATCCCCATGGGAGGGGAGGGGAAAATACGCCGGAAAACCTTATCACCCTCTGCAATATCTGTCATGATGCGGTCCACAGAAGATGACCCAATCGTTTTACGCTGGGGACGCTCATGCGAGGGCGGATTCCCGCGGGGTGGGGTCCAGACCGGCGAGGCAATTGCGGCAATCCGCAATCCCACCGCCTCGAGTTTTCTTCAGGGTCGAGCCTTCTTGCCGCCAACCTTCTTGTCCTGCCGCTGCAGGCCCGCCTCCGTTGCTTCGTCGAGTTTCGCAGTGGCGCCTGTTCCCCGCCGCACATCGACGTCATAGTAGGCCCTGAAGGTTTCGCTGCACGACCTGGTTTCCGGCAAGATGTAGACAACTCCATAGGTCCCGGTGAAAAGCGGCTTGACGACATCATCGTAAAACTTCGCCGGAACGTTGATGCAGCCGTAGGAAATGCGGTTGTCGAGCGGGGTTGAAGTGGCCAGGCGCTCCAATCGGCGCTCTTTGGGATTGTGTGTAACCACCCGGTGCAGGGCGACGGCGCCGTCGTAGTCCACCCAGAGGACATCGGTGCCGTTATGATTGACGCCCAGCAAGGCCACAAAACGCCCCGCCGGCGTGGTGCGGTCCTTGGGGCGAATCTCGGACATTTTCCGGTCGCCGACACCCGGAACGGCGTCATCCCCCTTCCCTCGGCCGAGCAAGGCAGGGGCCGCGCCGCGCAATGTTCCAACGGCGTCGAACACAAAGACTTTGGCGTCCACCTTGTCCAGTATCAGAAAAGGCATGCCGGAATTGTCGCCTGAATCGACAACCCAATCCGCTACTTTCCCGGCGTCACGGGATTTAGGCTCCTGTCCGAAGTTCGCCCGCTTCGGGTGTGACGACACGTCTCCGTCCGGTGGCGCACCGGAAGTCAAGCCGGGTGCGGGGGTTTGATGCGCGGACAATGGGGAAGCCGGGCTGGATATTTGCACGGCCTTGTCCGCGGCGGCAACCTGGTGAGGGAAAAAGGCGACGGCCGTCAGTGCGACGCAAAGGCCTTTCACCAGGCCGGCTGCAAGTGAGCGCATGCTTCTCGAGCATCTCGCGCGCCGCAATGATGCAAAAAAGGCGCAGCCTGATTCGTCTTCTTTTTGGATCACGTGATCGTCCCCGCGAAATCGGCGTGTTTCTCTCGTCCGGCAACATCGTGGACGGCCCTGCCTCGCCGTATGACTACAGGCAAGGCAGGGCGGCTGAAAAGTGTTAGTTGCGCGCCGGTTTGGGCGGTGGAGGCGGCGGCGGAGGGGGCGCGGGTTTAGCCACTACTGGCGGTGGAGCCGGAGGGGGCGCCTCAACCACCTCCTCTTTTCCACATTTGAACCATCCCCCCTTGATCCCCAGACACGTGCAACCGCTCAGAGAAATACTGAGGCATACGATGAATAATGCGAGAAAAAATGACCTGATCATAGTGCATCCTCCTTTGATTGTTGTTTTACTATTTGCCCACTCTCCTCATCTGTCGAACCTCCTCAATCACCGGTTCAACAGTCTCTCCAAAGCCCAGCATCATCCCCTGAACCGTTTCGAACATGGGACGATCGATATCGACGCACGCTTCCGAAAAGGGCGAACCAAACATAAATCTATTCGCAATAATGAGTTAACGCTCATAAAATACGACTATTATCCCGTGACGTCAATCAGGAGATGCTCGATTCGGCGAATCCATTTCAATGGCGGCGAAGGTTTTGCGAATGATCGCCGGAGCAGGAAGAGAACCGACCCCGGCCGGAGTGTCTCTGCCCGGTGCCCGGCGGGGTGGGCAAGGCGCAACGCCTCCGTCACCCGTTCCCTGGTGCTCGCATGATACGAATCTGCTTTCGGGACGCAACCCCATTGGAATGCAATCCTCCACTCATAACGCCGGGTTGCCGTCGCCGAAGAAGGCCGGAGCCTCAAGCGACGTCCTCGAATTCGCGACGTGAGCGGCCCGAAAGGCCGGGAGCCGCGATGACCTCACACGAACTTGCGTTCGCTATGATAATCATTGACGGGAGGGCATAAAGCGCTCCCGCCGCGAGGGCGTCAGGACCTCAGTTTCTCCACGCCCCGCCAGTCCTCTCCCGGAGGATCATCCCTGTATTGGCGGCAGCGTTCGAGGTAGAAACCGGTGGGGGCATCCTCGGGGAGGTGCGCCGACAAATCGCTGAAAATGGCGAAAGCCTTGTCCCATTCCCTCGCCAGGTAGGCTTCGACCCCCATGGTGAACGCCGTGCAGAGCGCGGCGTTCGCCTCCGCTTCATCACCGGTCTTTTTCCCCACCAGTTCGTAGATGGTCGTTTCCCCGCTCCTGCCTCTCAGCGCGGCCCTGCCCAGCAGTCTGAAGAGAAATTCGTCGGAGGCCGATTCGCAGGTCCTGCGATCGACGATGACTCGGGTGCCGTACAGCTTGTTCGCCCCTTCGAGGCGGCTGGCCAGATTGACGTTGTCGCCCATGACGGTGTAATTCATCCGTTCGCTCGACCCCACGTTTCCGACCAGCGTTTCACCGGTGCTGATGCCGATCCTGGTGATGAAGGGAGACTTGCCTTCGCTTTGCCAATTCCTGTTGAGTTCGGCGATCCTGTCGCGACAGGCAAGCCCCGCCCTGCAGGCATTGACCGCGTGCTCGTCGTCCTGGATGGGAGCTCCCCAGAAGGCCAGGATGCCGTCCCCGATGTACTTGTCCACCGTGCCCCTGTTGTCGCTCAGGATTCCCGTAAGCTCATCGAAGTACTCCGACAGCTGATGAATGAGATCTTCCGGGTTCGTTCGCTCCGCGATCGTGGTAAAGCCCTTGATATCGGAAAACATTACGGTGAGCTCTTCCTTCTGGCCGCCAATGCGCGCCTCCTTGCCCGTCTTGATCAACTGGCGCACCAGCTCCGCGGGCACATACCTCCTGAAGGCTTGAAGCCCCTTTTTCATGGCGGAAACGGCACTGCTCATCAGCTGGATTTCTTTGATGTAAGAGGTTATCGCGCCTCTGTCCTCAAGATGAAGATCCTTTATTCTCCCGGTCTCTTCGGCCAGGAGCCTGATGGGACGGGTGATGCCCCGGGCGATAAAAGCCGCCAGGATTACCGCAATCGTCAGGATCGCCGCGCAGACCAGCAGAATCCGGTGCATCTCCTCCATGGCACCCGCCACGAAATCTCTCTCGGGGACGATCAGTGCAATCTTCCACGTCACGGGGAAGGACTTCGGAAACTCCGAAATCGAGGCGAAGTACCGCACGCCTCCACTCTCAAAATTCAATTTCCGCCCTCCGGTCGCCGCGTATTCGCGAAACGCCGCGCTCACGGATTCAACGCCCAGTTCTTCGACACGAACCGGTCTCACCGTCCCGTTCTCCTCCCTGATGAACCGGGACATTTCAGGGTAGGCCACGACTTCGTTCTTCTCGTTTATGATGAATGCGATTCCGCTCTTGCCGATTTTCAGGCTCTTGAGAAAAGTGGAAATTTCATCGAGCTCGATATCGATCGCCCACACGCTCCCGATGCTCCCATCGGGAGCGATGACGGGACAGGAGCACGTGATCGCCGGTTTCTTGTTCCTGAAGAGGATGTAAAGATCGGTCCAGTAACATCCCCTTGCCTGTTTGGCTCCAACGTACCAAGGCCGCACCCTTGGATCATATTCGATATTGTTGGATACTCTGGTCTTTGTCAGTTTGAATTCAGAATCCCAGTATTTGAATGTGTCGGTTGGAGGCACGGCATAAGGCTTGATTATTCTGCCTTCCATAGTGTTGTCCGTAAGAGACCACGCACGTATGTAGCTTCCACGTTCATCCGCAAGATAAAACATTGATATCTGTTTGTAATATTTAAGAGTTCCAAGCGTATACAGTTCAATCTGATCGAAGTTATCGCATGATAACGCTCCAAGACTACACAGATTGGAGCTAATATTAACAAGTATGGATGCTGGTAGAAAATAGTTTGTAGATTTTTCAATAACAAGATTCGATACATGACTTATCAGATCATTCTTAAAATTGGATATTATCTTATTGTCACTATTTTGGATCTGATAAAGTACAACAAGCACGGTAATCGCCAGCAGTCCGATAAATGCACTTGCAATTCTTATGTAATAGCTATGACTTATGTAAACGGATGCTCTTCTTTGGGGACCTTCCGTTGACATCACCCTCTCCTGTCAGAAAAGCCGAATCAAGCGTCCACCCGGCCATCAGCGAGGCCCCACCCGGCGCATTCCGGAGTCCGAACCCGTCCGGAACGGCCTTGAGACTCACCGGGAGCCCATGGAATCATCGGCTCTACCGACAAAAAACGCAAGAAAAAGGTCAACGGAGGAATTTCGGCGGCTTGCACCGATTCACATTCAAGGGATGTTGGAATATCGCTCCGACAACTCCAAAGCGGGGGAACGACGCAGGACGGCAGGCTCCTCCGCCGGGTGGCGCTCCCCGGCGCGGGCCCGGGTAGATCACGAGAAAGTCCTTCCTTCCCGGGGCGGCTCAGCCGCTTCCACATCCTCGACGTCGAGCTCGACGCTCACCGACCGTTGGATGCAATCCACTCTCACCACCAGTCTCCCCTGCTTCGGGGAATGCCTCTTCAGGATTCCCACGCAGCCGTTCAAAGGACCACGAACGACACGAACGCACTCCCCTTCCTTCAGGTACGGATGCAGTTCGATGGATTGGGAGGCGCCCAGGATGGTCCGCAGGTTCCGGATTTGGTATGCAGGTATGGGCAAAGGTCCCTCGGAGCTTCTTACAATGTTCACCGCACCGGGAGTTTTCAGAATGTCCACGTTGGTGTAGTTGTCGAGGACGGTGTACACGAACAAGTAGCCGGGGAAAAGCGGTACCGTTATCCTCTTTCGCCTGTCCCGACGCTTGCTCCAGCACTCCATCAACGGCAGGAAACAATCGACGGCCTTTTGTTCAAGCCTTCGGATGATGTCCTTTTCGTGCTTGACCTGGACGTAAAGTGCGAACCAGGCTTTGCTGCGGCCGCTCAGTTTCGGATAAAACAACGGACCGCGCACGCTCGCGGGAAGGAAATAAGACTCCTCAGCCATAGGTTCACACTCGATGCTTTTCATGCTGAACACCGCCTCCAGGGTCCGGGGATGCGAACTCGTTCCTTCTGCGCAATGCTTATGCAAGAAAAATGCTATTCTGATTCTTGAGGCTCCGCGCGGCTTTGCCGCGCAGCGAATCTACCATTGGTAGATCGTTCCGGTGGTTGAGAGTTTCCGCAATCGCCCGGCAGGCTCCGGCGCGGTCAGGCCACGGAGCCGGAGCGTCAGCTTTCCGGTGACCGCCTGCCGGCGGTACGGTTTCATCCGCGCGTTGCTGCGCGACGGCGTGATGCGGCGGGATGAGACCTCGCAACGTCTGCGGTTGACGACCAGACTCGACCAGCTTTTCACCAACCGCTTCTTCGTGCCCCTCATCATGGTCGCCATCCTTTACGGTATGTACGGCTTTACCTTCAGCCTGGGAGAGCTGCCGGTGGAGTGGTTGGAAGCGGCCTTCAGCGCGTTGGGCAAGTGGGCGCTGAGCATCCTCCCACCTGGGCTCTTACAGTCACTGGTCGTCTCCGGGGTCATTGGCGGGGTCGGCGGCGTGCTCGGCTTTGTGCCCATTATTCTTTTCATGTTTCTGTGCATTACATTTTTGGACGATACCGGCTACCCGGCACGGGCTGCGTAAATGCTCGACCGGGTCTTTCGCCTGTTCGGGCTGCACGGCAGCTCTTTCATGGCCTTCATTGTCTCCGGGGGAATTGCCGGGGGATGCGCGGTGCCAGGGGTGATGGCCTCCCGCACGCTGAGAAGCTCGCGGGAGCGAACGGCCACCATCCTCACCATCCCCTTCATGAACTGCGGGGCCAAGCTGCCCGTTTTTGCCCTGCTGGTCTCCGCGTTCTTCCCCGACGGCCAGGCCTGGATGATGCTTTTGATCACCATCCTTTCCTGGAGCGGAGCGTTGCTCGCGGCCAAGTTCCTGCGTTCGACGCTGTTCAAGGGGGCGGCCACCCCTTTTCTTCTGGAGCTGCCGCCTTACCGCCTGCCTACCTTCCGCGGGTTGCTCATTCACACCTGGGAGCGCACCTCGCTTTACCTCAGAAAAGCCGGCACGGTGATCCTGGCCATCTCGATCCTACTGTGGGCGATGATGACTTTTCCCGAGCTCCCGGAAACATCCCGGGAACAATTCGAGCAACGGCGGGAAAGCATACTCGCCGAAACCCCGGAGGACATCGAGGCGCCGGCCGAGGCGGCAGCGGTCGAAGATGAACCGAAACCGGTCGGGAAGCTGCGGCAGCAATTGCGCGATGTAAATGCCGAGGAAGCTCGGGCAGCCCTGATGCACTCGCTGGCGGGCCGTATGGGCATGGCTCTTGAGCCGCTGGGAAGCCTGTGCGGTTTTGACTGGCGCACCAACGTGGCGCTCATCTGCGGTTTTGCCGCCAAGGAGATTATCGTCTCCACGCTCGGCACCGCCTATTCCCTGGGCGAGGTGGACCCTGAGGAAAGCACTTCGCTCAGCGAACATCTGGCGGCGGACCCCCGGTGGAATCCCCTGGTGGCGCTCTCGCTTATTGTTTTCACGATCTTTTATGTACCCTGCTTTGTCACCGTCGTCTGCATCGTGAAGGAAGCGGGAAGCTGGAGATGGGGGCTGTTTTCTCTCGTTTTTAACACGATTCTCGCTTTTGGCGCGGCCATGGCCGTATACCAACTCGGATCGCTGGCGGGCTATGGCGTCAAGGCCCTCTGACAAGGCGTACACTGAGAAGAGGAGGAAAGCGTCATGATGAGGATTCGACATGCATTGGCGGTGTTTCTCGTTTTGGCCGTTGCCGTGCCGACGCCGGTTTGGGCGGTGGAAGCGGCTCCCCGGGCCGGGGGGGGTATTTCATCCTCAAATTCGCCAAGGCCGTGGACAGGTACCCGTCGCATGATAAACCGGTTGACAAAATCATGGGCGAGAGCGTGCCTCATGCTGCTTCCGTGGTTCGACCTCCTGTCGTGGTCAGGCTCAGACCTCGGGGTTGAGGAAGAAAAGCGGCATGCGCAAGGGAGAAATGACCCGCCCATGGCTATGTTCCTTGCATCGGGGAGGGAGGCTCTTTCTTTTCATTCCGGCCCTTCAGGGAATCGTCCCGGAAGCTTCGCCGCTTGACAAGCCGCCGGCTCGATGTTGTAGTTCAGCAAACATCGAACAAACCCCAAGGAGCACAAAAATTGAATCCGATATATCTCGACTACAACGCCACCACACCCATCGATCCGGCAGTCGCCCGCGCCATGCTGCCGTACATCCACGAACATTTCGGCAATCCGTCGAGCCGGCACGCGTACGGGGTGACGGCCTGGAACGCGGTGCAAAAGGCGCGGGAGCAGATCGCCGAAATGCTCCATTGCGCCCCGGAAGAGATCGTCTTCACCAGCGGGGGCACCGAATCCAACAACCATGCCATAAAGGGCATCGCCTTCGCCAACCGCGCCGGGGGCAATCACATCATCACCTCGGGTATCGAGCACCCGGCCGTTCTCGAGGTGTGCAATTACCTGGAGCCGCTCGGGTTCCGGGTGACCCGCCTCCCGGTCGACCGACATGGTCTCGTGGACCCGCGACGGGCGGAAGAGGCCATCACGCCCGAGACGATCCTCGTCACCGTCATGCACGCCAACAACGAGGTGGGGACCATCGAACCCATCGCGGAGATCGCCGCCATCGCGCGTCGCCGCGGCGTGCCCATGCACACCGATGCCGCCCAGTCCATCGGCAAGATACCGGCCCGGGTGGATGAGCTCGGGGTGGATCTTCTCTCCGTGGCCGGCCACAAGCTCTACGCGCCGAAAGGCGTCGGTGCGCTTTATGTCCGATCCGGGCTCACCCTCGAGAAATTCGTCCACGGGGCGGGCCACGAGCTGAACCGGCGCGCCGGAACGGAGAACGTGATCCACATCGTGGGCCTGGGGGAGGCCTGCGCCATGATTCATCGGAACATCGGAAGCTATGGGGAGCATCTGCGGAAGATGCGCGACAGGCTGGAAAACGGGCTGCGCGCCAGGTTCAGCGGCCTGAGAATCAACGGCCACCCCTCCTTGCGGCTGCCGAACACATCGAGCATCAGCTTCAGGGGGCTAAAGGCCGACCTCGTGCTCTCGCGGCTCGAAAATGTTGCGGCCTCCGCGGGGGCCGCCTGCCACAGCGACGGCGTGGTGGTGTCCGCCGTCCTTAACGCGATGGACGTACCACCCGAATACGCCATGGGGACGATCAGGTTTTCCGTGGGGCGGGCCACGACCGCCGAGGAGATCGATCGGGCGGTCGAACACATCGCCGCCGCGGTCGAAGCGTCGACCTCCTGATTCCCCTTGCACCGCCGGCGGGCTTCAGCACGTCGATCGGGGTGATGAGGCGTGGCCCTGATTTACCGGGCACCGACGGCGGGCAGTCCATGATATCCCGGGAACCCGGGGCGCACTCCTTGCACGCGGCTGCCCGGATCGGTAGGGTGGGCACGGTTCCTCCGTGCCCACGATCAGACCGAGCCTCCTGCACACGCTCTTGTCATGGTCGACGCGAGCCCGGCGGCCACCCGCCTCTTCACGAGGGCGTTCCACACGTCGGCTCCAGATTCTTCATGGCGTCAAGCGCTGGGCCAGGGGCGTCATACACGATGCCGTATTCAGGTGCGCATGGTCGAGAGTGAAGATGAGCCGGCAGAGCCGATTTAGATCGTGGTCGCATCAGCTCGGTGCCCAATTATTCATGACGCTCTGTATAAAAACCGTGGGCTGCGCAGTCGCGCATCCCACCCTACGCGACTCAAAAGGTGTCGTTAGCTTTTCAAGATGTCCGGTTCCATTGACAAGTGAAGGTTCCGGTTTGTGTTTTTGACCTCCATTCCTGAGCCAGAGGTCGGAAAGCGGGAGACGGGCTTCGAAGCCGAAACCGAGTTTTCCCATTCAGCGTAAAAAATCAACAATACCCAGTTGTTACAAAAGGATAATCCCACTTTCTGTCTGGTTTTAGTCCGTCAAACTGAAGTTTAACAGTATCAAAAAAGTATTTTAGTAATTTTAATGAGTTACATCATCACAAGCACGTTGTGGCACTACCGGATCATTTTTCTGAGTGATTAGAGTTCGCGTATGGTCGGAGGAAGCGCTACCCCGACTGCCTGGAAGACTTTG
>Ga0208041_1001649_pt1 | contig 13764 bp, 14 predicted proteins | sample AD_SCU002_MetaG_FD_184453 | JGI IMG/M metagenome (GOLD analysis project Ga0208041, IMG submission 184453) | Active sludge microbial communities of municipal wastewater-treating anaerobic digesters from China - AD_SCU002_MetaG (SPAdes) (version 2) | ecosystem: Engineered > Bioreactor > Anaerobic...
CGAGTATTATCGGACTGCCCAGTTCCACTACATCGTCTTCACCGGCGGGTTCTCGATGCTGATCCTCGGGCTGCTGCTGGCGACGGTGGGGATCATCCTGTACTCGCTCGTGCAGTTGATGCAGGGGAGCGGGGGAGCAGCTAGGCCGCCTTCTGGAGACGTTGCTCTCTCGTGTAACAAATCGTCCAAGAGTATCGAATAAAACCTATATAGGAGACAGACGGATTATGGATTATAACCCGAAAGTAAGCATAATTATTGTCACATACAATAATGCGAAGGAGATTCAAAAATGCATCAATTCTGTTTTAGAGCAGGCATTTGAACCGTTTGAAATTATAATCGTCGACAACGCTTCAGTGGATAACACTGTAAATCTCATCCAAGAGTCGTTCCCGGAAATATGCGTAATCAGAAACCAAGATAATTTAGGGTTTGGCGGAGGCAATAACACAGGAGTAAAACACGCGAGCGGCGACATTATTGTTTTCCTAAATCCAGACACTATTGTATTAAGTGGATGGCTAGAGAAACTGGTCAAATCGTTAGCCCGTGGCAAGAAAATCATTACCACATCAAAGATATTGACATACGACGGAACGATGATCAATACCTGTGGCAATATTATCCATTTCACCGGGTTAGCTTTTACGCGGGGATATGGGTCACACCCAACTGCATATCCCCGACCCGAATATGTAACTGAAGCATCTGGGTGCAGCTTTGCCATATGGAAAGAGGACTTCATTAAAATTGGAGGATTCGATGAAACAATTTTCTTATATCACGATGACGTTGATTTTTCTATCCGAGCACATTTAATGGGATACAATATATTATTTGTTCCTTCATCAACTGTAAAGCATAACTATACACTCAATGTGACCGCACAAAAGTTATACCATCTAGAAAGAGGCAGATACATCATATTAAGGAAATATTATAGTTTGTACGATATCGTCAAGATAAGCCCTTCTTTGTTTGTTGCAGAATTATTGGCATTTGGATATGCCCTGAGTTTAGGGTATTCAGGGTTAAGGTCTTGTTTGCAGGGTATGAAAGAGGGATTAACTGTAAAAGTACAGCATGTTAACGGAGATAAAGAGAAGTTACTTCGTTCAATCAGTGCAAAAATCCCTGAAGGGCAATTAACAAACAACACTCTAAGTAGGATGGCAGTGTCTTTTGCGAACAGGTTATTTGAAGTTAATTCAAGATTGCTGAGAGAGAGGCATATATGAATGCAGTAGGTGATGTATTTTCAGTCAGTTTGATTTGCCTTGTTCAAGTAGGATCACTGGCCTGTACCCCTATTAAGGCTGAGTTTTTGGAGTCATCAAGACTTTCAAATCGATCTGACCAAGTTAGGACAGGCTGATATTCATGAGTTCAAGAGCGAGTGTTATCTTCGATGATCCTTGTTAAGCAGACATGATGGAACAGCATTATAAAGGAGGGAATATACGCTATGATTGCAATCATCCTCGGCACCCGGCCGGAGATCATCAAGATGTCCCCGATCATCCGGGAGTGCGAAGCAAGAAAACTCGATTACTTCATCCTCCACACCGGACAGCACTACTCTTACGAGATGGACCGGGCGTTCTTCGAGGATCTCGAACTGCCCGAGCCGAAGTACAACCTCGACGTCGGGTCCGGAACTCATGCTGAGCAGACCAGCAGGATCCTGACCGGCATCGAGAAGGTTCTCGTGCAGGAGAAGCCCGATATCGTCCTCGTGCAGGGCGACACCAACACTGTCATGGCCGGGGCCCTTGCTGCCGCAAAGCTCCACATCCGGGTCGGCCACGTCGAGGCCGGCCTCCGAAGCTTCGACCGGACGATGCCCGAAGAGATCAACCGGGTGATTGCGGACCACATCTCCGACTACCTCTTTGCCCCCACGGAGACCGCCCGGCGCTACCTCCAGAACGAGGGGATCGAGGAGAGCAAGATCTGCGTGACCGGCAACACCATCGTCGACGCGGTCTTCCAGAACAGGGAGATCTCGCAGAAGAAGGCGGACATCCTCAAGGACCTTGGACTGAAACCTCGTGAATACTTCCTCGTCACTTCCCACCGGCAGGAGAACGTTGATAACCCCGATATCCTGCGGAACATCATCGCGGGGCTTGAGGCGGTCCACCGGGAGTACTCGCTTCCTGTTATCTTCCCGATGCACCCCCGCACCAGGAAGATGGTCGAGCAGTTCGGGATTTCACTGGACGGGCTCTCTGTCATGAACCCCGTCGGGTTCCTCGAGTTCCTGCAGCTCGAGTCCAACGCCCGCCTCGTCCTGACCGACTCCGGCGGCGTCCAGGAGGAGACCTGCATCCTCGGGGTGCCCTGTGTCACCCTCCGGGAGAACACCGAGCGGCCGGAGACGATCAAGGTGGGGGCGAATGTTCTGGCCGGGACTGGAGCCAATGAGGTCCTAGCATCTACTGGGCAGATGCTCTCCCGAACCGGGACCTGGGAGAACCCCTATGGGGATGGCATCGCGGGCAAGATTATCGTCACAATATGCAACGGCATATCTTCGCGAAACAGTTGCACTCGTTAATTCGGTGAAGTTACATGAGAACGCAAAGGATTCTTGTGACCGGCGGCGCCGGATTCACCGGTATCAATCTCGTTAACGAACTGCGCAGCCAGGGGCACGAAGTCATCGCACTCGACCATTTGTACGCGGATTGGGAGAACTACACCCACGTACAGATACGAAGAATTACCGACACTGGAGCAGACTCTCGAATACTCTGAGTTTGATTACGTATATCACCTCACCGCAGAGTACAGACGCTGGAACAGTGAAGAAAAGAGAGTATCTCGGTAAGGATCCTTCATAGGGACATACTTCCAGAGTGAATTCATGCATCCTTGGCGTACCTGTAGGACAAGTATGAAATGACAGGAAGATGACTGATATCGTAAAAGTCTTGGTTAGACAGCAACTGAAAGAAAAGACTATAGGAACTACAATGCAAGTAACAATCATTAGAGGACGCGCAATCGACCCGGCCATACGCAAAGTATGCCGGTGTCTCGCACAAAATGGATATTCAGTTCGGCTTTTAGTCTGGGATCGGCAGCAAAACCTTACTGATGTCAATTCCCTAGAGTACACAGTTGATAAATTCAATTTGAGGGCTCCATATGACAAGTTGTCCGCTGCTTTTTATCTTCCTCTATGGTGGATCTACCAATTATACTACCTCCTGAAGCATCACGCCGATGTCATACATGCTTGTGACTTTGATACACTGTTCCCTGCAATTCTAGTGAAAATACTCAAAAGAACCAAATTTTGTTACACTATATATGACTTCTATGCTGATAATTTACCAACACGAGTTCCTGCAATTATTAGGAAAGTTGTAGCAGGTATGGAAAAGTATGGGGTCGGACATACAGACGCCCTCTTTCTGGTTGATAAAGCCCGCTACGCCCAAGTAGAAGGTGCTAGGATCAACAATCTAGCCTACATTTACAATACCCCACCTGACGTTTCTGAACCGCATTCGCCTGTGACGAAGAGCACTGGTTCAGTGATAGAGAACAAAACAGTGTTTTATGCAGGGGCACTGCATGAAGATCGAGGATTAAAACAGGCGATAGCAGCAATCAACGAAGTGCCCGGTGTAGAATTAATCCTTGCGGGAGTCGGATCCATCGCAGATTATCTAGGACAGATTCCATTTGATCGTGAACATAGTGTCCGGTATTTGGGTTGGTTACCTTACGAGAAGGTAATTCAGTATACCCTAACTGCGGATATACTGTTCGCATTTTACAACCCGGCAGTCCCAAACAACCGTTATGCGAGCCCGAATAAACTCTTTGAAGCGATGATGTGTGGGAAACCAATTGTCGTAAATGATAATTGTTCAATGGCAGATATTGTCAGAGAGGAGGACTGTGGCCTTGTCGTGCCGTATGGAGATGTCGATGCGATCAAGCATGCGATACATACGCTCAAAAACGATCCCGGTATGTGTAAGCGTTTTGGTGAGAATGGTCGGAAAGCCTATGAGACAAAGTATAACTGGAAAATTATGGAGGAACGATTGCTAAAGATCTACAGGGGACTGGATTTTGAGCCGAGTCGGGCAGATGCAACAACGGGTCATGTCACTACGGATAGTCTGTCATCGATTGCGGAAGGGGACAGCCCTGAGATCTCTCAAAATGGATGATCGGCTTGAATCGAGTGTATCTAGGTCAAAGCCTTGGTGAAATGAGCCTGATAGCATATCTGGGGTCTCTATTGGGCTGTTGCTATGGGGGTATGAAAACTGCGATTTTTCCCGCCAGAGTGTCTTGGAACAAGAGTTGGGAGGAAGAAGAAAGGAAAATAGCAAAGATTTTTGATAATACAAACTGACTTATCTGGCATAGATTTTGAGATATAAATGGGATTATTTCTTTACATGACGGTAAACTATCTACGATCGCGATTATCCTTGGCACCCGTCCAGAAATCATCAAGATGTCCCCGATCATCCGGGAATGCGAAGCAAGGAACCTCGACGTTGGCTCAGGCATCCATGCCGAGCAGACCGGGAGGATAATGGCCGGTATCGAGAAGGTTCTCGTGCAGGAGAAACCCGAGATTGTCCTTGTCCAGGGGGATACGAATACGGTCCTTGCAAGTGCCCTTGCCGCGTCGAAACTTCATATCAAGGTGGGTCACGTGGAGGCGGGTCTCCGGAGTTATGACCGGCGGATGCCGGAGGAGATTAACAGGATTGTTGCAGATCACATCTCTGATGTGCTCTTCCCGCCGACTGAGACAGCAAAAAAGAACCTTATTGAGGAGGGGATCCCTACAGAGAGGATCATCGTCACCGGGAACACTGTTGTAGATGCGGTAGCGCAGAACCTTGCAATAGCCCGGAGAAAAGATAATCTCCTGCAACGGCTGGGCCTTACCTCAAAAGGTTTCTTCCTTGTCACCGCTCACCGGGCAGAGAATGTCGATACCAAGCAGCGGTTAGAAGGGATCCTGCAGGGCCTTGAGGCCATCCAGAATGAGTTCTCTCTCCCGATCATCTTCCCGATGCATCCCCGGACAGCAAAGATGGCCCAAGCTTTCGGTCTCTCCCTAGATGAAATTCACGTAACAGAACTACTTGGTTACCTGGATTTCCTACAGCTCGAGGCCAACGCCCGTCTTGTGTTGACCGATTCCGGGGGTCTGCAGGAGGAGTCGTGCATCCTTGGCGTGCCCTGTGTCACCCTGCGGGACAACACGGAGCGGCCAGAGACGGTCGAGGTCGGGGCGAATACCCTCGCCGGGACTGATCCTGATGCAATGTTAAACCGTGCTAGGAAGATACTAGCACAGGAAACGTCATGGGCAAATCCCTTCGGGGATGGGAAGGCAGGCGAGCGTATTATTCAAATTAGTCTTGAGATGTGTTCATGATGCGCGTTGGCATTCTCACTATTCATAAATTAAACAATTATGGTTCAGTATTGCAAGCATATGCTCTCCTCTCGGTCATGAATAAATTAGGATTCTAGGGGGGATAATTGACTATTCGATCCGTCACACTCCAGCAGTACTTTTTGGATATGCTGTTCATGCGTGCCGGGAGCAAGGATTACATCAATCTGTAGCATCAATGTTCCATTATGGGATCGAGTTCTCTCAGCACAAGCCTCTCTAAATTGACATCGAATGTTAACTAGCTCCAACCATCGGTGCGCTCGTACGGGATGGCTTCCACCTGCTGGAGTGCCTCCACGAGCATCGTCTGATGGAGGTATCAGACGATGGGATTCCTCATGCCATGGCTTATTGATATAAATGACCTGTCATTAAAAACAGTAGTCCATCGCAATTTCCCCTGAGATAGGATCGGAAGACATCCAAATTTCGATAATAGAGGAGAATTATCGCTAATCTATACCAAAAATAAAATGTGACATAATATGAGCAAAAAACGCACAATTCTCTTAGTTTTGCATTTTTCTTCAAGAATATAAACTTGTTTCGAGTGTTGAGGTATGTGGCTAATTTGCTCACTTTTTTCTCTGGGACTTTGTGCCAGACTTTTGCCTTGGGCACGTAGACGATGTTAAAACCACTTTTGCTCGCGCGATAGCACCAATCGGTCTCTTCCCAATACGCAAAGTAAATCGGATCTAATAAGCCAATTGTTTCAATAAGGCTCCTTTTTACGAGCATACAGGCACCTTCTATGTAGTCTACGTGCCTAATTTCATCATATTGACCAATGTCTATTTCATTTACACCCAGTGGCGGAGCCAACCCTTGCTTAACCAAGATCCTTGCTCCTGCAGAATGGATAACATTTTTTTGGCCTCGATAATCGTAATAGTAAACCTTTGGGCCAATAATTGCATTGTTACTATCTTGTATACTTACAGTAATCATTTCATTTAAGAAATCTCTCGCCACAATTGTATCATTGTTCAAAAGAAGAACGTATTTCGAGTTCAGCGACTTTAACGCGTATCTGATAGCGAGATTATTCCCTTCAGCGAACCCATAATTTTTACCACTTTTAATTAGTATGAACTTGGCCGATGATAAATCAGTAAACTCTGCTTCCTTCCCCCCTCCACCTTCAGCGTCTTCCTTTGAATATTCAATGTATCGGATTGGTTTATTCTTCTTTGAATGATCAAAAAAGTTTGATGTTACTTCTAGTTTCCCCTCTGCATATTCTTTAATTCGTTCAATGGAATCGTCTACTGACCCATTATCCACCACGATGACATCATAATTTGGATACGTTATCTGGTACAATGATTCAAGGCACTCTGTTGTATCCTTCCAGCCATTCCAGTTTAAAATAATTATTGATACATGGGGGAGGGGAGATTCCATAGTTATCTATATTCGACGCTATTATACTTCATTTCTCCTGTTGTAATGATGATAAGGCCATCTAATCCTAAAACGGCGGGACAAAAATGCCCAATAGTGGCAGTATGAAAATGCCCGCTTTCTCTGCATAATTTCTTCGTATTCATCTTGCTCCCTTACATGTGGCGGATGACCCGCTACCGCTGGGCGTTCCTTGAGGCGATAACTCGCCCTTGATATTGAGCATGGTGCAGTGATGAGGGATCCTGTCTATTACCGCAACACTGATAACGATATCTCCAAATATCTCGCGCCATTTGCCAGATGACTTGTTGTTTGTAAAGATCGTGAACGAATTCTCGTATCGTTTGGAGACCAACTGAAAGATACAGTGAACTCCTTCACTGGTAAACAGCATATAGCCCATCTCATCGATAAACAGGAGATGGAACTTTGTAAGGGCTTTGATTCTCTACTCCAGTTTATTCTCCCGGTTTGCCTTGATCAGTCTTCAATCAGGATGGAGGCATGAGCATAATGCATCCAAAATCCCTTCCTTCCGGTCTCAAACCCGGGGGCGAGAGCCAACTTCTCAGAAACAAGACTCGAAATGGTTACGCCTCAACCAAGCTCTTGCCGTGACGACCTCCCGCCGGGCGAAGCACGAGATGGGGCCAAACAAGGAATCACCCGGTCACGAACACGGGGTCGATCCTCCGGCTCCTGCTCGTTGCGATCTTTTCCGTCGCATCACCTACATGATCGAAGAACTCCAGAAACGTAGCAACCTCCGGCAATTTGCTCGCATCGATCGAATCCCCTCGTCGGATGAGGTCTATCGGTTCCTCGCGGATCGACGAAGAACGATTTATTGCCCTGATCAACGCACTGCTCCGTATCCGGTGCAGAAACCAAAGCGCCGAACCACCGGGACGGCCATCATCGACAGTTCAGCCATCCCGCTCGACCTGAACCTCTTCAAGAAGAAGATTCGGAAGAACGACCTTGAAACCAAAGAGTACCAATGGGGCTACTCAACCACCAACGGCTACTATATCGAGTTCAAACTGACGCTGGCGGTTGAGTATCCCTCCCTGGTTCCGGTGGCCGTTCTCATCCATGCCGGATCCCCGCATGACAACAAACTCTTCTCGGAGATTATGAATGACCTCAAACGCCGGGAGGTGCTCCGCGTTGGAGATACTATCATCTGCGATAAAGGATACTACGCCTACAGCAATTATGCCACCGGTGTCAGGGACTTCAAGGTTATTCCGCTGATCTTCCCGAAGGAAAGGTAGCGTAACGAAACTTCTGTAAAATTGAATTGGCCCTGGATCCAACCTAGATTTGCACAAAGGAGAAACGGGGCCATGGATCCCTTCGCGTTCATTGCAGATTACCTTTCCGATTCAGAGAACGGCATGAAGACCCTCATCACCTGGTTCCTCAACCAGGCGATGCTCCAGGAGGCTCTCCAGCAGGCGGGAGCCGCCCAGTACGAGCGAACCGATGCCCGGAAGGCGCATCGGAACGGCTACAAGGACCGATCCCTCAAGACTCGGTATCCCGAGACAATTCGTCGGAAACCCCAGTTCCGGGAATTCCCGTTCGAAACACAGGCCTTTGGGTGGTATGCCCGGGTAGAGAAGGCCCTAGTGAATGCAATTGTCGAGTTGTGTCTCCAGGGACGCAGTAGAGAAAATCTCTGATTTACGCTAGGTCTTGACGAAAAAATCTGGGAGATCGTCAGTTTCCTGGGAATCTACCGGTTTTCTCCGGCTTTCGGTCCCCCGGATGGCCAAGGGCCTCGTCGTTCAGGTTCAGGCATTGCTTCCGCGTCCGATCGAACTGGCTATCTTGTACTCTTCGTGGATGCGTCGTATTATAAGGTGCGCGATAGCGCTCGATAGGTCACCAAAGCGGTCCTGGTGGTCACCGGGGTGCGGTAAGACGGTTACCGAAAGAACTTGGGTCCAAAAGTCACGGAGTTTGAGAATGAGGTCACCCCAATATTCTCCCGACCATGACACTACATGCCAGGTGAATCAATCCCATGAATGAGTGCTCATATCGCTCGTATCGGGGAGCGATCTTCTTGAACGCCTCAATCCAACTGAAGAACAGTTCTACCGTACTGCGCTTCTTGTAGAGTTTCGGATCGAACCAGAATGGCCTTCCTCGCTTCGGGTGTTTCCGGGATCTCCGGTTGACCGGGATATTACTCTTGATTCTTCGTTTCCGGTTGTACTGGCGAATTTCCCGTGCATCGTAGGCTGCATCTGCGGAGATGATCGCAGGACGCCCCTGTACTTCGGGAATCTCAAACGCTTCGAGGGTTGGTTCATAGAACTGGGAATTATGGACATTTGCTGGTGCAACCGTGCAGGCAAGGTAGACCATGCCGATCGACCAGAGCACTCAGTTTGTTCCCCTTTACCTTCTTATAGCCATCATAACCGGTCGATCCCCCTTTTTTGCCGGGATATCCTTGGTATCAGTAGAACAGTGCGAGAGATCGATCTTTCGGATCTCATACCCGGATAGGAGCAGGTAGAGGAGGAACGCCTGGTACACGCCTTCCTCCGATAATTCAAGGTGGTATCGGTGTGCCGTCGATTTGGTGCCGTAGTTTGCTGGAACGTCGTGCCAACTGCAACCGGTACTCAAGACGTACAGGCTGCCGTTGAACAGGCTGCGAGGGTCGCATCGAGGTCGGCCAATGTGCGGCTTTTTTGGCGGGAGGTAGTTCTGGACAATATCCCACAAATCGTCGTCGATTTCCCGGAAGACCATGCCCTCGAGTATTATCTAAGGGGCCTTATAAATTTGGGACAACCTCAATGAGATGTTCTGGTCGTGATTCTTTGAGGAGTTAAAGGCATGTAAATATCGGCACGGTCCTGGGGGAGATCAAGAGCGCTGATCCTCCGTAATCTGACGAAGGTGGTCAAGGAAATGGGATTGTCAACTTCTGGGAGTATCAGCACAGTCGATTTTATTTAATATTTCTGAAAATTTTCTCGCCATTTCTATCTGACTATACTTTGAAGTTGCACATGTGTCCGTGGAAGGGGTCGTGCTATATTGTAGATATTCAAGATAATACTTTGATAAAACCGTTTCTAGATCCGCACGGGAAGTAATGTAATGCCCTGTCCGGGTTTCCTCCAACAGATCTTTAACCACACCATCTTTTGGACCATTTAATGCTAGAATCGGTCTCTTTGAAGCAAGGTATTCAAAGATTTTCCCTGTAAAGACACCAATCTCCTTTGGATGGTTCCATAGAAGCAAGAGTAAAAGATGCGATTCTCTTTGCCTATGAAGTGTGCAGTCTCTTGGGATTGACTTAAAAACCTTAACCACATCATCTAGGTTAGAATTTTTGATTTCTTTAATTAACCACCGATCTTGAGGACCAAAAAATCTGACCTCAATCTGATTGGGATCGACGATACCATCAGTTATTAGTTTTCTTAAAGCTCCAAAGAGCAGCGCGGGGTCTCGTTTACCTTCCATAAGACCCCCTGTGTAAGTTATAGTGAATTTATCCGTTAATTTAGGCGGATCAAAAATTGCATCATCGGGATCATACCCGTTGGGAATATCATAAATGGGAATATCAGTGTGTAAACAACTAAGATCTTTTGCAAGGGGTTTTGAAACTGTCACGAGTGCATTCGCTTGACCCAAGGTTTGTACTTCTAACCTTCTATCAATGACCCGCCGAAGAGCACAATGACTATAATAATGGTCTTGTGTCCAGAGATCGCGGAGATCAGCAATCCAGGGAATATGATATTTTTCCGCTAGAGTCTTAGCAATTATGTGAGATATAATTGGAGATGAAGAACTAAGGATTGCATCAATCTGTTCATTTTGGAGGAGTTTATCTCCGGCCTGAGTGGCAGACGTATACCATCCTTTTCTTACATCTGGATATGTAATTATATCGTAAGGGAAATACGCAATTTTATCAAGCCATGACATCTTTTGCTTTTGTCTTGATATATTGAAATTTTCATTTAGGGTCTTTTGTGAGTTCAGACCAAGACGTGTCTTCCATAATTTGGTTATATCATTATCCTGCGTTTGGATAATACGAAATTGGGGATTAGGTTCTCCTGGTAGAAGTGAGGTCAAGATAATTGGTTCCCAATCGTACATTGGGAGATACTTTGCAAGTCCTCCGGGTCGTATTGCACCAATTGAGGCCATTGGAGGAAAATAATATGTAATGAGTAAGACTTTTTTCAATTAGATCACGTAATTCTTATTATTGGTTGATACTGTTCGACTTCACTTGGCTAAATGAATTAAGCTCGATGTAAAGTCGCTCGAGATCCTTGAATCCGGTGGCCCACCTCATATGAATCCAAAAAACATCCATATATCATTCCATACTCTATATTATTAATGTGTCGGTCGCTGTGTCACGATTCATAGATACTAATTATAATGGGACAACGTGGAGAGATCGAGCGGAAAATAATGGTTTCTCAAATGAAAACTCTGGCAAGAGCGTTCATGATATAAATGATTAACTGTGGAAGATTTTCCAAGGGTTTCTATCCTTGAGACAATCGAGATGCTTGGACGCCCGATTTAACCTCTATTCTACCTCTGATATCTATATTGCCCAAGTTTGTCAAGTGATCTGGCGTCGAACAAATCTCCCGTACCAGCATACTCGCCCGCAACAGACTCTCAAACGTCCCCGCGTCGCTCCAGAACCCCTCCAGCACTGCAAACTCCATCGCACCACGCCGGATGTAGGCGTTGTTCACATCCGTGATCTCGAGCTCGCCCCGCCCGGACGGCTTCAAGGTCTTAATGATCTCGAAGACCCCGGTGTCATAGAGATACAGCCCGGTCACCGCGAGGTTCGACTTCGGGGCCCTCGGCTTCTCCTCGATCCCGAGCACTCGGCTACCCTTAACCTCGGCGACCCCGAACCGGTGGGCGTCGGTGACCTCTTTTAAGAAAATCTTCGCCCCGGACTCGAACGACTCAACGTCCTTCCGGATATCGTCCTGGAAGATGTTGTCGCCGAGAACCACCGCAATGTTGTCCGTCCCGGCCCAGGACTCCGCAAGCCCCAGGGCCTGGGCGATCCCGCCGGCGCCTTCCTGGATCTCGTAGGTGAGCCGGACTCCCAGATCTTTGCCGGAGCCCAGCAGCTCGAGGAAGTGGCCCACGTGCCCCCGTCCGGAGACGATCATGATGTCCTTGATGCCCGCCGCGACGAGGGTCTGCAGGGGGTAGTAGATCATCGGCTTGTCGTAGACCGGGAGCAGGTGCTTGTTCGTCACCTTCGTTAAGGGATAGAGGCGGGACCCGGTCCCGCCCGCAAGAATGATGCCTTTCATGGGAACTTTCACCGTAGGGCGTAAATAATCTTCCAGCGCCTCCTTCCAGGGGCGCATGGGGCTGGTCTTCGTGTTCACGAGCACCGAGTACGCGGGGCGTCGCGCTTTCCGCGGGAACTCGTCGCTTGAGCAGGGGACGACGTTCGGGGCGAAGGCCCGGGCAAACTCGTACCACGAGCAGACGTCATCGTTCGTCACGTGATAGATCCCCGGCGGGCACTCGGCGATCTCAGCTGTCTTCCGTGCCAGGTCCATCGTGTAGGTGGGCTTGCCCACCTGGTCGGTCACCACCCGGACGGTCGCGTTCTCTCGCGAGAGGTGCCGGATCGTCGCGACGAAGTTCTTGCCGTGCCGGCCGAAGAGCCAGGAGGTCCGGACGATCCGGTAGTCATCCATGTTCTTCGCGATGTTCTGCTCGCCGCGGAGCTTCGAGGCGCCGTAGACGTTGATCGGGTTCGTCTCGTCGGACTCGACATACTCCGTCTTCGAGCCGTCAAAGACGTAGTCGGTGCTGTAGTGGACGAGCCGGGCGCCCGCCTCACGGCAGGCGGCGGCGATGTAGCCCGGCGCGTCGCCGTTGACGGCGAACGCTGTCTCAGGCTCGTCCTCACACCCGTCGACGTTCGTGTACGCGGCCGCGTTGATGACGAGGTCCGGCTTCGCATCAAGGATATAGGCCTTTACCGCGGCCTCGTCGGTGATGTCGAGATCCTTATGCCCGCAGAGCCGGGCTCCGGGGAAGACCGCCGCGAGGTCGCGCCCCAGCATGCCACCTGCACCGAGGATCAGGACATTTGAGAAGGTCATACTGACTTCCCCTTCAGCGGCCGCCACCACCATTCATTCTCTGCGTACCACGCGACCGTCGCCGCGAGGGCGTCATCGAAACTATACGCCGGCTTCCAGCCAAGATCACGAAGTTTCCCGAAGTCCAGCGAGTAGCGGAAGTCATGCCCTTTCCGGTCCGGCACATGCTCGATCATCGACTCGTCCTTCCCGAGGAGTTCGAGGATCTTAGCGGTGATCTCGAGGTTCGTCTTCTCCGCACCGCCGCCGATGTTGTAGACCTCACCCGGCTCCCCGTGCTGGAGGACGAAGTCGATGGCCCGGCAGTGGTCGAGGACATAGAGCCAGTCGCGGATGTTCTTCCCCGTGCCGTAGACCGGGACCTTCTTTCCCTCGAGGAGGTTGGTCGCAAAGAGCGGGATCAGCTTCTCGGGGAACTGGTAGGGCCCGTAGTTGTTGGTGCAACGGGTGACGATCACCGGGAGATCGTGGGTGATGAAGAACGACCGGGCCAGGAGGTCGGAGCCGGCCTTGCTCGACGAGTAGGGGCTGGAGGGGTTCAGGTTGTCGGTCTCCGTGAACGAACCCTCGCGGGTGCTCCCGTAGACCTCGTCCGTCGAGACGTGGATGAACCGCCTGACCCCATGCTTCAGCGCGTAATCGAGCAGGGTGAAGGTGCCGAGGACGTTCGTCCGCACAAAGGTGGAGCCGTCGGCGATCGAGCGGTCCACGTGGCTCTCCGCGGCAAAGTGGACGACGGTCTCGATC
>Ga0208041_1001659_pt1 | contig 13677 bp, 12 predicted proteins | sample AD_SCU002_MetaG_FD_184453 | JGI IMG/M metagenome (GOLD analysis project Ga0208041, IMG submission 184453) | Active sludge microbial communities of municipal wastewater-treating anaerobic digesters from China - AD_SCU002_MetaG (SPAdes) (version 2) | ecosystem: Engineered > Bioreactor > Anaerobic...
GTGATCACCTCTTACCATACCGAACAGAGTCGTTAAGCCCACTAGCGCCGATGGTACTGCTAAGGCGGGAGAGTAGGTCGCCACCAATTACTCTTTCTAAAGTCCGCTAAAAAGCGGACTTTTTTTATTTATTTTTTTCTCTTATTTTCTAATTTTTTTATAAATAAATTATTATATTTTTTAGTAATTTTACCTTTTTAAAATATAATTATCAATTCTAAGGAAAAATTATGGCTAAGAAGGTAACACCTTTAATGAAGCAATATTGGGAAATTAAAAATAAATATCCTGATACTATAATTTTATTCAGAGTGGGAGATTTCTATGAAACTTTTGGTGATGATGCACATATAGCATCAGAAGTATTAGGTATTGTTTTAACAAAAAGATCTAATGGTGCGGCTGCTGAGGAGGATCTTGCAGGTTTTCCCTATCATAGTTTAGATACATTTTTACCCAGATTAGTACGAGCTGGATATAGAGTAGCTATTTGTGAACAATTAGAGGATCCTAAACTTGCTAAAACTATCGTTAAAAGAGGTGTAACTGAGCTAGTAACCCCAGGTGTTGTTTTCACTGATAATGTTTTATCTCAAAAAGAGAATAATTTTTTAGCAACATGTTATTCACAAAATGAAGTATATGGTCTAGCATTGCTAGATGTCTCTACTGGAGATTTTTTAGCTACTCAAGGGTCAAGTGATTTTATCAAACGTATTCTGGATTCTTATCATCCTACTGAGGTTTTACTTTCTAAAGAACAAAAAGATCAATTTATTGAGTTATTTGGTAATTATCCTGTTTTTACTTTTGAGAAATGGATATTTCAGTTTGATTTTGCACGAGATAAATTAATAGAACAGTTCGAAACTGATAATCTAAAAGGCTTCGGGATAGAAGATATGCCAATAGCACAAATATGTGCAGGTGTGGCTTTGTATTATATTACCACTACGCAGCAGAAACATCTTTCAAATTTAATAACTATTAGTCGCATTGATAATGATGATTATATGTGGCTAGATAAATTTACAATTAGTAATTTAGAATTATTAACATCTATGCACCCAGAGGGGGTTTCTCTTTTTAAGATTATGGATCAGTGTAATACACCAATGGGTTCTAGATTGCTTTCTAAATGGATTATTATGCCAATTTTAGATAAAAAAATTATTAATTGGAGATTAGATGTTGTGGATTATTTCGTGCATAACAAAGATATAATACAGCAAATACGTGAAAAACTAAAAAATATCGGTGATATAGAAAGAATGGTTGGTAGATTGGCTAGTAAAAAAATTAATCCTAGAGAATTATTACAATTAGCTAATGCTATTGAATATGCTTTTGAAATCCAAAAATTATTAAATGAAGTTCCAAATATATTTGATAAGTTAGATAAAATAGATGATAAATCTTTTAAATTAATTGATAAAATAAGAAATACTATTATTGATGAACCGGCAGTCTCTATACAAAAAGGAGATGTTATTAGAAATGCAATCAATGCAGAACTAGATGAGCTGAGAAATATTAAAAATCATAGTAAAGAATTACTAAAAGAAATTTTGCAAAGAGAAATAAAAAATACTGGTATTTCTAGCCTAAAGATCGGTTATAATAATATTTTTGGATATTATTTCGAAGTTACTAATGCTCATAAAAATAAAGTACCTACATCATGGATACGAAAGCAAACATTGACCCAAGCAGAACGATATACTACGGAAGAATTAAAAACTTATGAAGAAAAAATTTTAGGTGCAGAGGCTAGAATTCAACAATTAGAAATAGAAGAATATGATAATCTACTAAATGATCTTATTTATTTTTGTAAAGATTTATTACTTACTGGACATTTAATAGCAGAGATCGATGTTTTAACAAATTTTGCTTATTTAGCAATTTTAAATAATTATAATAGACCTATTCTGACAGATGATTACACTTTAAATATTAAACAAGGTCGCCATCCAGTAATAGAAAAAATGCTAAAAGCTGGAGAGAAATATGTACCTAATGATTTGTACTTAGATGTAGATAGTCAGCAAATAATAGTTTTGACTGGTCCAAATATGGCTGGTAAAAGTGCTTTTCTTAGACAAACAGCATTAATTGTATTAATGGCACAGATGGGGAGTTTCGTACCAGCAGATGAAGCTGTCATTAGCATAACTGATAAGTTATTTACTAGAGTGGGTGCTAGTGATAATATCTCTCTTGGAGAGTCTACTTTTATGATGGAAATGAATGAAACTGCTAGCATATTAAATAATTTATCTGAAAGAAGTTTGATTTTGCTCGATGAAATAGGTCGTGGTACTAGTACTTTTGATGGTATTTCTATAGCAATGGCCATAATAGAATATCTTCACAACCATCCTTATTATAGACCCAAGACAATTTTTGCAACTCATTATCATGAACTAAATGAAGTAGCTGATTATCTCGAAAGAGTTAAAAATTATCATTTTAGTGTAAAAGAAATTGATAAAAAAATTATTTTTTTAAGAAAGTTAGAACCAGGTGGTTCAGAACATAGCTTTGGAATACATGTAGCACGAATGGCTGGAATGCCGAAAATAATCGTTGAACGTGCAGATATGATATTAAAGCAGTTAGAAGCTGATAGAGAATCTAAAACTTGGGATGAAAAATCAACGGGTGATGCAATACAGCTGAGCTTATTCCAATTAGATGATCCTCTGCTAGATGAGATTAGACAAATGATTTTATCACTAGATATAGATAAATTGACTCCATTAGATGCACTAATGCAATTAAATTTATTAAAGTCAAAGTTAAAATCTAGCAAATAATTATTAAATTTTTTAATTGTTACAAAATATGTTTTTAGAGCAGAAAAGATCAAACAAAAAAATTGGTTCAATAGAGGTAATCGTTGGCTCCATGTTTTCTGGTAAAACTGAAGAACTTATTCGTAGAATTCGTAGAGCACAAATAGCTAACTTAAAAGTAGAAATTTATAAACCTGCTATAGATAAAAGATATGATGAGCAGCAGATAGTATCCCATAATGCACTGAGTCTAATGTCTACTCCAGTAGATAATAGTCAAAGTATTTTACTTCTGAGCAGTGAAGCTGAAGTAGTTGGCATAGATGAAGCACAATTTTTTGATGATGAATTAGTAAATGTATGCAATACATTAGCAAATAATGGCGTTAGAGTAATAGTAGCAGGATTAGATATGGATTATAAAGGTCTCCCATTTGGTCCTATTCCTAAATTATTAGCAATAGCTGAACACATTACTAAAGTGCATGCTGTATGCGTTAGATGTGGTGATATAGCACAATATTCTTTTCGTAAAGCAATAAATGAAAATTTGGTTTTATTAGGGGAAAAAGATTTATACGAACCCTTATGTAGAGCTTGTTATTTAGATGCTATAAATAATAAATAAAATATTAATCTATAAAAACACTTTTAGTAACAGTACTACCTTTTTTCAGTCGAATAGTAGTTTCTCCATATAGACTATCATTATCTAGAGTATCAGAACTCAATGTATCTATAGGTAAATATAATGTAGAGCTAGCAGTTACATTTAGTATGGCTTCATTTTTAAAGAAATGCTCAAAACGTCCTTTTGCATCTGCTTGACCTAAAATATTAATATCAGAATTAATCTGCCAAATTCTGATATTAGCATATGGAACTACTTGAGTAGTATCTCTTAATAATTTTACAGTGATTACTGCATTGCAACCTTCTTCTTTTTCACAAGAGGATAAAAATAATAAACCAGTAAATATCACAAGAAAAATAATTATTTTACTTTTCATATTTAATTTTTTTTCAAATTTAATACAAATTTTTTAAATAAAAGAAATTTTAAAGAAATATTTTAATTTTTTAAAAAAAATATTTTAGAAAAACGCTTATAAAATTAAACAGAGGATTATATAAAAAAAATGACTAAATAATGTTTGTTATTGACAATTGAATTTGGATAAAAAATATATAGTAGATAAGTTATATCTTAAATTAAGCAAATAATAAATGTGGTCAATAAATTTTCTCTTAATCAGCTTTTATAAAATTGTATTTAAAGGAACGAAGAGAGGATTATAAAATTAATATTTTGTTAGACTTAATTGATATTATTTATATTTCAATTTCATCAATTTCCAATACTTGTCCCACGCCCATCTGTCGTGCGATGACAAGTTTAGTAACCTACCAATGTCAGGGTCTATGATATCTTTTAGGTACTTATTCATTACTACGAACCACATCAAATAGCTCTGTAAGTACTTTGTAGCTACTCCGTGGAATCTAATCAACCATTTTTTAAAATTATCTATCTTACTCTCTACTATCTCTACACTGTATAAACCTCTCTTTAATTGCTTTTTGTTTACGATTACCTTTTTACTATTAATGTCTTTAACTGCCTTCTTGAATTCCTTTTTAGGCTTTACACATATTACATTACTCTCTGAGATCCTTTTATTTAGCTCTTTTTTCAATTGCTCATTCTTAACTTTTTTATCTCCTACATGTTTGAAAAGCAAATTCCCTTCTCTGTCTGTTACTACTAATACTGCCACTTTGGGATGTCGCTTCTTTTTGGCTTTTTCGTATTCTTCTCTGCTCTTAAATTTTCTTCCTTTTTCTGAATATTGCATTAGCAATTCATCTGCCTCTACTATGCCTGAGAAGCTAATACTACCTTCGAATGATCTCAATGCTGCTAATATTCTGTGCCTCCATCTAAAACTTGTTTTTAAGCAAATACCCACTTCATCAGCACAAGCTCTTAAGCTTTTACCTTCGAGCATACAGCGTAAGTAGTCTAACATCAATGGATATTTGCGCATACGATATACAAAGGTACGTGCTGTTTCACTGAATTGATATCTACAATTTTTGCATCTATATATCTGTCTTCCTTTGCGTGTACCTGCTTTAATAACGTTTTCACTTCTACAGTTTGGGCAGATGGCTGCTGTAGATTTAATTTTTAGTTTTTGATAATCTACCACTGTAGCATGGTCGTCAATTAGAAATTGATAAAGCTGATCGAGAAAATCACGTTTGTGGTCTTTAGGTAGAGACAGGAATTCTTTTGAATTTTTTAATAATCTTTCCATAATAAAAAATTTTGACAAAAATAATAAAATATTTTTATATAACATAAAGTAATAAGTCTAACATATTTTATGTCTCATTAACCCATACCACACTTTGATAAAACCTTATTTAAATATTATTATTCGAAAAGCTTATTACAACTTGACATCATTCAAAATAACGAAACATATTATTATTAGCTTCGAAATAAATTACTAGAAATTGACTAGATTTATAGCATAAAATTTCTTTCTTTAACTTTATCAACAGAAAAAGTTAAAAAAACAACAATATATGAGTAAAATGAAATTAATTCATTTTATCAAAATCTAACTCTGGAATTTCGAATTTTGTGCATCCAAGTACACATTGATCGCATGATGTTAATTCACCATTTAGTCTACGATTTATCATACCGATAGTTTGTCTTTTTAGATCTTCGATATGTATTTCCTCTATGATATCATTAGTGAAAGCATACATTAAGAGCAATTTTGCATTTCTCTCGCATATACCACGTTGCATTAAATAAAAAAGAGCATCATCATCTAGTTTGCCTATACTAGATCCATGGCTACATTTCACATCATCAGCATAAATTTCTAGGAATGGTTTTACAAAAACCCTTGCATCTGCAGTTAGAAGGATATTACGTGCTATTTGATAAGCATTAGTTTTTTGTGCTCCTGGCATAACAGTGATATGACCATTGAATAGGCCTCTTCCTTTCTCATCAATTATATTTTTAAAAGCCTGATAAGAATTACAATTTTCAGCATTATGATGTATAAATCCTAAATTTTCTATGATTTGTGTACGATCTATTAATCCTAGTCCATACATCTTAGCTTCTGCTCCAGGCTCATCCATATCTATAATACTTTCATTTCTAATAAAACCTCCATTATATGTTAGTGTCAACGAATGCATAAAAGAAGATCCTTTTAATTTAAAAAACATTGTATTTATTAATGAAGAATTATTACTTTTATTTTGTAATTTATAATGATATAATTTTGCATTTTTACCCAGATAGAATTCTGTTAAAATATTAGAAAAGCTATTATCATTTGCTTGATACGTATCATCACATTGCAAAAAAGTTACTTCAGCATCATCATCTATAATAATAATATTCCTAGATTGCACAAATGGGTTATCATCACCATCAGAATAATTAATCAATTGAATAGGAATATTCACTTTCATCCCAGCAGGAATATACATAAAAAAACCGCTAGAAGCTAATGACATATTGAGAGCTACAAAACCATTATAAGTAGGATCTGCAATAGTATCAAAATATTTATTAAAAATTTCTGGAAATAATACAAAAGCATGTCTCAGACTACCTGCTAGTAAACCAGTATCTTCGTCATGATAGATGGGTTGATCTGTATATATGTATGAGCCATTATGTATTAAAAACAGATATTTTTCAAAATTTTCAATAGTACAGGTCAAATATTTTTGTATTTTTTCTATTTGAATAGGTGAATTGTTGATAACATAATGAAAATCTTTATTCATTACTTCATCGATAGGGGTTTGTCGCCATTGTTCGATTTTATTATTTGGGAAACCTAAACTAAGAAAAGTATGATAGTGTTGATTTCTTTGTGTCCATAGTTCTTCTACGTTCAAAAGTTTTGGAGCTATTTCTTTTATTTGTTCTAATAGTTCATTTTTCATAATAAATAATTTTATCGATAAATATCATATCCAGTTTCTTCTACTTCTACAGCTAAATGTTTATCGCCAGTTTTCACTATTTGTCCATTAATCATTATATGGACAACATCGGGTTCTATATATTCTAATAAACGATAATAATGTGTTATTACTATAAATGATCTTTCTGCTGTGCGCATATTATTTACACCGTTAGCAACTATTTTCATAGCATCTATATCTAATCCGGAGTCTGTCTCATCTAATATAGCAAGTATAGGATCTAATATAGCCATTTGAAAAATTTCATTTCTTTTTTTCTCACCACCAGAGAAGCCTACATTCACAGCTCTTTTTAATAAATCTGTAGGAATTTCTATTATTGACTTTTTACTTTCTATGAATTTCATAAATTCTGCTGGAGAGAGAGATTCTAATCCTTTAGACATTCTAATCTCATTGACAGCTGTTCGTAGAAAGGTAAGCATAGGCACACCAGGAATCTCTATTGGATATTGCATGCTAAGGAAAATACCTTCTCTAGCTCTATCCTCTACGGGCATTTCTAACAAATTTTTTCCATTAAATAATATTTCACCTTCTACTTTATAGCCAGGTTTACCTGCTATCACATGTGCTAATGTGCTTTTGCCAGTACCATTAGGCCCCATAATAGCATGAACCTCACCATTATTTACTGTGAGAGTGAAATTTTTTAATATATGTTTGTCTTCTACGAAAACATTTAAATTTTTTATTTCTAATAATGCCATGTTTATATTTTTAATTTTTTTTCTAACCAATACTATTATCTAAACTCAAGGATAGTAATTTCTGAGCTTCTACGGCAAACTCCATTGGTAGCTTACTTATTACCTCTCGAGTATAACCATTAACAATTAATCTGATGGCCTCTTCTGTACTGATACCACGTTGATTGCAATAGAATAATTGTTCATCAGATATTTTAGAAGTAGTAGCTTCGTGCTCTACTATAGAGTCATCATTAGCCACATCAATATATGGCCATGTATGAGCACCACAGTGATCTGTTAAAAGCAAAGAATCACATTGTGTATAATTTCTAGAATTAATAGCATTTTTTGTGATTTTTACTAAACCTCTATAGCTATTTTGACTATTACCAGCAGAGATGCCTTTTGATATTATAGTGCTATGAGTATTTTTGCCAATATGTATCATTTTTGTACCAGTATCAGCCTGTTGGTAATTATTTGTTACTGCTACACTATAGAATTCACCGGTAGAATTATCTCCTGATAATATACAACTAGGATATTTCCAAGTAATAGCAGAGCCAGTTTCCACTTGTGTCCAGGAAATTTTGCTATTCTTACCCTTACATAATCCACGTTTAGTAACTAAATTATATATACCACCTTTGCCTTCTTTATCTCCAGGATACCAATTCTGTACAGTGCTATATTTGATTTCTGCATTGTCTAAAACTATTAATTCTACTACAGCAGCATGCAGTTGATTTTCGTCACGCATAGGAGCAGTGCAACCTTCTAAATAGCTGACATAGCTACCTTCGTCTGCTATAATCAATGTCCGTTCAAATTGTCCGATATTTTTAGTATTTATACGAAAATATGAACTTAGCTCTACTGGGCATCTAACACCTTTAGGAATGTAAACAAAAGAACCATCGCTAAAAACTGCAGAATTCAATGCTGCATAAAAATTATCATTGGGAGGCACTACCAAGCCTAAATATTTTTGTATTAAATCAGGATGATTTTTTATAGCCTCGCTGATAGGACAAAATATAATGCCCAATTTATCTAACTCTTCTCTAAAAGTTGTTTTCACTGATACACTATCAAAGATAGCATCTACTGCTACACCAGCAAGAGCATTTCGTTCTTCTAATGGGATACCTAATTTTTCGAAAGTTTCTAAAAGTTCTGGATCTATTTCATTATTATCAGTTTTTAATTGCTTAGGAGCTGCATAATAGCTAATATCTTGGAAATCAATAGGAGCGAATGTGAGATGACCCCATGTAGGAGGTTCCATATTTTTCCAATTATCAAAAGCTTTGAGTCTAAACTCGAGCATAAACTCTGGCTCACCTTTTATAGCACTTATTTTCCTAATAATTTCTTCATCGATACCTTTAGGAAAAACATCTGCTTCTATAGATGTCTCAAATCCATACTCATATTCTTGTTCTTTTATCCAGTCTAAATTTTCATCCTGCATAAATCTATTTTTGTTTTGCAAAATTAATTAAATTAAAATAAGTAAAATAAATAAATGACTAATGTCATAATTGAAATTGCAATTTGTTTTTAGTGAAAATAATTGTATATGAAATAATTGCTTATATGATAATGCTTTCTTAAAAATATTGCAACAATTTGCAATAAAGTAGAAATTAATTCAAAAATATTTATTAATTTTACATAACAAAAATTTTTATTTTCATTTGATTAATCGTAAGATTTAAATTATAAAAAATAAAAAAATAATAACATGAACTTAATTATAAAATTTTTGCAAACCTTCATATTTGTGGTATTACTTGCTTATACTTCTTTTGCTCAAATAAATTTGGTAAAAGCTAAAGAAACATACAAAGAAGTACTATCTCTTTATCCTAATATGCTAACAGATCATTTTCTTGATCCCGAAAAAGCAAATTTTATACATTTTGGATTAAGATACCCAGGTGCAGCAAATTTGAATGTTGTTAATGCCATATTTATTTGTGATAGCAACCTTATAACTACAATTGAAGAAAAAATGATACATGAAGCAGTTGCAATTTACCATTTCACTGATTCATGCTTAATGATTGTGGATTATGACACTTCAATATATGATACAACAGTAATAAAACTTAAGCAATGTAATAATTTTAATGGAATGTTACCTGTTCCCAATTTTGAATTCTGTCTAAAGCTTCCACTTCCTATAGAATTCTATAAAAAAGCAACTATTTATGTCTTAGGAGCTGAAAGAGGTAAATTCTTAGATGAAAATCTACTATGGAGCAAAGGAGTGAAACTCCCTTATGAATGGAAAAATGGTTACACAAAGGGTGTAGTAATTAGTGGAAATATAGTAGTTTATTGGTTAGAGGTATGGTAGATATTTATTAATTTTACATTATGGAACTGAATATTAAATATATCCTTTTCAGCGAACTATTTGTAATACATCTTGTCACCCCCGCATTGGGAAATGATTTGCCATAAAACAAGCAAGCAGGGTTGGGAAGAAGGGTTTACACTGTTTGAGCGAGCGATAGCGAGCGAGTTTGTAAACCCCAAGAGGTGATTGTGTAGTTTTATCAAATCATTTCCCGAGCGGAGACTTTTCTTTTGTTACCTTTTCTTTGTGTGGCTGACAAAGAAAAGTAAATTAAGTAGAAATTATTCAAAAATATTCATTAATTTTACCTAACAAAAATTTATAAATGAAAATCCACTATCACTCCGACCATCTCGGCTCCGCCTCCTTCGTAACTGATATAGGTGGCTATGTAGTGCAGCATTTGCAATATCTCCCCTACGGCGAGCTCTTCGTCTCCCAGCGAAACTCTGAATTTGATACCCGCTACAAATTCACAGCCAAGGAGCTAGACAACGAGACCAGCTACACATACTTCGGAGCGAGGTACTATGACAGCGATCTGAGCGTGTGGCTGAGTGTGGATCCGATGGCGGATAAATATCCATCGCTATCGCCGTATATTTATAGTGCGAATAATCCTATTATATTAATAGATCCAAATGGTGAAAAAGTATATATAGTAGGCGATGCAGCAGATGAGGCTACGGCACAATTAGAAAATAATTTTACAAATATTAAAATAACAAGAAACACAGAAACAGGTGAGTTGTCATATACTGGTAAAGCTAAAACATTAAAAGAACAATTTATAGTTAAAGCTATTGAAAGAACAGATATTGAAGCAAATATTATCGCTGAAAATCATCCAATTTATTATAAGGGGCATAATGAATCTGCAGTTTATATGGGTAATGAGTACATTGAAGAAAATGGGAATAAAAAAGCAATAGGTTATCAATATGTATATCCAAGAGGATTAGGTAAAATGGATGTAAATACCCATAGTTTAAAAGGTGGGTATATGTTGCATGAAGTAGCCGAAGCATATTATGGTTGTGAAATTGCATTAGAAAGACGTGCTGGATCTCCAGCAGCGAGAGAGCCTGGTTCTACATATGGAGAAGCACATAAAAGCGCAAATATTATTTCATGTGGTGATTATCATGTACAACCAATATTGGGTGGTGCGAATAAACCAAAATTGAGATATAATGGTGACTTTAATTATCCTTTTGATAGTCGTAATTTTTATTTAGATTATGATACAATTGAATATAAAAAGATATGCTATTAATTATAAATATTTTTGTATAATTTTAATAATAAATTAAAAGAAACAGATAAATGAGAAAGTATATATTTATAATTTTATTTATTTTAATTAATACTTCGTGTATTACAATTAATTTTAAATATCCACAACAAAGTATAAATCACACAAAAGAAAAAGGTAGGTATGGTTTATGGATAGAAAAAGATAGTATTTCGAAAAATATTATTATAGCTGACTATAAAAATAATATAAAAGATGGTTACTATATTGAATATATAGATTTAACAAATTTTAATGAAAAAATGTTAAAAAATATGTTTGGTTATAAAGATGAATTAATTAATTTTACAATAATAGACATTGCATGCCAAACAGGTTATGTCATCTGTGTGGGTAAATATAAAAATAACAAAAGAATTGGTAAGTGGAAATTTTTTTTAAATGATGGTTATTGTTTCAAATTAATTAAGTATAAAGATGGAAATGCAAAATATATGATTTTATATGATTTTGTATAATCAAAAATATTCATTAATTTTACCTAGCAAAATTATCTCATGAAATATTTCTACCACCCCGACCATCTCGGCTCCGCCTCCTTTGTGACAAATGCAGAGGGTGCAGTATGCCAGCACTTGCAGTATTTGCCTTTTGGCGAAATATTTGTGAGTCAGAGAAATTGCGAGTTTGATTCCCGCTACAAATTTACTGCCAAGGAGCTAGACAACGAGACCAGCTACACGTATTTCGGAGCGAGATACTATGATAGTGAGTTGAGTGTATGGCTGTCAGTGGATCCGATGAGTGATGAAAGGAGATGGATAAGTCCGTATGCATATTGTCAGTGGAATCCATTAGTATTGGTTGATCCGAGCGGTATGCTAGACGATAATTATAGAATTTATTATGATGGAACTATAGAAAAGGAAGAAACCAATGATCCTACGAATACATATACTTATGTTAATAGTAACTATGAAGAAACAAATTTAGGGACATATCAAGTAGAGAAAAATTCAATGGGGGAAGATATGGTTCGGGCTGGTTATGGTGCTACTGGTTCTAATGGAATATATAAATGGGTAAGTATAGTAAGTGGAAATTTATATTTTCCAGAGGATGCATTTGCCGCATTACTTGGTGGAATACAAGATTTTTATGAAAATACAGGTCAAAATATTGATTTAGTACAAATTAATCAGTTTATGAGTATAGATAGAGTGCATTCTGAAAAAGGTAATCGAAGAGCTTGTTTGGATATAGCATATTATGATCAAAACGGAAAAACTGGAGTTCATACAGATAATCAAAATATATCCTATAATTTGAATTATAAATTATTGCAATCTCTTAAAAAATTTGGTTTAGGAAGTTATGCTACATATACATCTTCTGGTAGTAACAGCAGTGAACCTTATCTCCCTGGAACTAATGGATATAGTGGTCATAAAAATCATTTTCATATTGAAGGATTTGATAACTCTAATTTATTTAAATATATGTATATAATATTAACACCCATAACAATAATTGATTATAAAATAGAAAATCAATAAAATAAAAAAATATATGAAAACAAAAATTTTTTTAATATTGTTTTTTATGTCCATTTATGGATATAGCCAATCTTATAAAATAAAAGAATTTTGTGAGGAATGGTACGTATTTCCACTTTTATATAATAATTATAAAAGCGACTCTACATTGGTAGAGTATTGGGAAAATTACTGGTATTCTAGAAGTGGCGATACTACTAAATTAATACCTGATACATTAGTTATTTCGTTAGATTTAATCCCTTCTATGGTAATATTAGATGAGGAAGTAATAAAATCAGCAAAGGATAGTATATATATTATAAAATCAATAATAAATTATAAATATGGTAATTACCAGGATAGTTATAATGTTATAAATCCAAAACTATCTGAAAATATTGTAATTTATGAGCAAAAAGTTAATCTTAAAAAAATTATTAAAGAAATATTAAAATCTGAAATGGCGGTTCATTATTTAAAAATAATAAAAATACCAATTAGAGAGGTGTTAGATAGTTTAAATATATATATCTTTGATAAACCAGATATATATGAAATTAATTATTATCTAAATCAAATAATTATCACAAACTATTTTATAAATGAAAAAGGTGAGATAAAATGTTCATCTGAATTTACATTTCCAATAAATGGATGTTATAGTGATGACAATTGTTGTGTTTATGAAATGTAAAAGAAATAAATTCAATGAATATCAAGTTTGATAGTCGCTACAAATTCACTGCCAAGGAGCTAGACAATGAGACCAGCTACACATATTTCGGGGCGAGGTACTATGATAACGATCTGAGTGTATGGCTGAGCGTAGATCCTTTATCGGATAAGTATCCATCGCTATCGCCATATTTGTATTGTTTTAATAATCCAGTCATAATGAAAGACCCAAATGGTAATGATGGTGTGGCTGTAGTAGATAATGAAAATAAAACAATAACTATAAAAGCTGTTTATTATGTTCAAACCGTACCAA
>Ga0208041_1001665_pt1 | contig 13612 bp, 10 predicted proteins | sample AD_SCU002_MetaG_FD_184453 | JGI IMG/M metagenome (GOLD analysis project Ga0208041, IMG submission 184453) | Active sludge microbial communities of municipal wastewater-treating anaerobic digesters from China - AD_SCU002_MetaG (SPAdes) (version 2) | ecosystem: Engineered > Bioreactor > Anaerobic...
CGACAGATTCTGGTTCTGGACCGTCGACTACGCGCAATCCTACGTATCTCTCGTGGGCTACGGGTTGGGTCTTGAGCTCTTCCGGGTGGGAATCGTTCCCATCATCCGAAGCAACCCCGTGATATGGGCGATGGCTCCGGTGGGCATGATCGGTCTCTGCGTGGCGAAGGGCAGTCGCAGAACGGGACTCTTTCTGATAACGTTTTTTCTGTTCTCGTTCCTGGCCGTGTGCCCGGGCCTGTACTTTCGGCAGCACTATTTCGTGCAAATCCTGCCGGCAGCGGCGCTGGGCGCCGGCGCTGCATTGCGGATCCCGCGGGGACTTTTCGCAAGGGTTACAATGCGGCCGAAGACCGCGGAGGCCGTCGTCTTCCTGGGTATCGCCGCGTTTTCGCTGCCGGGAATCCTTTCCATGTGGCACGGCCTGTCCACATTGACGCCGGAGCAGTTCAGCCGTTCGGTCTACGGTTCCAACCCTTTCCCCGAATCCGTCGCCGTTGCCGAATACATCGCAAAGAACACCGGCGCCGAAGAGCGCATCGCCGTCCTGGGGTCCGAGCCCCAAATCTATTTCTACGCCCATCGCAGGCCGGCGACCGAGCACATATACATGTACGGGCTGATGGAACCTCAGCCCTTCGCGCTGCGCATGCAGGAAGCCCTGGCCGCACAGGTGGAGAAGAGCGAGCCGCAATTCATCGTGCTGGTGTTGGTTTCCACCTCCTGGCTCCAGCGCGGCGTCTCGGAGAAGAAGGTGTTCGGCTGGATGAGGGGCTACCTCAACACCTACTACCAGGCCGTCATGACGGCCGAAATCCAGTCGGACCGCACGGTATGGTCGGTCGATGAGGACGTTCGGACCTCCCAAGGGAGGCGCGGATCGAGTCGGTTGATCGTCTACAGGAGGAAGCCTGCCGGTTCTTCTCACAACAGAGACGGAGGCGCCGCCCTGGTGCGGTGCCCTGCGGGATGGGGAAGCGATTCATGCCGAGGTGCGTTCGAGATTACACAACACCTGCCCGGCGGGAGGTGACGCGGGCGGGGGTAAAACCCGCCCCTTGTATGGACCGATGGGCCGGTCAGACGGTGCAACGGCGTTCTTTGTCAACTGTTGAGTCGCGTAGGGTGGGATGCGCGGCAGCGCAGCCCACGGTCCCGATATCCTTGTCCCAGCGCTTGACGCCCTGAACGATCCGGAGCCGACGTGAGGAACGCCCCCATTGAAGAGGCCGGCGGCCGCACGCTTTCGTAGCGATCATGACGAGTGCGGGGGCACGAGACCCGGCTTGATCGTGGGCACGGAGGAACCGTGCCCACCCTACGGAACCTCACGGTCCCCGGGGTTTATCCCCGCCCGCGTCATTACCGGCTGCGTCAGACGGGCACATCGGTCCGTACAAGGGGAGAGCTTCATGCCCTCCCGCCCACTGCCCCCATCTTGAACGCAACCGGGCATCTCGGGGCGGACGAGGTCCCTTGGCGCACGACGCCTTCCCGGCAGCTTTGATGCGTCGTATATCGTGTTTCGCCGGGGCCTCGAGACGTCGCGGGCATCAACCCCTCGTTTCGCATCGGGGCCGAGTCGACGGCCGGGTGGTGTTGGTGGGAGCCGATTCCGGCACCCGTTTTCCATCGCAGGGGAGGCGCCGGGCGATGCGCGTGGAATGGACCCTCAAAGATAATACTTCTGCACGTATTCCCTCACCATGCGGTGCGTATTGAACACGGGCGTGATGTCGGTGATGGAGCGTTTCATGATGGACAGCCACTGCCTGGGGTTGGCGTAGTAAGTGGTGACCATGTCGTCCAGATCCTGGTAGAAATCCGCCGATGCCTGCTCGTCCGTCTGATCTTCGTCGTCTCCGATAGCCCAGCCGTTGACCCGGTTGTTGCATGCCTCCCGCCACCATCCGTCCAGGACGCTCATATTCACGCCGGCGTTGAAACAGACCTTCATGCCGCTGGTACCGCTGGCCTCCCGGGGGCGCCTGGGTGTGTTGAGCCACACGTCCGTTCCCTGGGTCATGAGTCCCGCCGACCAGATGTTGTAGTTGGGCATGAAGACCAGTCGGAGCTTCTTTTCATACTGTTTGCCGGTATTCACGATTTCCTTGATCAGCTCCTTGCCGGGGGCGTCCTGTGGGTGCGATTTGCCGGCGAAGATGAACTGGACGCGGTCGAACGAGAGATTGAAAAGGAATTCGAGGTCGCTGAAAATCAGGGTGGCGCGTTTGTAAGCCGCAGCCCTCCGGGCAAAGCAGATGGTGAGGAGCTCGTCGGTGAAGCCGGCGCCGGAAACGGCATTGACATAGCTGATCAGTCGTTTCTTGGCCTTGATTTTTGCCGTTTTGACGGCTTCATCGGGAATGGTCCGGGCCTCGGCGAGCCTCTCCGGCTCCTGACGCCAGCCGGGAAGATGTTCGTCATAGAGGGCCTTGAAGTCCGGTCCGGTCCAGCTCAGATGATGCACCCCGTTGGTGACGTGCCCGATGGGAAATCCGGGGAACATCTGGCGGGAAATCTCCCCGTGGAGCTCGCTCACGCCGTTGCTCGCCCTGGACAAGTTGAGGGCGAGCACGGTGGTGTTGAGCAGGTCGGCGCCCGCCAGTCTCTTGATGTTGGAAGGCAGATAGGTGCCGATCACCCGCGTCGCCAGTTCGTAGGTGAACTTGTCGTGGCCTGCCGGCACGGGGGTGTGAGTGGTGAAAACGCATTGCTGCCGGACCTTGCTCTCGTCTCCTCCGGAATCCTGCAAAAGGGCCAGGGTGAGGAAAACGGCGTGTCCTTCGTTCATGTGGTAGGTGGTGATCCCGGGCTCGAGGCGCTTGACGGCGAGGTATCCGCCGATTCCGAGGACCGCTTCCTGGCAAATCCGGGTGTGTGTATCGCCGCCGTAGAGATACTGGGTGATGAGACGGTCTTCGGGGGCGTTGATCTCCAGGTCCGTGTCCAGAAAATAGATCGGCACGCGTCCTGAAATGCCCACGGTATTGTACTTCCAGACCCCGATATGCACGTCCCGCCCCTCGATCTTGATGGTGACCTTGAAAGGCAGGGGCTCCATGAAGGCGCGAGGATCGAAATACGGGTAGATCTCCTCCTGGCGCCCCAGGGGATCGATGCTTTGGATGAAGTATCCCCGCTTGTAGAGCAGGGTCACGGCCACCAGGGGAATGTTGAGATCGGCGGCTGATTTGATGTGATCGCCCGCAAGGATCCCGAGACCTCCGCTGTAGGTCGGAATGTTCTCGTTCAGGCCGATTTCCATGCTGAAATAACCAACTTTCATTCGCATTTCCTCTTTCGATTTTGCCTGGATCGATGCCGCCTGCGTGGAAAACCGGGCAGTACCGCATTCGGTGCCGCCGCCGTCGGAAGCCGAAACACGGCTCCGCACCGCCGCGGAACGAACCGCGCCGAGAGAGCGCCGCGCTCTCTCGATGTTTCCGTTATGGCAATGATTCCGTATTGAACAAGCGTCTGAACTTTTCTTTATACCATATTTTGTCCGGGGAGCAACAACCGTGATCGTCCGACACAACCGTAATCGTTCCCCTGGAAAGCGGTTGGAATGTGCGAGCCGGCTCCCCGATCGACCGCTGGGCGGCGACCTTGGAGTCACGACGGATGTGCTTCCAGAGCGGCCGGAGACCCCCGGGCATGCGGCATGCAGCTCAAATCGACGACGCCGGGTTTTATCGGCCGACACCGGCGCATCAGGCGATCGGCGGGAGAGATCGGGTCCGTATTCCATCGGGCCCATGGACGGGGTTCGAGGATTCGAGCGCACGGGGACGGGAGCGCGTCATCCGAAACATCCGGACAGGACGCCGAGCACTTCTTCTTCAACCGTGTCCTCGGTGATCTCATCCAGGGTGTACACGTTACGCTGGCCGGAGCAGCCTTCACGACCCGGCGTCGCGATGCTCACGTGGGTCCAGACTTCCTGCCTGCCGCCGTCCGCGATGAACGAAATGGTGGGACGCTCTCCCGGCCGGGCACGAACGCCGTCCGGGAGGATTTCCATCTGGATGCGCGCGCTCAGGATGCAGCCCTGTTCGTCCTGCGATTCATGTCGCTCGGTGATTTCGCAACCGTGTCCCTTGGACCTGATCAAATCGGCCAGTTCCTTGTAAGCGGGTCGGATGGTTTCCTTGATTTTTCTGTCGAACCGCTCCAGGAATTCCTGGCGCCCGGTCCCTGCCTGCTGCCGTTCTTTTCGGTCTTGGAGCTTCCTGTTCTCGTATTCGTCGAACAGCTCCTGAAGCCGGCGCTTCGTGCTGGCTTTCATGTCCTCAATCCTCCCATGAAGTCGGCGCATACACCCATATCTACACCAAACCGAACGAGTCACCAACCGGAAACTCTCCACGCTCAAGGCCAGACCGGGAGCAAAAGCAATGTGAGGAGCCCACGACGGACGGGACCATCGTGGTCGGAGTTCTGCCGGGAACACGAGAGCCGTGGGCTGTGCTGCCGCCACACCCACACAACCGCCCGTCAAAACGGCCGCAAGAGAATGTGCCCTTTCCTGAGAGCCGCTTTTGGGGCGATAGCGCGGGTACGTCTCTTTGCCGGACGAGCAACTTTCGTCCGGTTCGACGCGGCGGGGGGGGCCGTTCCTGGTGGAAACGGCGGGGCAGCCGTGTTCGCAGCATATCCGCGGGTGATGAGAAGCGAAGCGACGAACGCCTGATTATCATGGTACAATGTCACAGGGAACCGTCATGCGGCGAGCCGTGCCGGAGAGAAGAGAAAAGAGCTTCACCCCGCCCTTTGTGCCGGACCGGAAGACCGGTTGCCTGGCGGAGAAGAAGGAGCAGGGGATGGCGGTCCCTTCCCTGATGGAATATAATGACAGGCATCCCGGGATGAGGGATCGAGAAATGGACCGCCGCCCTTCGGACGGTTTCGTGTCGGGGGCCGACCCGTTCGAAGCGCGTCGGGGCCGCACCGCCGTTTCCACCGGAGCGTCTGCGCGCTCACAGTCCTGTTCGAGCAACCGTTGGGACCGCTGTACCCAGCATTGTTAGGGGATACCCATGACACATCGGAAAACTTACGATGATGCGGAAAAGATCATGATCTGCCAGGGTGACATCGATTACCAGGGCATCGTGAAGCACATCAACGACGGCGTCGTCATCATCAGGGAAGGGATTGTCGTATTCGCCAACACGGCGTTTTACGAGATGGCGCGGCGAGGCCCGGAGGAGGTCATTTCGGTGGATTTCGCCCGGTTCATCGCGCCGGGCAACCGGGAGGAAGTGACGAGCTACCTTACCGAGCGGCTTTTCAGCGCGGGTCTTTCCGACCGGATCGAATTCGTCATGCCGAGAACGGACGGTGAGGCAATCATCGAAATGAAGGTGAACGTGGTGGAGTGCGGGGGAAGCCCCGCGATACTCGGAGCTCTGACCGATATTACCGAGCGCCGCAAGACCCGCCTCGAACTGCAGCGAATCAAGGCGCGGTTCGAGAGCATCATCCATTCCATGAATGAAGTCGTGGTTTCCCTGTCTCCGACCGACTATTCGATCCTTGCGATCAATCCCGCCGCCGAGGCGCTCTACGGGGTCCCGCTCAGGGATTTCGCAAGCGGCGAGAACCAGCTCATGAGCTTCGTGCACCCGGACGACCGGCAGAAAGTGCATCAATTTTACCGGAACATGCCCGAGGCGGAATTCGACGAGCTCCAGTACAGGGTGATCAGCAGCAACCAGAGGGTGAAATGGGTTCGGGATGAAGGACACGTCGTTTATTCGGACAAGGGGACCATCCGCAGAATCGATCACGTGATCAGGGATATCACCGAGGAGAAGAGGGCGAGCGACGCGCTCAAGCTGAGCGAGGCGAGATACCGGGACTTCTTCGAATCGACCAACGATATGGCCTATGCCGTGACTCCGCAGGGAGACTTCATCGACATCAACGAAGCGGGTCTGAAGCTTCTGGGCTTTGAGAGCCTCGACGAGGCGATCGAGAGCAACGTCTCCGATTCCTACGTGGATCTTTCGCAGAGAACCGGACTGCTGGAGGAACTCTACGAGAAGGGCTATGTCGAGGGAAAGCACATCAAGCTCAAGAACAAGGCCGGCGAGGTCTTCGAAGTTGCGGTCACGGCGCGGGCCAAGACCGATGAATCGGGGAGGCTCCTCTACTACGACGGCATCGTGCACAACATCACCAAGGCCCTGGAAGACCAGAGAAACCGAGTCTTGCGCAACGCGGCGGGAGGCCTGTGCCATTACCTCAACACACACCTGATGCAGCTCAGCAATTCCAAGGACGCCATCGGAGAAGAGATCGAATCCCTGGGAACGCTCATCGAGGAACATGCCCGCGGGGAGAACCCGAGGGAAACGGCGGAACGGATGAAGGAAATCGTGGAGAGCCTGCAGTTTTTCCATGCGGGTGTTTCGGAGGCCTACAAGAAGATTTCCGAGGTGACCATGGCGTTCAACAAGGCGTTCCTCTACCGCGAAGAGTCCTACCTGACAAGCACGATCCTCGACATCTTCAAGGCCTACGGGTACGAAGGAGACGACTTGAAATAGCCCCCGAAGGCGGGGGTCGGAACGTCGCCCCCGCGCGCCGCTCCCTGCTCTTCCAGGACCTGCGGAAAGCGGGAGTGAAGGTCGAGACGAGTTCCACGGTTCAGTCCATCGACGGCGATCGGCTGCATTTCCTTCGGACGACCGAAAGACCCTTGTCTTTCGCCGCCGGTGTGGGGAATTCTTTCTGAACAAGTCCAAGGCGTTGTCGAGACATCACGCGAATGACCCGGGAAAGGTGTTTCTTTCCTTCCCGGCGAGCTTTTGTCGGCACATCCGTGTTCCAGATGCGCCGTCAAACGTGCAGAAATGAAAATACATCATATCTTCCAATAGTTATTAATCTTCGTCTTATTAATAATAAATGCGGGTGAACTCTTTGCCGATAATCAAGGAAGAGTCGCTCTGATCATGAAGGCGCTGTCGAATCCCTTTTTCGGCAGAATGAAGACCGGCGCAAGGAATTGCGCGTCGCTTCGCGGGATTGCGCTGGAGGTGTTTGGAATCGAAAGGGAAAGCGATGTGGAGCACCAGATTGCCATTGTGGACAATCTGATCGCTCGAGGCTTCCGTGCCATCGCCATCGCCCCGGCGGATTCCAGGAAGTTGTTTCCCGTCTGCAAGAAAGCTCTTGACAAAGGCGTCATCGTGATCAACATCGACAATCCCTTCCACAAGGCGAGGTTGGCGGAGCACGGCATATCGATTCCTTTCGTGGGATCGGAGACAACGTCCGGGACTGTGCGGCAGGGCAAGCTGACTGTGAGAATCGTTCAGCAGCCGGAAGAAACGGGACGGATTGCCGTGAAGAGCGCGTTTGAAGATCGGCGGGGCGACCGGTTGCCTCCGCTGAAACCGGTGGAGCTCGAGTTGTTGAAACAGTAGGCAGGGTGAGGATGTTCAGGACGATAAACAGCAAATTCTATCTCATAGCGGTTCTGCTGTTGTTGCTGTTCGGCATCGGATACACGGAGGTGGCGATCTTTCTGGACCGGCAGGCGAAAGGCGTCCAGCGTGGTCTCGGCGCAAGCGCGATCGATATTGAAATCCAGGCCCTCAAGGGCACGTTCTGGGAGGTCCGTTTCTGGGAGAAGGCGGTACTCGCCCAGAAACACCCCGAAGCGGACAAGCGGTTCGGCGAGCTCATGCACGTCACGCGAAAGCGTATCGAGGAGCTCAGTCTCGGACCTTTTTCGAGCGTTCTGGCCGAGCCGGTTGCCAGGATCAGCCTCCTCCTGTCGGAGTACGAGACCTCTTTCACCCGCCTGATGCAGTTGAAGACCGAGCAGCGGTTGAACCAGACGGAATTCGAGGCCAACGAGCAGGCACTCGTTTCATCCGTTCTCATGGGCGGGGAGATGGGCCTCATGAAACCGCTGTTCAACCTGGCCCGCTTTCACGGAAGTTATCTGCAGCACCACCGGGATTCGGAATACCAGGCCCTCGGGGCGGTTCTGGATTCGATGGCGGCAAGGCTCTCCGATTCTTCAGCCGGCGACGGCCGCGTAAAAACGTATCTGACGAAGTACCGCAATCACCTGGACCGTGACTTTGCGCTGGAGAATGAGCTCGATGTGATCAACCGGCGTTTCGACACGCTCAGCATCGAATTGAGCGACCTTTTCACGAGCATTTCAAGGAAGACCGGCGGGCTGTCGATGGCGGAGGCCCAGTCGGTTGCCGACATGCGGGAACTGCTCAACAAATCGCTGTTCATCTCGGCGGTCTGCGGCGTGGCGATGCTGTTTCTCATTCTGCGGATCCTGGCGCGAAAACTGGTGAATCCGATCAAGGCGATCTCCTCCGTTGTCTCGCAGGTCCAGGCGGGGAACCTGGATGCGCGTTTCGTTTCCCGGGACCGCGACGACGTCACGGATTTGGGATTGACCTTCAACAGCATGCTGGACACCATCAAGCGCAACAACCAGCACCTGGTTTCATACAAACTCGACCTGGAAAGAAAAATTCGGGAGTTGGCCAACTCCGAGGAGGAGCTCCGCAAGCACCGCGATCATCTCGGAGAGCTGGTGGACGAACGGACCGCGGAACTGGGCGCGGCCATCAAGGAACTGAAGCTGGAGATGGCGGAACGCGCACAGGCGGAGAAGGCGCTGCGGGAGAGTCGGGAAGTCTACCGCACGCTCATCGAGACCATCCCCTACGGGGTCCAGGAGGTGGACCTGTCCGGGTGGATCATTTTCACCAACCCGGCACACGATGCCATCTTCGGTTATTCCCATGCCGAGATGCTCGGAATGAACACCATCGACCTGGTCATCGAAGGGGCCGACCGCGGCCTGCTCAGGCAGTTTTTCACCTCCGGAGCGGCCCAGCAGCCGCCGCCGAGCACGCGCATGTTCAGGAGCGCCACCAAGGACGGCCGGGTCATCGATCTCCAGGTGGACTGGAACTACAAGCGAAACGAACTCGGAACGGTGGTGGGATTCATCTCCGTCATCACGGACGTGTCCGAGCGCAGAAAGCTCGAAGCCCGCCTCCGGCAGGCGCAGAAGATGGAGGCCATAGGCACGTTGGCGGGTGGAATCGCCCATGATTTCAACAACATCTTGACGCCCATCATCGGCTACACGGAGTTGGCCCTGGCGCGGATGGGCTCCGCCGAGCACGCGCAGCGGGATTTGCACCAGGTGCTCAAGGCGGCTCAACGGGCCAAGGATCTCGTGAACCAGATATTGGCCGTGAGCCGTCACGATCGAGAGCAGGAGCGAACGGCCGGGGATGTGAGCACGATCGTCGAAGAGGCGCTCAAGCTCTTGAGAGCCTTGATTCCAAGCACCATCGAGGTCAGGCAGAATCTCGATCCAGGCATAGCGCTGGTGGACGCGACTCAAATCCACCAGGTGTTGATCAATTTGTGCACGAACGCCTCTCATGCCATGAACGGCACGGGAGTGCTCGACGTCAGCCTGACCGGGGTCCAGATCGGGAATCCCGGTTCGGCGCACATTCCGGATCTCGATCCGGGATCGTACCTGCGGCTGAGGGTGGCGGACACCGGGCCTGGAATGGATGCAGCCACCCTGGAGCGCATCTTCGATCCCTATTTCACCACCAAGGCGGTAGGCAAGGGGAGCGGGCTGGGACTGGCGGTCGTGCACGGGATCGTCAAGCGACACAGAGGTGCCGTCACGGTCCGCAGTCGCCTGGGGCAGGGCAGCATCTTCGACGTGTATATTCCGAAAATCGAGGACCTGCCGAAGGAAGCGGCGGACGTCAGCCGGGAATTGCCCACCGGTACCGAGCGGATACTCCTGGTGGACGACGAACAGATCGTGGTTGACGTGGGCACGGGGATGCTCGAGGAACTGGGGTATCGGGTCGAGGCCGTGACGGACAGCGAGCAGGCGCTGAAAACCTTCCGGGCCAGGCCGGAAGACTTCGATCTCATCATCACCGACTACACGATGCCGAATCTGACCGGGACCGGCCTTGTCCGGGAGGTCTTCAAAACGCGGGCGGACATGCCGGTCATCCTCTGTACCGGCTTCAGCGAGCAGGTCACCGAAGAAATGGCCAAGAGCATGGGGATCATGGAATTCGCCATGAAGCCCCTGGATTGGACGCGCCTGGCTCAGATGGTTCGTCGCGTGCTCGACGCGCAAAAGGATTCATGACGTCTTCCCCACGCGCGGGGAAGGAAGCGGATGCGGACGGACTTTCAAGGCATACAAGGCCACGTCTTCCCGACGCGCGGGAAGGAAGTGCTGTGAGGCGCGGGGAAGAGCCGTCTCCGGATTCTGCCGCGCCGATCGGATGGCTGAAGCGATCCCGGGCGCGGGGAAGAGCCCGCCCGATCCGGCCTATCGGGCTCTCACCTCGATGGCCGAGATGCGGTCGATCGCCACCAACGCGTCGTAAAACTCCTTCTGGCTCAGCTTCGTCAAGTGCAACAGGTTGCCCTTGACGTCATTCACCACGCCGGTCATCGGCTGCCCCGAAGACAAGGTGACGGTCACGCTTCTTCCTTTGAACGCGGCCAGGTTATCCGCCATCGATGAATTGACGTTAAACTGAACAGCCTTTTGTGAATCCGCGCCGGCTGCCCGTACGTTCCGGGACATCCCAATCAGGCTCATTCCAAGGATTATGGCCGCGGCAATCAGGACAATCGGCCGGTATCTTCTTCCCAGTCTTTTCATGATCGTCTCTCCCGTCGTTGTTTGCATTCGATGGTTTTCTTCCTTCGGTCCAGCCGAAAACACTAGACAATTTGAAGCTTCGTGTCCATGGGAATCGGTATCGCAGGTAGTCGCGGGCAAATGCGCCGAGGCCTCCCGTGCCGAGTTCCTATACCAGGTCACTCAGAAAACAGACTCCCGGGGGAGTCTGTTTTCATGCTTCGGGGCTCACCCCAAGCGTCGTATCGCCTCACGCAAGGACGCCACGGCGCGACGAAAGCCTCCTGCTTGCGTCGGGCGAGTTCCGCCGGCAGCCGTAAAGCCGCTCGACCCGAGGATCTCACCCCGTCGCGCGCGGAAACACGACCTCCCTCTTTTCCACCAACGCATTCGTTGCGCCGTTGCGTGAGACCGGGTTGGGTTGAAGATAACAGCATTGGGCGGGAGGGCATAAAGCCCGCCCCTACGTATGATCCGCGTAACAGTCCGTAATGGCAAGATTTATCTCCCCCGGCGTCGCCATCCGCAGCGCAGGTGTTGTGTACTCTTGAACGCACCTCGGTATTAAGCAATCGGGGTCGCGGGCTTCTCGGCTCGAAACAGAACCCCTTTCGTTACCGGAGAGCTGTCGAACCCCGTCTCGGCGACCAGTTCCGCGGCCGTCAATCCAGCCTCGTCCATCATGGCCAGGAAATCCCTTCCCGGTATGGCTCCTCCACGTCACCCGGCCCAGGTTTCGACCATGGATTTCGCATCGGAGGGCGGTTCGGTTGTCAGGATCTGGTCCGCCATCATGAAACGCCCGTTGGGCTCGAGCACCCTGAACACCTCCCGAAGCGCTTGCAGCTTGTCGGGCACGAGATTGAAGGCCCCGTTCGAGATCACCACGTCGAATCGCGCTTCCGGGAAAGGCAGATTTTCCGCGGAACCCTCCACAAAGCTCACATTCTTGAGTGAAGTCCTGCCCAGGTTCCGCCTGGCCCGCTCGAGCATTTCAGGCGTTAGGTCCAGGCCGACGACCTCGCCTTCGGGGCCGGTCATGAAGGCGGCAACGATCGCATCCACGCCGGCGCCGCAGCCTATGTCCAGAATACGCTCCCCCTTGCGGATCCGTCCGAGGGAAAACGGGTTTCCGACCCCGCAGTACGAGGCTGGGACATCCTCGGGCAGCGCCTCGATGATTTCGGGGTCATAGTTTTGTCCCTCCAGCCCCGCGCGGCCGGTGGGGTACCTGAAGGAGCCCTCGGGGCCGAGGGCGACTTTGCTGTACTTCCGACCGATTTCGTCTTCGATCCGTTTCCTGTCTTCAGGAGTGAACGTCATGTCCATGGCAGGCTCCATTCTCAGCCTCTTTGTCCCGTCGTTGTGTGCCCGGATTCCGCCCGGGCGATCTCGACCGCTGCTTTGTCCTGCCGCTTGCTCCTCTTATGGGGAGACCTGTCCGGAATCCCCGGGATGTTACGGCCGGGCTCGGGATTACCGGGCGGCGAAACCCGATGCCCTCGTAAGGCTTCCGTTCCCGCACGCCGTGGCGGCATCGCTTTCAGAGTGGAAAGAACTCGCCGATCAGGGGCGACATCCGTCGCGAAACTTTCTGCTGCCGTTGCTTCTCATCGGCGGCGTCTCAATGGGCGGCCTCCTGTGACAGGACCCGGAGGAGGAACAGGACAAGGGAGCCGATGCAAATCCAGCTCGACAGTATGATGCCCAGAATGGCGACCACCATCTGGGCCAGGTGGGGCCTCATGAAGACGATCCGGTGTTCGTGATCCTGAGGTCGAGGTCCTCCCGAGCCGACGAGCCGGAGGGTATATCGCCCGGGCATCGGCAGTTCGAAGATTCTCATTTCCATCCTCATCCGCGTGAAACCGGATGATTTTGCATGAAACCAGGTCGTCCGCCCTTTGACGGGAGTGCCGTCACCCGTGTTCAACCGGAAATCGACGCCGGCGAACCGCCTTGAGAACAGCGGTCCCTCGATACACAGGACGACCCGGCCCGATTCGGGCAATTCAATTTCCTGCTGCTCCAGGAGCGGAACGCTCACGATCTCGTTCTCCGCGCGGAGACGGATCACGTTCTTGATGAAAGAGACGAGCAGCAGGATTCCGAAGGGGAGGAGCAGCATCGATATCCATATCCCATTGCGGTAGAGAAATTCGAAAAACGACATGCCTGCCTCCAGTTCGCATCGACTCGGAGTCCGCTTTCGATCGCTTTGCGTACGGCTTCAGGACGAACCGGAATATGCGGAGGTGATGCCGCGTCGCCGGTTTTCCATTGTCCGGTGAGTGTTGGAATCCATCGACCAATCCTCGGACAAGAATGTCCTGGATTATAAATCTGTCGATTGACGCCATTTCTTTACGATTGTAGTATACTTTCAATATCAGAGCATGTTTTTCGCTTCAAGAGACGATCCATTCATCAGTTCCATGCGCGCAGATCGATCCGCTCCGTGTTTTTTCCCCAACGATTGAAGCGAAAGAATGACGGCAAGTGCACGGGCAGGCCGTTTGGAGGTTTCTTCCTCAGAGGACCCGGAACTCGGAACGATGAGGCGGAATACCTCGAGCGAAAAGGCATCGGGGCATCGGGTGCGGGCTGACGGGGTCCCGCCCGGGAGCGCGGTTTATGGCGCTTGCAAAGCCTCCGGAGGCGATGAGACACATTTGGTTGAAATGACAAGGGTCGGAGAAATGGACGGGGCGACGCCGCGGTCCGCTCGCCCGCAGGCCGGCTTGTTCCTGTCCGGCGTCGCATGCCGAACGGGCGGAGCGTGTCGGGGTGCCTGATTCCTTCTCGAGAAATCGTTGTCGGCAACCTTCGTGAAAGGAGCACTGAAATGGCAGGATGGTATGAAGTGAGCGAAAGCGCCAAAGGTCAGTTCCGTTTTGTTCTCAAGGCAGGCAACGGTGA
>Ga0208041_1001668_pt1 | contig 13554 bp, 14 predicted proteins | sample AD_SCU002_MetaG_FD_184453 | JGI IMG/M metagenome (GOLD analysis project Ga0208041, IMG submission 184453) | Active sludge microbial communities of municipal wastewater-treating anaerobic digesters from China - AD_SCU002_MetaG (SPAdes) (version 2) | ecosystem: Engineered > Bioreactor > Anaerobic...
CCGGAGCCACGGGCACCGATCACGGCTCTACGGCGATCGAATCCCTTTTAAGTGCCTAAGATCAAAGCGCCATAGAGAATAACCATGCAGAGAGCACATCGCAGGACAGCACCCGCCCGGGGTTTTGGAAAGCCGTTTTCGTGCCGTATTCTCCACGGGAGGCAGGCAGCATGAGCGCCGGGAAGCGCGGAGGTAACCGGCTCCTCCTGCTCGCGGCATCGGTCGCCGCCACATTCGCCGTAAACGCCGCCGGGCTTTTTGCCGGCATCACCATCGTCCTCCCGCACCTCTTCTACCTGCCGATCGTGCTTGCTGCGTACTGGTTCCCCCGCCGCGGGATCGTCGCCTCGCTTGCCATCGCCGTCGGCTATCTGGTCATGACCCTCCCCGTTGCCGGGGGAGATATCGGGCTGATCGTCTCGGCACTCTCGCGGGCGGCGGTCTTCATCGCCATCGGCGCGGCCATATCGTTCCTCTCCCTGAGGCTCGGTGAGCAGGAAGAACGCTACCGGGGCATCTTCGGCAACTCGGAGGCGGGGATGTTCATCGTTGCCCTGGCTGAGACCGTGCCGCGCATCGAGGAGGCCAACTACGTGGGCGCGACCCTCCTCGGCGCCACGGCCGGCGCCCTGATCGGGGAGCCCATGAGCCGGTTCTTCGCCGACCCCGGCACCTGGGACGAAATCCGGTCGGGTAACGCGGTCTACGGCTACGAGACGGCCCTCCGCCGCATCGACGGGACCGCCGTCCGGGCCCTCCTCTCGGCCGGCCGTCTCCCGGGCGAGCGGGTTGTCCTCACGCTCATCGATATCACCGCCCGAAAGAACGCCGAGAACGCCCTCCGGGAGGCCAACGCCAAACTGAACATGATGGGGCGCCTCACCCGTAACGACCTGATGGCGGCGGTATCGACGCTTCTTTCGCGGATCGCCGGCGGCATCCGGGAGTTCGACGACCCGGCCTTCCTCCGGTACCTCGACGGCCTCGACGAGGATGCACGGTTCGTGCAGCGCCGAGCCGAGATCACCCGTGACTACCAGGACCTCGGCCTCCGGCCGCCGGGCTGGCAACCCCTCCAGAAGACGATCCGGGAGGTGAGATCCTGCCTGCTGCTCCCCGGCGTATCGGTCCGCCCCTGGGTGGAGCGGCTCGAGGTCTATGCCGACCCGATGCTCGACCGGGTCTTTTCGAACCTGATCGAGAACGCCGCCCGCCACGGGAAGAGCGTCTCGCAGGTCGTCATCACCTACCAGATCCGGGACGACGGACTCTTAGTCTACGTCGAGGACGACGGCGTCGGCATACCGGAGCCAAAGAAGGAGGAGATCTTCGAGTACAGCGCCGGCGGCGGGGGCGGGCTCGGGCTCTTCTTCGTGCGGGAGATCCTCTCGATCACCGGCATGACGATCGCGGAGACCGGGACACCCGGCGAGGGAGCGCGGTTTGAGATCCACGTCCCGCCGGACGGCTACCGGATCGTCTGAGGTGGAACCATGTTCAGAAAAGTCTTCATTCCAACCGACCTCTCCGGGGCCTCGATGAGCCCGGCGGAGCGGCTCGGGGAGATCCCCGGCGCCCGTGAGGCCGTCTTCTTCCATGCCCGGACGTCGGCCCTGCCCGACACCGGACTGCTCCACCGAATGTCGGACGCGCTGCAGCGCCAGGGATTTGTGGTATCGACGACGATCGCAGAAGACGACGGGACGCCCATCGTGGAGAGGATCCTCCGGGCCGCCGCCGATGCGGGTGCCGACCTTATCGCGCTGGGGGTCAGGGACCAGGGCCTGCTCAAAAACCTCCTCTCCGAGAACGTCGCGGTCGCCGTCCTCCGGGATGCCCGGAAGCACGTCCTGATCGTGCCGCAGCCGGGAAGAAACGCCTCACCGCTCTTTCTCCGGCTTCTGGCGCCGACCGATCTCGCGGTCCTGGCGCCGGATGTCCGTTCGGTCCTGGAAGAGTCCGCAGAGGGCGGGACGGCGGTGCTCCTGCACGTCGTCGAGCCCGGGCGCCCGGGGACGGAGCAGGAGGCGGGCGACCGGCTCGCCCACCTCGCGGGGGGCCTCTCGCCCGCCGGGCGCCCCGTCCGCACAATGGTCCGGACCGGTATTCCGGCGCGCACCATCTGCGCCGTGGCAGACGAGATCGGCGCCTCCCTGGTCGTCATCCCGCGGGTTGGAAAGCGCGACGCCCCGGGGAACGCCCCCCTCGGGAGCGTCACGAGCGCCGTCGTCGGGTGCGCGAACCCGCCGGTACTGGTGCTGGCAGTCCCCGTTCGCCTCAAGGTAGAGGGGCGGGAGCTCCGGCGGGACGAGTTCGCGCTCGCCGAAGAGCTCTGGATCGACTACCACCAGCTGAAGGGAGACCCGGGAGTGGACCGGATATTCGGTGTCTTTGCAGACGATACCCTCGTCTCCATCGCCCGGTGCCGGCGGCACCCGGACGGCTACGAGGTGGACGGGGTCTTCACCCCGGTCAGGTTCAGAGGAAAGGGGTATGCCCGGTTGGCGATGGATGCGCTCGTCGAGGCGTGCCAGCACGACACCCTCTACATGCACTCGGTCCGAAACCTGGTCGACTTCTATGCGGCGTACGGGTTTGTCTCGATACCCGAGAGCGGCCTTCCGCCGACCATCCAGGCGAGGTTCGCGTTTGCCCTCGGCGAGATGGAGGGGGCAAACGTCCAGCCGATGCGCCGGGTGCAGGGACCGTTCCGGCCGGCACGGCGATCCGCCGGCCGATGACGGCCCTGTTCAGTCGTCGTAGGGCGCCAGGGGGTCGGCATCGTCCTCGATATCGTCGGAGTACGGGAGATCGATGACGACCGAGCCGTCTTCGAGTATATCGCCGACCTCGATGTAGACCCCTGCAGGGAACTCCCGCTCTTCTGTTCTGCCGTCAGAACGTTTGATGTATGCCCACATACTCTGCCTCCGTGAATCTACCGTTCCCCCGGGGTGCCGGACCGGAGCCCGGCGCCCCCGGGGAGCGTGTTTCTATTCCAGTATCAGATGATAGCCGGATAAAGATGTTTTGGTGGAGCGAACCGGAGAACGTAGCGACGATCGCGGATCCGGAGATCAAGCTAGGGAAAAGCGCGGATAAGAAGGCGATCCGCCCCGGCCGGTATGATGCACAGCCATATATATCGTGGGAGCGGTCAGGATAACGTACATGCGCATCGGGATACTCTCTGACACTCATGACAACCTCGATATGACGGACGCGGCCGTGAGACGCCTGAACCGGGAAGGGGTGGACCTGACCCTCCATGCCGGCGATTACGTATCGCCGTTCGTCATACCCCGGCTTGCGAACCTGCAGGCACCCATGGTCGGCATTCTCGGGAACAACGACGGCGACCACGGCCTCCTCGCGGCACGGTTTGCCGAACACGGCCACCTCAGCCTGCGGGGGGCGTTTGCCGCCGTCGACGCAGGCGACGTGGCGATCGGCCTGCTCCACGGGGACGACCGCGAGCTCCTGCAGGCGCTCATAGGACGGAAGGCCTTCGATATCGTCGTCCACGGCCACACCCATAAGGCGGATGTCAGGGACCTCGGGGATATACTGGTCGTCAACCCCGGGGAGGCCTGCGGATACCTGACGGGCCGGCCGACCATCGTTGTCCTGGATACGGCGACCCGGCACGCGGAGGTGCTCTCCCTCCGATCCGAAAAATAGGTGCGGGTTATGCCGCGCTCCCTGGTTCTCTCCCGAGATCCCAGGCAGGGGTGCCGGCATCCCCGAGATCGGCGCGGAGGATCGCCCCGGATGCCTCGAAGGTTACGGGCACGTCGAAGTAGAGGTATCCTTTCTCCGACTCGTACCGCTCAAGCGTCTTCTTGTCGAACGATTCGCCGTACAGGGTATAGGCCGGGATGTCGAGCGGCGTGAAGACCGTCCCCTGGTACTCGAGGGTGAACGCATCCCGCCCGGGCGTCTCTATGGTATAGAGATCGGAGTCGCCCTTGTGCCCGAGGTTTGTCCCCTTGACGACGACGAGGAGGAAGGTGCGCCCGTCGCCTGCCTCGACCTGCGTGGTCGATCCGTTGGTGGGAACCGCCTCGTAGGTCGCTACGGTCCGGGTGGACTCCACGAGCAGCGAGACCATGTTCTCGCCTGAGGAATCGTCGTAGGTGTAGCGCTCCCCGAGCGCCAGCGTCTCCGCGGGCGGTGCAACGGGCGCCGGACCGGCCGGGACGGCAGTCAGGGTGGTGACGGCGACGGCGGCCGGCCGCATATCGAGGGCCTGCCGGTTGACCGCCTCGAGGTCGGCCGCGGCCGCGGAGAGGTTCTCAAGGGTCGCCGGAGCGGCATCCTCGCCGGCCGTCCCTGCGTCAAGAAGCGCCTTGCTCGCCGCGGAGTACTCCTTGAGCACCCTGACGAACTCCTCCCTCGCGGGCTCCCCTGCGGGCGAGACCCGGAGCGTCTCCACCTCGTTGAGCAGCCGGACGGAGAAGGCATGCAGGTCGTCTGCGGCCGTGGCGGCGGCACCTGCATCCTGCAGGCAGAGGGCATGGGCGTACTCCATCGAGAGCCGCATCAGGCTGACGCCGGCGATGTTGATCAGTCTTGCCAGCCGTTCGTCGTCGTATGCATCCGTTGCGCCGGTCACGGGAGTTGGTCCCGCGAGTTCGCTGGCGTTGTCCGGTCCCGCGGGCTCGCTGGTGTTGTCCGGTCCCGCGGGTTCGCTGGTGTTGTCCGGTCCCGCGGGCTCGCTGGCGTTATCCGGTCCCGCGGGCTCGCTGGCGTTATCCGGTCCCGCGGGTTCGCTGGTGTTGTCCGGTCCTGCGGGTTCGCTGGTGTTGTCCGGTCCTGCGGGTTCGCTGGTGTTGTCCGGTCCCGCGGGCTCGCTGGCGTTATCCGGTCCCGCGGACATCACCGGCTCTGCATCGTCCGGTGCCGGGAGCAGATCGGGCGTATCTTCCGGGAGTGCCGGGGAGACGGAAGGCTCCGGCGGCGTGGTGCCGAACGGGGACCGGAAGAGGTCCCCGGACTCCAGCGCCTCGAACCCCTTGCCCGGGCCGGCGGCGGCCGGCACAGAGAGGAAGAACCCCGCGCACACGGCAATCCCGAGGAGAAGCAGAGCGGTCGCATGGTGCTTACTCATGCGCATTTTTCTTTCGGTTGTTAAATATAAATATTTTTATATTGCCTGTTTGAAAAAAGAGGCCCCGAGACCAAACCGTTTCCGGTGCCGGCCGGCGCCCGGCCCTGGTGAGGCGGCGGGCGGGCGGCCTTCCGGGGGAGAGGGGTATCTCACCAGATCGGTCCCCGGATCGTCGCACCCGGCCCTGCGACGGGGCGGGTATCGTCGCGAAGATGAGCCCCGTTGGCGCGAAAGGGGGCACGGAGTGCAGCGGCTCAACAGCGCAGCGCCCTCATCCGTCCGGCGCACCGGCTATCGGGAGCCGATACGCCGCAACTTCGGCCGGAGGCCGGCGGAAGGGCCTTTTGCCGCCGGGATGGCACCCGGAGTGCATCCACCCGGAAGCGGATGAAGAGACGCCCGCCGGGGAAACCTATATGTACTCTCACACGTCACCGAAAATACGAGGATGCCTGATGGAGATCGTGAAGATCCCGAGCATGGATAAAGCAGAGTACGACAAACTCATCGAGGAGGGGTTCGTCAGCCGTATCGCGTTCCAGGGGAGCAAGTACCCGTACATCGCCCCGTTCCTGTATGTCTTCGACGGAAAGTTCCTCTACTTCCTCGCGACACGGTACGGCAGGAAGAACGACCTCTTCCGGCAGCACCCCTACGTCTCGGTCGAGATCGAGAAGTACTCAAGCGATCTCTCCAGTTACACCTTCGTGACGATGCAGGGCTATCTCGTGCAGGTCGAAGATGCCATCGAGAAGAAGATCATCCGGGAGAAGTTCGTGAGCATGATACGGGCGCACAACCTCTCGCCGAACATACTTGCCGCGCTCGGCCACAAGCCCGAAGAGCCGATCGAGGCCATCGCCTCCGAAGAGCGCTCGAACATATGGAAGCTCACCGGCGTGACCGATATCGTCGCGTTGAAGAACCTCTAACCCCTCCTGCCGGGCGGTTCCCCATCACCTGGCGAGCGGTTCGAGCAACCCCCGGGCCGCCTCCACCAGAGTATCGAGCCCTTCCGGCGTGGCGGTCCCCTTCTCCATCCAGCGGATGATGCCGCGCCCGTCCAGGAGGTAGATGTAGGCGAGCGACGGATCGTCGACCCCGTACGCCCGCCGGCATCCCTCGATATCCCCGGGCACGGTCAGCACCGTATCGTGCTTTGCCGGCGGGACGCCGCCGCGCAAACCCCGGGCGATCTGGTCGGCAAGAGACCTGCCGATGAGGCTGTCGCCGACGACCGAGACGAGGTAGGTCGTCACCCGGGGGTTCCTGGTGAACGCCCCGGCGAAGGGGCCGCTCCAGGACTCCGCCATCGGCGAGGCCGACTCGAGGAAGACAAGGACGATGAGCGCGACGTCGCCCCCGGCGTCGTCGGGAAGGGTGACGACCCGGCCGGTGAGCGACGTGGCCATGAGGGCGGGAAACGTCCTGCCGATGGCCGCGGGCACCGGTTCGGTGGTGGCTGCCGTTCCGTGCATGGGACGGGGATGGCGGGTGATCCAGATAAACCCTCCCTCCCGCTCACGGGAGCGGTTCGTCAGGCACTTACCGGTGGACGGCAATACTATCGCGATATGATCCGGATCGGGGAAGGATGGGAGGACCTTGCCGCGGCGCTCGACGGAGCGACCCCTGAGCGCGTATACGTCGTCGGACCGACGGACAGCGGGAAGACGACGCTCTGCCGCTACCTCGCCGAGCAGGCTTTCGCCCACGCGCAGACCGCATACGTCGACTGCGACACCGGGCAGTCCCGGATCGGCCCGCCGACGACCGAGGGGATGGCCCTCTCCTCCGGCCCGACCTACATCCGGTTCGTCGGGTCGACCTCCCCCGGCGGCCACTTCATCCAGACGCTGACGGCGGCAAAACGCCTCGTCGAGAAGGCCGCCGGGGCTCGCGTCACCGTCATCGACTCGCCCGGCCTCGTCGCCGGCAGGGTCGGCGCCGAGTTCCAGTTCCATATGATCGACCTGCTCCGCCCCACCCGGATCGTCGCCCTCCAGCGCGGGCGGGAACTGGAACGGCTGCTCGCAAACTTCGCCCGGTCCCCAAAGACCGCCGTCCACCGGCTCCCGGTATCGCCGGCGGCCGTCGCCCGGACCGCAACCGGGAGGCGGCACTACCGTGAAGAGCGATTTCGGGACTATTTTTCCGGCAGCCGGGTGCAGGAGGTTCCGCTCCGGGGGCTCGGGCTCCAGGGGCGACTGCCGGACATGGCAAACCCCCGCGGGATCGAGGGGAGGCTCGTCTCCTTCAACGACCCGGAGAACTTCGCCCTCGCCCTCGGCATCGTCGAGGAGATCTCCCCCGGAGAGCGGACCCTTCGCGCCCTCGCACCGCCCTTCGACCACGCCGCCGTCGCGTCGGTCAGGTTCGGCTCGCTCGCTCTCGACCTCGATGCGGGGCCGGGGCTGATGGAGTCGCTCCACCCCTATGCCGGGAAGAGCGCGAGATAGAGCACGTACACCGCCGCCTGAGCGACGGTGAGCGGGACGCCGACCCGGGCGAACTCGCCGAACGTCAGCGTCTCGCCGCCCCTCTCCGCGCCCTGGATGACGATGACGTTGCTTGCCGCGCCGAGGATCAGCATGTTCCCGGCGATGGTGCTCCCGGCCGCAAGCGCCATCATGCCCGTCGTGGAAGTCCCGAAGTGCGCAAGGACCGGGAGGGAGAGGGCGACGAAGGGGACGTTCGAGACGAACTGAGAGACGACGACGCTCATCGCCATGATGACCGGGACCGCCGCAAGGTCGAGCGAACTCTCCTCGATGAGCGGCTGGAAGAACCCCGACTGCCAGACGCTCGCCATGAGGACGAAGAGGCCGGCGAAGAAGACCAGTGTCGCCCAGTCGATACGGCGGACGAGCTCAAAGCGCCGCGAACTCCCGATGAGGACGGGCATGGCCGCAACGACCGCGATCCAGGTCAGCCGGAACTCGATATCCGGGACGAGCACGGCCGCGGCGACCTTGACGGCGATCAAGAGGACGAGCAGGACGAGCGAGAGGCGGGCGAGCGCCGCGAGGGCGGGGTCGCGGATCTCTTCCTTCCGGTGGACCAGCGGGACCGTATGAAACTCGCCGGGAAACGCCCGGCGGAGGAATGCGTAGGCGAGCAGGAGCGATATCGCCGTCGGGACCGCAAGGTAGAGGGGAAACGTGACGAACGGGTTTCCGATACCGCCCGAGAGCGCGATGAGCAGGTTCTGCGGGTTTCCGATGGGGCTTACGACGCTCCCCGTCGTTATGGCGAACGCGAGCGAGAGCAGCAGGAGTTTTGCGGATATGCCGTGCCGCCGGGCAAAATAGAGCATGAGCGGCGTACCGACGACCGCGAGCGTATCGTTCATCAGGAGCGCCGAGAGGACGCCGCCGCCGGCGAGGATGAGGACGACCAGGTGCCGGACCGACTCCGCCCGGGAGAAGAGGCGGTACGAGAGGTGGTAGAGGTAGCCGCTCTCTGCGAGCGCCTCCCCGATCACGAACATGAAGAAGAGGAAGAGCATCACGTCGGGGTTGATGGACAGAAGTGCATCCGCAGGCGTGATCGCACCCGCGACAAGGACCGCAGCCGCTCCAGAGAGCACCACCTGCCAGATGCAGAGGCTCGTGTTCCCGACCTTCCGGACGGCTATCAGGAGAAAGACGACGACAAGGACGACGATCGGGATGAAGGTGCCCACGCTACCACCGGCAAATATGCTGATCGAACGTCGGCCGCCGGCCCAAAAAAGGGTGCTGCCCCGGCTCTCAGAGGGCCTGCCCGACGGTGTAGTTGATGACGCACTCGCAGATATCCCCGGAATATTCCCCGATCCTCCGGATGCTCGCTGATATCTGTCCTATGGGTATCGCCGCAACCGCCTCGAGGTCGAGGGCCCGGGTATCGATATCCCGGGTCTTCATCTCAAGGTCGCGCACCATCTGGAGGGTTGCGTTCGCCTTCCTGACGTCCCCTGTGTAGAGCGCTCCCATACTCTCCGAGAAGATCTCAAGCGCAAGCGTGCTTGCCTCATCCATGGCACCGACCATCGCCGTCCCACCGGCCTCGCGGTCGATCAGGGCGTTCGCGTTGTGCGCCACCTGTGTTGCGTGGTCGGCTATCCGTTCGACTATCCGGCTGACCTGGAAGTAGTACGCCGCCTGGCTCACCGTGACGTCCATACGGCGCGAGAGCGCGGCATCGATCACGATGAGGTTCTCCTGCCGCGCGACGAGCCAGTGCAGCCGGTCCACCTCCGTATCCCGGGCGATGACATCGTGAGCCAGCGCTGCATCACGCCCCCGTATGGCGGTCATCGCATCCTGCTGCATGCCTCGCGCAAGGAGGTGCATCCTTTTGATGGTGTTCTCAAACGGCATCTCGACGGGGTTGAGGAGATCCTTGATCACGATCGAGGAGTCGGTCTCGTCGACCACCTCCTGCCCGATCGTCATCTGCGTGAACTCCCTGACCAGCTGCCGGACGAACTGCGGCATCCTATCCCTTGCTTCGATATGGATGGCCGTGAACCCGGCGACGTATGCCCCGACGAGAAGGCGGAGCAGGGAGGTGCGATCGGCCGAGGCGCCGACCTCAAACACCCTGACCCGCTGGAGCGACTCCCCGCCGATCTTCGGGGTGATCAGGAGCGAACCGTCGGGCTGTACGATCAACCCCACAGGGTCGTTCTTCTGGATCTTCGTCGACCGTATCCACTGTTTTGGCAGAGATACGATGTATGACGAACCGCCGGTTATCTGAACTTTTCTGATCTCCATGGATGCCCGGGTGTTAGCATCGAGGGGATATATACATACGCCGAATATATATACGTCGCACAATATTAGCGGAGATACATATACTTTCGGGAATATCTATCATCCGGAGAGGCGCCTTAACGCCACATGAGCCACGTGATCCCGAGGAGCAGAGCAAAGAGCAGCACGATCAGGGTGACCGACCACCTCAGGTGCCGTCGTGCGACGGTCCGATCCCGGGTCTCCCGCGGCTCGATCTTTTGCAGGGTCACGGCGACGAGCGCCCCCGTGATCAGCCCGGCGATCTGCCCGGCCACCAGGAGCGCCGACGACACCAGGCTCATGGGCTGGAGCACCAGGACAAGGCCGGCCACCACCGTCGGCGGGATGATGGCGGAAGCGATGGCGACGCCGGCGATCACCTCCGATGTGCCGCGATTGAACGCCAGCACCGCCACGAACCCGAGGAGGACCGCCACCAGGGTGTAGATGGGGTTGGCGACGAGCCGCGAGGTGATCTCATCGGTCAGCGCAAGCGGCATGGCGCTCCCGATCAGGAAGGTTGCCATCACCGAGAGGAGAAAGACGCCCAGGAGCAGAGCCGAGAGCACGCCCAGGCACTTCAGGGACTCCCGGATCATGCCAAGAGCAGTATAGATGGCAAACCCGTAGATCGGGCCGATGATGGGGGAGAGGAGCATGGCCCCGATGATGATGACCGGGTTGTCGAGGAAGAGGCCGGAAAGGGCGATCAGGCCGGCGATGGATGTCAGCGCCACTTTCTCAAGGTCGAGTTCTGCATACCCCTTGACCGAGTCGATCAACTCCTCGACCGGCGTCTTCTCCTCTTTTCTGCCCTCTTCCTGCTCGGCGTGCAGAAGGAGCGACGAGACGACGAAGTCCGGCGTGGATACCTCGATCATGTTCTCGTCATGCTGCAGGTCCAGCACATCCCGGAGCCTGCCGACCAGATCGTCGAGGTTCTCCTCAGGCGTATACACCACGATCTCGTAGATGTCCTGCACGAGCGATACCGTATAGCGGAGCCCCTTGAGAGCCTCTTCTACCCGATCACGCCCGTCTTTCCGGACGTATACGATGATCTTCTTCATGAGTCCGTCCCGGGAAGGACGGTGGTTCTGCCGGGGATCGGGCGATCCCGGAGAACCCCCGATACATCCTCCGCCATCTTCGCTGGTCTCCCGCCAGTGGTCGGTCCGGGGAGAAGAACCTGGCGATCGGCACCCGGGACCGGTGCGGGGAACCCCTGTTCCTGCGAGGAGAGGGTCGCCGGTGCATGATGGCACTCGTTGTTCCCGCTCCCCGCCGGGTCCTGCATAAGGTATATAACTTCAGACCTGCACTGAAGGCCGCCCTCCAGTGAGGACACCCTGCACGAGGTGATGGGAATGGAAGAGAATATGTTTACCCCTGGCGGCAGAAAACGACTGCAGGCGAAAAGCGACCGCGAGAACGCCCCGTATCCCCGTGGCGACGGGAAGGTCAAACTGGTCACTCCGGCATGGCTCGCCGACCACATGGACGATGCCGATCTCACGATCATCGATACCCAGCCGAATGTGCACGACTACATCCAGGAGCATATCCCCGGCGCCGTCTACCTGACCGAAGGGGTTCTGCGGGTATCCAACCGCGGCTTTCCGACGTCGTACAGCCCGGATGCCTGCATCCAGGAGTCGTTCCGGCGCGCGGGCCTCAAGGCCGACTCGCCGGCCGTCGTCTACACCGGGAAGGGCGTGTTCTCCGGCTGGGGAGACGGGCTCGCACAGGTGATGATGGCCTATACGCTTGCAAAGTACGGTCACGACACCGTGTACATACTCGACGGGGGGATAGACGGGTGGAAGAGCGAGGGCAAAGAACTCTCGCAGGAGTTCCCGTCCGTCGAGCCGTCCGGGTTCACCGTAAACGTCCGTAACGACTATGCCGTCGGGTACGACGAGTTCCAAAAGATCAAGGATAACGACGACGTGATCGTGCTCGATGCGCGGCCGAAGGCGTTTTACGAGGGGACGAGCGGCCCCTGGCGGGCGCGCGGGCACATCCCCGGGGCCATCAGCCTGCCCTGGCGAAGCCTGATGGACGACGCGAACCCGGCGCTGTTCAAGTCCAACGACGAACTCGACACGATCCTTGAAGGGCACGGCGTCGACCGGTTCAGGACCGTCATCTGCACCTGCGGGACCGGCAGGGAAGCCACGAACGAGTTCGTCCTCCTGAAATGGCTCTACCGCTACCCGAACGTCCGGCTCTATGAAGGGTCAATCACCGAATGGACCAGGTATCCGGATAATCCCGTTGTAACGGGACCCCGGGCACGAGAAGAGAGAACGGAGGCGGCTCCTGCGCGGTAACCCGTGCAGGCTCCGGGCAACGACCCGGAATCTTTATTTTACAGCCTTTTCAGTTAGAAATAACTATATAGTAGTACCGCCCAATTACCCAGAGAGAGATCTGGATCCACACAAGACACTTCCCCCCTTGACGTCGTCTTTTCGTGTATCCTTTTCTCTCAAACCGCGCTTACCGCAAACCTCTTCTGGTATCCCTCCAGTTACCGGCGAGGATCCGCCGCGCCGGATGAGGGCGCCCGTCACGCCCCTTCTCTGCCGACCTCGATGCTCTCGCCCGGCGTGATGACCGCGACCCGGATCGACGTCGTCCGTTCGATCGCCCGTTTGAACCCCTCCAGATCCTGCCGGATGGCCGGAAACGTGTCGTAGTGCATCGGGATCACGAGCGGCGCGCCGATGTACCGCGCCGCGATCATCGCCTCATCGGGTCCCATCGTGAAACGCCCGCCGACGGGGAGGAGCGCCACGTCCGGCCAGTAAAGGTCCCGGATGAGCTGCATATCCGAAAAAAGCCCCGTATCGCCGGCATGGTAGATGCGGGTGCCGTCCATCGTGACGACGAACCCTCCGGCAACGCCGCCGTAACAACCCATGCCCTCATTCTCCAGCCACGATGAGTGGAGCGCGGGCGTCATCGTAAACCGGACGCCGTCGACGGTGATGCTGCCCCCGATGTTCATCGGTTCTACCGGGAGACCCTTTGCTGCCAGGTACTTCGCCACCTCGTTGACGGCGACCGTCTTCTTCCCTAACTGCACCGTCATACCGAGGTGGTCTGCGTGGGCGTGCGTTACGGCGACGATATCGGGCTCTACAGGGAGTGTACCCTCCGGGATGAAAGGGTCGATAAGGATCGTCTTCGATCCGGAGAGCAGGAAACAGGCGTGGCCGAGCCAGGTCAACCTCATGGAGAAGAGATCGGTCTATCTCTTAAAAAATGTTGGGAGAAAGGCAGGGGGTGAGTACGGATAGATTCAGAACTCCCCCATATCGATCGCCTCGGCGATATCGATCGCCTCGGAGAGGCCGTCGTTTGCGACACCGCGCGTCATCTGTTCGGAGAGGTCACGGTCTTCCATCACGTCTCTGATCCGTTCCAGGTACGGGTCGAGCGTGGTATCCCTCTCCTGTTCGATCACATGGCGATATTCACGGAGCGTCGAGGGGCTCACGTCGAGTTCCTCGCTGATCTCCTTCATAGTCTTCCCCGAATCGAGGAGATCCGTCATCATTCCGCGATCGAACGGCATCTTGAAGTCGAGGTCGCGGAAGAGCTTGAGGCGGACCCGGGCACGCGCCACGGTCTTGCTCAGTTTCTCATCGCCGA
>Ga0208041_1001677_pt1 | contig 13501 bp, 12 predicted proteins | sample AD_SCU002_MetaG_FD_184453 | JGI IMG/M metagenome (GOLD analysis project Ga0208041, IMG submission 184453) | Active sludge microbial communities of municipal wastewater-treating anaerobic digesters from China - AD_SCU002_MetaG (SPAdes) (version 2) | ecosystem: Engineered > Bioreactor > Anaerobic...
TGTGATCGGGGTAACGCGCGGCGATCTCGTCGGCGAAGGTCATCGCCTCGTCGAGGCGGTGCAGTTTCCGGAGACAGTGCAGCAGGCCTGCAGCAGTAAATCCATCGTGATGCTGGCCGTCCCAGAGTTCACGATAGATCTCCAGGGCATCTTTGCACCTCCCGCTTTTCCTCAACTCGTTCGCTTCCCGTGAGCGGTCTTCAGGGGTGTCCATTTCAATCCCTCCTTATGTTCTGGATTTTCCCCGAGGCATAATTAAAGAATGCCATCTCCACATCGGCGTTCAGCCAGATACCGCGCTCGCGAAGACCCGCATTGATGAGCGCTTCCGGGTGCGGGCACGGTTGACCTGCCGCATTGAGCTCTGCTGCTGCGTAGGTCAGGATAGCAGTCCACGTGCCGTATTCTTCCGGCCAGCCCTGTTGGCCGGAGAGGATCGCCCAGCGCCCATCGACGGGTGTTGCGGTCAGGTCGAGGAGGTGCAGGCGGGCGGTGTCCCCCGCACCGAAGACCCGGACGATCCGGGTGTCGATCGCGCCAAAAAGTTCCGGCGCTGCGAACCGCAGGAGCTTGCTGGTATAGGTGGGGCCAAACCCCCGGATCTGGCCGCCAAGTACACGGATGGCGTTCTCCGGGTTCTCCCGTACCCATCGGGCAACGTCTCCGTCCTCAAAGAGGGCGATCCGGATCGGCACAGGCGCCCGAATCCGCTCGATGCTCGGCAGCCCGCCCCACCGCGCGATCGCTTTCAGGTGTTCCTCGGAGAGCGTTCCGGCTCTTGCAGCGTCACCGATCTCACGCTCAAGCCGGCAGATGTCAGGAAATCCGTTCTGCCAGCGGTCCCGCTTCCACGCATACGTGCGGTAGAGTTCTGCAAAGTTGCAGGTCTCGATCCGGTCGTCGATCCCGTCTTTTACCGATGTTTTGAGAGTTTGGTCATTCATTTCTGGTTCCTCGTGCGAGCAGGGCTCCCCCATTGCCCTGTCCCATTGCTGTATACGCACAGGGAAACCATTAAAAAATTCACGTGACTATTGTGAATATTGTGAAAGCTTCTGATCCGATTCAGCCTGCTAGGGCCGATGGCCTGAATGAGCGGGTTCACCTGATCCCGCTCGGCCACGAGATCGACCGGGCAGTAAAGCCGTTCAAGACCTACCGGGCCGAGCGTGCGTACGTCATTGTGGTCCCGGACAATGCCGACCTGGATGAACAGATGCTGGAGAAGCAGCGGCACTATACGAAGAGGGTCTGTGAGGGGCTGCTGGCGGCGGGCGTCCGTCCCGAGGTCACCTACTGCAATATGTTCGATATCCTTGATGTGCTCCGGGTCGTCTCGTCCCTGATTGTGAAAGAGAAGCGGCAGGGGAACGACGTCCTGATCAATATGTCGGCCTGCGGCAGGATGACATCGGTGGCCGTCACCATGGCGGCGATGGTGCACGCGGTTACGGCGTACTATGTGCATGCGGACCGCTATGCAACGGGTGGCGATGCCGCGCTCGAGGAGGACCACGGCCTGAGTATTGTGGAGAACGGGCGGGTCGAACCATTGTACAACTTTTCCATCATGATGCCGGACGCCGAGTGCCAGCTGCTGCTTTGCGAGCTCTACCGGCGGGGGCAGGGGATGACCAGCAAAGACCTCTTTACTTTTTTCCACAAGAAAGGGATTGAAGGCTACATGTATCTGCCCGAGAAGGAAGACAAAAGTGGCGGGTATGTTTCAAGCTCCCTGAACCGGGAACTCCTCAACAAGACGAATCGGAAATATCTGCATAAACTGGAGACTGCAGGCTACATCACGCGCATCTGGAGAGGCAGGCGTTTTTCTGTCCATATCACCGATGCCGGGAGGTACATTGCCTGTGTGAGCGGTCTGCTTGAGAGTGACGCCAAATAACCTGGAGATAGATGGATTGCGGCTCCCTCTGTGTCTGTGGTGTGGTTAGCTGATGGGAGATTTGGAAGCGGTGAGTAAGCAATAGGCACAGGCGGGCAATTATAAATTTTAGGAAAGGTTTAGACTTCCCACACCGCGGGGTGGCTCCGGCATATTCGGAATGGTTCGGCGGCGGACGTGATCCGGGCGGCCGCGGATGCGCAGCGGGCCGCGGACTCCCTCACCGGGGGTGGTGGGGAGGTCTCTTCTTTTTCGAGGGCGGGAGCGGCCGGGCGAGATTCTTTGCTCCCGGTGGTCGCTGCAGAACCGCATTTTGAGAGGTTTTGTTATACAAATGCCTGATAGGGTGTTCAGGCTTTTAATCTCGGTTCAATCTCTGTTTCGACCAATTTCGGCAAATCAATAGTGTATGTTGTCGAATCCTCCAGAAATCCCAGAACTTCGTTCTTTGATATAACCCGATATTGCTTTCCGTCCATTGTGTCGATGTAGAAGTATTTGGTCGTCAGTTCAAATTTTAAGACTGGCTCTCCACTTTTGCAGGAAGTAATGACAATTATGTCCTCTTGATCCCGTTTCCCTCTTCCTTCAGCAATGACATTGGGATTGTCCGTTATTACCTGTTCAAAAATATAATCTAGAGCTTCCTTGGCTTCCTTTTTTTTGATATAGCAATGCCGTGCATGGCAAAGGGCGAGTTCCTTCTTATACTCTCTCGATTTAGGACGGAGACATTCCTCGAATAACTTGCCAGGGTTCTCAATAACTCTATGAATGCATATCGTATCTCTTAGAGCCTGCTCAAAAATTCCAGGGCTTTGTTGATCTTTGTTTGAGATACCCCGTAGGCTGTGCTCTTCTGGCTCAAGTTCTTCTTTAATGTCTATGTGATCTCCACCGTTCTCGTGAAGTCTGAGTATCCCGACTCCGGCATCTCTGCATTGCGTCAGTAGATCTTGGGGTGTGCTATCTCCCTTAAATGCGATATAGTAGTTGATGGTGTGTAGGCCGTTAATCGGCTGTTTAGGTGATGCTTCTCGCATTTTTGGAAGATAAATGCGAGTAATTTTGCCAATATCATCAACTGCATCCAATGGAGTATGTTTTACCTCTACTGCATAACCGGCGAATTTGAATGAATTATATGAATCATTTTCGTCATGAAATATGTATTTTAACCCAAATACATCAACCCTTGTACCGCCAGATAATTCAACCTCTTTTGCATAACCTTTGGAATACTCATTCTTTTGACACCCTTTTTTTTGAATAAGCCATTCTCCAATGTTGTCATAATGTTCTGATTCATGCATGGCCATGATTGTGCATATTAGCATGCTCTACTATAGTTTTTCCCCTATCTGTCACCGCATCTCCACTGTTGAGCAAAAGAGTTCCTTTCCATCGATCAGGCGAAATTCTTTGCTCCCGGTGGTCGCTGCAGAACATCGCCCTGGTTCTTTCCGGTGTCCGGAATCGCGGGCGCCCTCACTCGCTCGGCCCGGCCTCGCAGCGTGACGGCTGTTCCTGCCCGCCGCTCGCATCACCGGCTCCGCCGGGCATGCTCGCGGGCTAAAGATTTATTATTTCCCAAGCCGACGATCCTGTGTGGCTGATTTCTTTATAAGTTACAATAAAGCTGACAAATCTTGGGCCGAGTGGGTTGCGCGGATCTTAATAGAAAATAACTACTCTATAATAATTCAGGAATGGGACTTTCGACCCGGGAATTCCTTTGTTGTATGCATGGATAATGCATTAAAAGAATCAAATGTCTTAATCTCGGTTTTGTCCCCGGATTATCTTGAATCCGAATATTGTCAGGCAGAATGGACTTCAAAGTTTTGTGAGGATCCCACAGGTGCACAACGAAAAATAATTCCAATAAGGGTTCGTGAAACAGCCATAAGCGGCCTCCTTCGGTCAAGAATATACATTGATTTAGTTGGTCTTGAAGAAGAACAAGCAAAGGAGAGGTTATTGCAAGGTATCTCACAGGAGCGGGCAAAACCATCACACCCGCCGTGTTTCCCGGGAACAGAAACAATACCGAAAAGACCAAGATTCCCCGGAACGCTGCCTGATATCTGGAATGTTCCCTTCCTTCGCAACAATAATTTTACGGGTCGGGTTGGTGTCTTTCAGGCCATTGAGGCCTCATTAGACTCGCAAGTCCCCTCGTCGCGTATTCACACAATACACGGTTTAAGTGGGACCGGTAAAACGCAAGTACTCGTTGAGTACGCATATCGATTCTCTACTAAATATGATCTAGTGTGGTGGATAAAATCGGAATCTCCAGAAACAATCCTCTTTAACTACCTTGATCTCGCTGAAAAGCTAGGTTTGGATATTTATGATATAGAAGAGCCAAAAAAGAGAATAGAATTCATTCGGAGATGGCTTGAAACAAATGGCAACTGGCTATTAATATTTGATAATGCTAAAAGGCCTGAGGATCTGGCAGGTTTTATTCCAAGATCCGCAACAGGGGACGTCCTAATCTCCTCAATATATCCCCATTGGGGGGGATTATGCAAAGACACGCAGATCCCCGCATTTAGTCGAGAGGAGTCACTGGAATACATATATAAACGGACTAAACAGGATTGCATAGGTGAAGCTAATGTGTTAGCAGAGTCGCTGGGTGATCTGCCGTTGGCTCTTGCACAGGCGTGCGCCCACATCGAAGCGAAGGGACTCCAAATCTCAGACTATAACCGTCAGTACCGAAAATATCAAACAATCCTGCTCGATAGAAGCATCCCTCAAGATTATCCCTTAAGTCTGGTAAAGACTCTAGAGATATCTTACCAAGAAATTGAAAGTCAGTCCAAAGTTGCAATCGATTTATTATCACTCTTTTGCTTTTTTGCACCAAATGATATCCCTCTATGTTTGTTAATCGAGGATCCAGAGGCGATTCAAGAGCCATTAAGGTCAGTATTAGACGATGAATTGATTCTTGATGACACACTCGAAATGTTATTGAATTACTCACTCATCGAACGGAAGGGAGATTGCATTTCCAGCCATAGATTAGTCCAATTAATTCTCCGTGATCATCTACAAGAGCCATTGAAAGAACAGGTGGGTGCGACCGCATTGAAAATCTTATGTGATAATTGTCTTTTCGAGTTTAATGATTTCAACAACTGGCCAAAAATATTACGCCTTCTCCCACACGCACTTGCCACAATCGAAATTGCAGAGTCTTTAACCATCGCTTTCGGGATGAGAGGCTTCCTGCTGAACCAATTGGGTTTATATTTCACTTCAATCGGTGATTACGACACTGCAACAAAGATATTTAAGAGATCTTTAGATTCTTTTGAGAATGATTTGGATCGGGAACATCCGATTTATGCAAGGGTATTAAATAATTATGTATTATCTTTCCGAAATACGGGGGATCCTTCCAAACTGGGCGCGTTTGTTGCTAAATTAGAAAAATCGCTTGAAATTCATGCAGGATCTTTTGGTTCTGACAGTCCTGAAGTAGCTCCAGCACATGCAGCACTCGGCTTAGTTTTAAGAGATATTGGTGGGGAAGAGAACCTAAATAAAGCCCAAAAGCATTTTATGATTGCCTACATGCTTAATCGGGATTACGTAGAAGAAAACCCTCTAAGGGTGTCTACCGACTTAAGTAATCTTGCCTCAGTATTGCAGGAATTGGGAGGAACTGATAATCAAATCAGGGCTCGCTTTATCCTCGAAGAAGCTCTTGATATTGATGAAAAATATTTTGGTAGCAATCATCCTGTCTACGCGCTGCACTTAAACAATTACGCTCTAATCCTTCAGGATCTCGGCCGCATTCAAAGACAGCATTGGTTATGTGAATCGGCTAATACAAAATTGCGTGAAGCCTATCGGATAATGCTTGAAAAATACGGTGATCAACATCCGGAAACTAGGAAAGTGTTGGAAACCCAAACACCGCATGAGTTAGGGGTCATCCCCTTCATCCCGCCCTTCTTTTCCTGATCCCCTTGCTACACATCGCAAGATCTATATATTCATAATCCCTAATACCTATACCATATGGAAGACTGGGTCCGAGCATGGTTAGACGAGCAGCGAAGGCAGGGTGAGAAGTGCCTGGAGATCAAGTACATCCAGGACAAACCCTACGTCTACCGATCGACGAGCATCTACGACAAAGCCACCAAATCGCCGAAGAAAGTGAGCACCTACCTTGGCCGCCTCACCCCGGAAGAAGGGCTCATCCCCAAAGGGGCACGGCGTACCCGCCTTCCCCTTCCTCCCAGAAATATCAGAGAGTACGGGAATGCTGCTCTCCTCGCAGAAGAATTCCGGGATCTGCTTCCCGTTCTTCAGGATGCTTTCCCGGCATGCTGGCAGGACCTCATCGCGCTCACCTTCACCCGGATCACCGGGTATACGCCCCTCTCCCGGGTTGGCGATGCCTGGGAGAAACTCGACAACATCCTCGATATCTCTCCCGATTGCGATCCCCGCACGCTGTCCCGGGTTCTCACCGCGGTCGGCGGCGACCGCGCCGCCCAGCAGGTGGTCTTCGAGCACCTCTCCTCCCCGGCACGACGGCTGATCTACGATCTCTCGTTTGTCTTCTCATACTCCGAAACCATCAACCTCGCAGAGTTCGGTTATAACGCCGAAGGCGTCTGGTTGCCGCAGGTCAACATTGCACTCTTCAGCGCGGCGGATACCCGGCTCCCGGTGATGATCCGGCCACTCCCGGGTTCCGTCAGAGATGTTGCCACGCTGGTAGGGTCGCTACAGGAGATCGATACCACCGGCGCCACCCTCATCCTTGACCGGGGTTTTGTCTCCGAAGCAAATGAGAAGGTGCTACGGGAAGCCCGGATCCCGTTTGTCCTCCCTCAGCGTCGCAACAGTTCACGATACGAGACCCGGATCCATCTTACGGATCACTTCTTCTACCATAAACGACTGATCCACGCCGGAAAACGCGAAGTGGGTGGGATAATGCTCTATCTCTATGAAGACGTCGATCTGGCGGCAGAAGAGGAGAAGACCCTCTACCGGTTGCTGGAAGAAGATCAGATCACTCAGGAAGAATTGAAGAGGAAATTGAAGCGAGCGGGACGGATCCTGATCGCCTCTTCGCTGACAACAGAGCCCCGGGAGATCTATGACCTCTACAAGTCAAGGAACCTTGTCGAAGAGCATTTTGCTGCGTTTAAGGGGTTGATCCGGGCGGATAAACTCTATCTCCGGGATGCTACGGCAGTTTTCGGGCATATCTTTGTCGGGTTCCTCTGTCTCTACCTGTACTGCCGGATCCTGAACCGGATCAAGCAGGCAGAGATGACGGCACACCTCTCACCGCAGGGATTGCTGCTGAAACTCTCAAAGGTCTATGCGGTGAGTGTGGGAGAGGAGAGGAGGATCACCGAGGTGCCGAAGCAGGTACGGAAGATCGCGGAGAGACTCAAACTCGATATATTCCCTAAGGGATGAGGAGTTTGGGTTGGAAAATCTACGAAACTCCGATGCATTTCTTTCAAAATTGAACCTGGGTTAGAACTTCAACCGGGCGAGCTTCCTCGCTCGCGCTGCTCACTTCGGAACATCGCCCTGCTCTTTCTTCGGTGTACGGGATCGCGGGCGCCCTCACTCGTTCGGCACGGCCTCGCAGTGTGACGGCCGCTCTGTGACCGCCGCTCCCAGCTGGTGCCAGGCATTTTCACAGATGAATTACGCAAAGACGTTAAAAATTACATTGGGAGATTAATGTTCTATGACGTTTTGAAAACACAAAAGAACTCGTTAGAATGGAACATGCCCATTAAATTCATAATCAAACAGGATTGACTTGTTAAAAGTGGATTGCATTTAACATTTTATCAATTGCAGAAGTGTAACATTTGAAGGCTCTTTTCCCTCTTTAAATCTTTTAAATCAAATGGATAGACATAAGGTATCCTTTCCGATATTGTTTAGTGTCTATGGCGAAAGTTGAAAGAGAACAGTCAGAGCTTGAGGTGTTTGTAAAACCATTACTTGAAGCTGCGAATACAAACCATTGGAGAGATGCATTGAGAATTCTCTTTGTTAGTGGTCACGTTCTGTCATTGTATCCAAGTCCCATAGATCTACCTTGTTTGGTAAGTGCTCAAGGCCCTTATCAAACCATATCTCGTTCTGCAGATCTACTGAATGGCAAAGCGAACGTGGCAGTTACGACCTTAATAGGATCTGCTCTTCAGATCTTTTTGCCCAAGATTTCAGTTTTAATGAGAGAAGAAACGACACTTACACAAAATCTTACCGAAGTGTCTGGTGAACAGGCACCGACAGAACTGCAACAAAGTAAATTAGCTATGCTCATGATGGCAGAGGTTGTCCCGGAAATTGATAAGCACAAGAAAGAACTTGCCACCATAGCGATTCAGGGAGTATCTTCTCTATCGGACATGATCACAATAAATATTCTCACATCACTTCTCGAAACCAGAGAAAACCACCTTCACTGTACCTTTGATGAAGATGAGTATGAGGAAATGATTGAGTCACTCCGAAGACTGGGCATTATTGGATCGAAACTTCAAGTCAGCCTCTGCCCCGAATGCACGAACTACCAATTCACAATCTCAAGTTGCCCCTGTATATCTGATCGGTGTCCGAAGTGCGGCGAAGATTGGGTAACTGCTATTCTATATACTTTTGAAGACTCCTATGCGAGCATAAAAATAGACAATAATGACCTCCCGCTGTTCATATCCCGTTATTTACGCTACAAGATGATTTCAGGGGTGTTACAGCACAAGGTGGAAATATATCCCAACGCCGTGGTACGGATCGAGGACGGAAAAGAGGCAGAGATTGATGTCTTTATTCCGGAATGGAATTTTGGTGTCGAATGTAAGGTTTATGAGGATGTCTTCGCACCGATGACAGATGCCAGGATGAATAATCTGAAAGATAAACTTCTCAAACAAATTCATAGGTATTCACAAGCAAACATTAGCCAGATCCTTATTGTCACGAACCTGACCAGTTCTTCTGCGGAAAAGTTACAGGGTGCCATTGTTGAAGCACTTCGACAAGGAGGAGATTCCGCTTCAATTAAGGCTAAGGTGCTTTCAGGTGATGTTGAGGTCTTGCTCAGTACCCTTGATGAAATTGCATCAGAGATTGTAAAGTCGATCAATGAGTCAACTCAAAGAAAATTTAAACCTACAGAAGGACTTGTCCCAATTGAAAATACAACTAAATAATTTTTTTATCAATGTACTTCTTGCCATATAGTTCGAACCAATTCAGATAGGTGGTACTTGCTTTGGCTGATAGTCCAGATTCTTCGCGGAGTTCGGTGCCCCCGGCATCCCCACTTGCTCAGCGAAGCCTCGCGTCGTGACGGCTGCTCGGTAACCGCCGCTCGCGTCGCTGGCCGGCTTCAGGCATACAAAATCGACAAATTGGACTCATTCCTTGAAGGAAAGGGGGATTCTCCCCCTCTCACGCCAGTGCGCCGACAGCGTCGGCCCAGGTCTCGACCGCAGTCCGGATGGCATCGTCCTGGTAGGACGAGATCCGGACGGTCTTCCGGGTGAAGGTGACGTAATAGTCATCACCCGACGGGTCGTGGCACTTGAGCTGGCAGTAGTAGGTCTCACCGGGGCCGTTGCGGAGGGCATCGGATGCGCCCATCGCGGTTGCGAGGGCCGCATTCGCAAGCACCTCCGCGGCGTTCGCCTCGAAGGCGGCGATCGTCGGGGACTGCAGGGAGACGTTGCCCACCCGCTTGCCCTCGCCGTCGAGGAAGTTCACCTTCGCGGTGTAGTGCTCGCGGTTCCGGACGACCGGATCGACGGGGACGCCATCAGAGCCGGTATACCCGACGCACCCGAAGGGGTTGTCGTCGATGACGGCCTGGATGATGGAGTTAAACGACGTTACGGTGGCGATCGGGACGGTGAGGTCCCGGACCGCCGTCTTGTTCACGGTAGTCGGCACGAAATCTGCCATGGTTGGTATCTCCTGCCTGCCAGGCTTCCCGGGAATATGACAGACAATCATAGGATATGCGTTACGGTAATATTAGCCTGACTTTATCCAGGGGCGCAAATTTGGCCCGGATTCCTGCGTATATCCTTTACGGTCAGGCTTTTTGGGTCCGAGTGCCCATAGTCCTCCGGGAGGGTTACCAGGATGGCCGGGGAAAAGACCACCAGAGAACTCGTTTACGAGACGAACCGGGATGTAAAATGGATTTGCCGGGCGCTGCAGAGAATGGAGGCGCAGGACGAGGAATTCGAGGCCCGGATCCGGGCGCTGGAGGGCTGGCGGGCCGAGAAAGTGGGGGAAGAGCGGCGGCTCTCGACGATGAGCGCCGGGGCCGGCGGGGTCGTCGGCGGGGTGGTGGCGGTGCTGGTGAAGGTGCTCGGCGGATGATCAGCCACATTGAACTCTCGCAAACAATGCCTCTATCGAACCCAGCAACGGCAGTATGAGCGCAAAATTCCTCCCGGCATAATCCTGTTTTCACTTTCACCATGCGCACGGCCCCCGCTTAAATAACCGGCTTCCGACGATCCTTGTATGCGAAAGCGACTCCTCATGTCCGACCAGACCCTCTTCCGGAGCATCGATGTCTTCGAGATCGACTACGTTCCAGAGTTCTTCAACTACCGCGAAAGCCAGTTAAAAGACCTTGCCTACCAGGTCCGTCCCGCACTCGAAGGCGGGCGGGCGCTGAACGCCGTCTGCAGGGGTCTGCCCGGAACCGGGAAGACGACCAGCGTGCTCCGGATCTTTACCGAACTCGAGCAGACCACAAAGAAGATCCTGCCGGTCTACGTGAACTGCCAGAACGACCGGACGAAGTACATGGTCTTCTCCCGGATCTATGCAGCGATCGTCGGCCACGCTCCGGCGCGGACCGGGATCTCGATCAAGTCGGTGATGGACGCGATCGGCGGCGCCCTGCAGCGGCGGGAGATAAGCCTGATCGTCTGCCTGGACGACGCGAACCTGCTCCACTACAACAATACGCTCGGGGATGTCGTCAACTCCCTGCTCCGGCTGCACCAGGACTATCCCGGTGCCCGGGCAGCGGTCTTTGCGACGGTCAGCGACATGGACCTTGACCTTGCGAGTGAACTGAGCCGGTGGGTCATCTCGCCGTTCCGCCCGTCAGACATCTACTTCCCGCCCTACGATGCCGAGGAGATCCGGGGCATCCTCCAGGAGCGGATCCGGGTCGGGCTCTATCCGGGCGTATTCCCGGCAACGATACTGGATTGCATCGTTGAGCAGACGATGGAATCCGGCGACGTGCGGGTGGGACTGGACCTGGTGAAGCGGGCGGTGCTGAACGCAGAGTGCGCCGCCCGCACCGAAGTCATCGAGGAGGATGTTACGGTCGCCTATGAGCAGGCGAAGCACATCCACCTTGCCTACAGTATTCGGGCGCTCTCCGCCGACGAGCGGCTGCTGCTCCGGAGGATCGCTGAATTGTCGCAGGAGCAGACCGAACCGCTGGTCTCCGGCGCCATCTACACCGGGGCGAAAGACAAGAAGATCAGTTACACGGCCTTCTTCAAGCGGTTACGGAAACTCGATGCCCTGCGGCTGGTCGACCTGATCCGGGTGCAGGCCGGTGGGAGGACAAGTGAGGTCGTCCTGCGGTACGAGCCGGCGAAGGTGGTGCAGATATGCGGGTGAGCGGGGGACTACCTGCCGAAGGCACACGCACCCTGGCGGTCCTGAGTGACGGATCCTTTTGTGCGATGGTCGGTCGGCGGGGATCCCAACCGTCCAGACACCCTCTGCTCACGGCACCGCCTATCGACCGGCGACGGCCTGCCTCACCCAAGCAGCATTGCCGCGAGAAGATAGGCCCCGATCCCGATAAAGAGCACTCCCACAATGCGCCGCGTCCAGTACTCGAACTTCTCCGCCGCCTTCATCGCGCTCCCCACCTTCGCGATCCCGGTCACCATGATCAGCGAGAACGCGATCACCGGCAGAGCGGTCGCGACGGCAAAGACTGCCGGGACGCCGAGCGGATCCGAGGTCCGGAGCGCCAGCGGGACGAGCATCGCAAAGAAGAGCACCGCCGAGAAGGGACAGAAGGTCAGCGCGAAGAGTACGCCGAGGATGAAACTTCCCGCGAGCCCCTGGTCGGCGACCCGTTCCTTGAACGCCGCAAATCGCCTGCTGCCGCCCTGAAAGGAGGGGAGCGGGACGAGATCGAGCATCACGACCCCGATCACGATCAGCAGCGGGCCGACGAGCACCTCGCCCCAGGTCTGGAGGAAGAGCGAGATCCCCTGGACGGAGAGCCCGAGGGTCACAATCGCTGCGGCGATGCCGACATAGACGACCATCCTCCCTGCACTGTAGAGCATCCCGGCGAGGAGGGTCTGCCCCGGGCTGCCGATCCGGCGGGAGAGGTAGCCGATCGCGGCGATGTTCGTCGCGAGCGGGCAGGGGGAGAGGGCCATCATCAACCCGATGAAGAACGCGGCGACGAGAGGGATGCTGCTCGTCCCCATCGTCTCCATGAACCCCATCAGGCTCATTGCGAGAAGTCCCCGGCGAGACGCATCCCGATCAGTGTCTTGAGGTACTGCATGAACCCGGGCTTGTCGTTGAGTTTGTACCAGACCCGAATATCCTCTTCTTTAGAGAATCCACCCTGGTCGTCGTAGGTGCCGATCCAGAGCGACGAGCCGGTCGCCCCGTAACGCTCGACGATCTCCTTCTTTTCCGGGTCGGCGACGTCGACATGATCGAAGATCACCTTCCCGGAGCCGAGTTCACCGGGGAAGTGTGTCTTCACGGTCTCTTCGGCGTAGTCGCCGAGCACCACGCAGGAGTAGCACTGGTTGGGCGTGGTGAAGTGGATGACTTCGACTTTCGTGACGGTGCCGTTGAGCGGCGAGATGGTGGCGGCATCCGCTCCGCCGGGTTCTGTCGTGCAGCCTGCAAAGAGAGTGGCAAAGGCCAGGAGAACCGACAGAGCAACTAACGGCAGGACCTTTCGTCCGGTTATGCTGCAGGCAAGCCCCCGGCGCACGCGCGGGGCATCAGGACTGCATGGTTGTTGTGTTTTCATCAAGGACACTCCTGTCGCTGGATTGACTGTTGCAATTTAGTTTGAAATGATTTTGTGTTCTTGTATGGGTTGATATATATGCTTTCTCCAGTGATGCTTCATCACCGCATTCCCCTGCCGAAGATATCGACGTCTCTCCACTGCGTTTCGGGGACAACCCGCGGTTCACCGCCGGATCGCCTCCAGCACGGCGGTGGCCAGCCGCTCGATCTCGTCGAACCGGGGTTCGCTCATCCCGTTCTTCGCGATGCCGCAGTCGGTCGCGACGATGTGCAGGTCCGGCTCGATTCTGAGCGCCCGGAGCTTCTTCTTCCCGCAGCAGTCGGCGCACCCGTCCAGCACCAGAATACGGTCCGCGTGCCGGACCGCAGCCTCCAGGGACGCCGTCGGCCGGGTGGCCGCGATGCAGGCCTCGACCGCCCCGCAGGAGCAGTGGAGGAGCATCGCCCCGGCCTGGGCGGTCAGTTTCCCGGTGTTCGAGATCCCCGAACAGGCGATGACGGTGACCGCCAATCAGTTCC
>Ga0208041_1001684_pt1 | contig 13413 bp, 6 predicted proteins | sample AD_SCU002_MetaG_FD_184453 | JGI IMG/M metagenome (GOLD analysis project Ga0208041, IMG submission 184453) | Active sludge microbial communities of municipal wastewater-treating anaerobic digesters from China - AD_SCU002_MetaG (SPAdes) (version 2) | ecosystem: Engineered > Bioreactor > Anaerobic >...
TGCTACAGTATTCTTTGCGTATCTTATACAATTGCTGATTATATTTGTAATTGCACGTGAAAGCTTTTCCTCGTCTGCATATAATTCAACCTTTTCCATAAGGTTATTGACAGTTATTCTTATATTGCCTTTTATGGCAATCCCATTTATTCTCTCAATACAACTATTCATAAAATCATCCAAATCCAAATTACTAAAGTGATAACTTTCTTCAATAGCATCAAGACGCGACAAGTAAAGCAAATCTTCTACCAGATGAGTCATACGCTTGGTTTCGTCAATTATTATGTCAACAGCGGAACTGCTACCCACAACATCATATTTTATGCCTTCAGCATAGCTCTGAATAGACATAAGCGGAGTTCTGAACTCGTGGGACACATTTTGCAGGAAGGTTTTCTGTGCTTTATCGTATGTTTCAAGCTTTTCTGACATAACATTTATATTGTTTACTAATTCCTGCAGTTCATCATCTACAGGCATGGAAATCTTGGAGCTGAACTTTCTTTCTGCAATAGCCCTTATGTGCTGATTTAGAGATGAGAACGGTGCAGATATTTTTTTTGCAGCAAGTGAAGAAAAGATTATAATTACAATTGCCGATAAAATAAGTATGGCAAAAAGAATGAGATTTATTACCCACTGCAGCTGATTAACCTTTTGGAGACTGGAATATATAACTATCCAGCCCAATCCAAAAGTATTCTTATTGGTAACCGGCTTGACGATTGCTACATATTCGGTTCCGGAAAAATGAAAGCTCATGTATGTTTCAATGGTTAAGTCTTTCAATTTGCTCAACTCATTAGTTATTTTGTTCATTAGGTCATCGGAAGCGTTAAAGTATTCCATTGGAGGAGTATTTATTATATTTTTACCATTATCAAGTAAAATATAATCGGCATTTAAAACGGAGAGAGGTTCTCTCAACGAGCGGTCCAGCATAAAATAAAACCGGAACAGTTCATTATCGTCTTGAAAATTAAAATACTCTGAAACTCTGTCTGGAGGGTTATTATATTGCATGTCAGGAGGAGGCGGTGGTTGCATGCCTCTGCTTTTTGGGAAAAAGTCAGGGCCTTTTTCCAGAACAGTGCCTTCAGTCCGTGATGCGATTTTGTGCAGCTGGCTGATTATGTCTTTTTCGATGTATAGACGTACAGCAACATTGAATATTATAGTAGTCAATGTAATTAGCAGTACTATTACTATAAGATTGTATTTAAAAATCCTCCATTTTATTGTATTATTCTTCATAATAATCTCCATTCTGCCGCTACTGTACTAGGCATAAGTATTAATTAATAATGTGAAAATTTATTTGCACAATATCACTCTTTATTTTCTATTTTAAAGCCAAATCCCCACACTGTATCTATTTTTAAAACTGAACCGGCATCAGAAAGTTTCTTCCGGATTCTTTTTACCATATCATCAGTAGCTCTGGTTTCAACTTCATTTTCAAATCCCCACACCTTATCTAGAAGTTCACTTCGGCCAACAGCTCTGTTAGTGTTTTCTGCAAGATAATAAAGCAAATTAAATTCCATTCTTGTGAGTCCTATATTTTTTCCACCAAATTCAACTTGTTTATTATTGGGATCAATAAGAATATCAGAAATTCTTATTGACTCATTATTACCTGCATATGCCTTATCCAACTCGATTCTTCTAAAAATGCTTTTTACCCGTGCAATGAGTTCCAGTGGACTAAATGGCTTTGTAAGGTAGTCGTCGCTTCCCAATGAAAGTCCTGCTATTTTATCAGGCTCAGTATCCTTAGCCGATACTATGATTATTGGGACATTACTCTTTTGGCGGATTGATGTGCAGAGAGAGAACCCGTCTATTCCAGGCATCATAATATCTATTATAAGCATATCCGCATGTCTTTTATTGAAAGTATCAAGCAGAGAGCCTCCTTCATTAAAGGCTTCAACTTCATATCCTTCTTTAATAAGAAAGGATTTTATAATATTGCAAATGTTGACTTCATCATCAGCTATATATATTAACTTCTTATCCATAATACTATATTCACCTCTAACAATATTTTATCATGAAATATGTGAAATATCATATTTTAGATGCTTCTGCTTCAATTTTGCCACAATTTTGCGGAGATATTAGTTCTCACAATAATATAGAATGAATACATGCAAAACATTAAATTACAGCAAACTTGCTTCACTCACGGATTCATATAAAGAACAAAACATAGGAGGCCGCTCGGGAAAGCGGATCTCTGCAATCTCTTGTATAAGGTGAAGCAGATTTGCATATTAAAAAGTTTAGAAAAGTTGGGGGGTGAGCAATATGGAGGCTATAAAATTTCGGCATGAAATCAAGCATTATATAAATATGATGGATTATTATATTATGAGGAACCGATTCAAGGCAGTCATGCAAGCTGATATACATGGCGATGTAAATAATGAATATATTATACGCAGCTTGTACTTTGATAATTTTTATGACAGTGCACTATATGAAAAAATCTCTGGGGTAAATAACAGAGAAAAGTTCAGGATACGCTTTTATAATGGCGATACATCACTGATTCGGCTTGAGAAAAAGCAAAAGTGCAATAACCTTACAGCTAAGTTTTCTGCTGTGGTTTCGAGGACTCAATGTGAAAAACTTTTAATAGGTGATATTGGATGGATGAGAGAAAGTGAGGTCTCGCTTGTTACCGAATTTTACGTTAAAATGCAAAGCGGTCTTTTAAAACCTAAAACCATTGTTGATTATGTGCGGGAAGCATATACCTATCCTGCGGGCAATGTGCGAATAACTTTTGATAAATCGGTTAGAACAGGACTTTTTTCAACAAAGTTTTTTGACAATAATTTTCCAGCAATCGAAACTCTTGATAAAGGACTCATTATTTTGGAGGTAAAATTCGATGGGTTCCTGCCGGAGGTAATATCTGATGTTTTACAGACTAATGAGCGCAGACAGACTTCAGTTTCAAAATATGCTCTTTGCAGGAGCTTTGGCTAAAGAACAATGAAAACATAGGGGGAATAAATCATGACTTTCAAAGATATTTTTAAATCAAGTTTTCTTGAAAAGGTTGTATCATTTTCGCCACTCGATATGGTTATAGCACTTGCTCTTGCTTTTGCCCTCGGCCTTTTTATATTTATTGTATATAAAAAGACCTTTAAGGGTGTTATGTATTCGGCAAGCTTCGGCTTATCACTGCTTCTTATGACACTTATAACAACTTTCATCATATTGGCTGTTACATCAAATGTAATACTGTCCCTCGGTATGGTAGGTGCATTGTCAATTGTACGTTTCAGAAGTGCAATTAAGGAACCAATTGACATAGCGTTTATTTTCTGGGCTATATCCTCCGGTATTGTGCTTGGTGCAGGACTTATACCTCTTGCAATATTCGGCTCTATATTTATTGGTATTGTGTTGATTATTTTTGCAAACAAAAAGAGTTCAGATAATCCTTATATCCTCGTAGTGAATTTAATTGGTGAAGATATTGAAAAAGAGGTTATGAGTGCCATTGGAAATAAAGTTGAAAGGTATATCATTAAATCCAAGACTATACAAAAAGATGATAATATAGAGCTTTCTGTTGAAGTCCGTCTTAGGGAAAGTTCAACCGGTTTTGTTAATGACATATGCAAGCTTAATGGAGTGGATAATGCAGTACTTGTAAGCTATAACGGGGAGTACATGGGTTGATGCAGTAGCGGGAAGGAAAGAGGTGATATCCTTTGATTACAAGTAAATACATTACACAGATTATTGCTGTTATAATGGTACTGGCAGTTTTATTTACCGGAGCGGCTATGGCTTTGAAAAAGTCTGATTCAGTCACCTCAACCGTAACTCAGCCGGAATATGTTAGCAGAATATTTGATAAAGATGCAGTATTGGATATTAATATAGAAATTGCAGAAGATGATTGGAACTGGCTTATTGAAAATGCTATTAATGAGGAATATCGTCCCTGTAATATTACTGTTAACGGAGACACCTATAAGTATGTGGGTATACGCCCTAAGGGAAATTCAAGCCTTACTCAGGTTTATCGTGATGATACTACAGATCGCTTTAGCTTCAAGTTGTCCTTTGGCAAGTATATAAAGGGACAAACTTTGTATGGGCTTTCAACTATAGCACTGAATAATGTAATGAGTGATGCTACCTATATGAAGGAGTATATTTCATATGATCTTATGGCGGAGATGGGAGTACCTTCACCGGTTTACACATATGCTGACATTAAAGTAAACGGTGAGCCGTGGGGTTTGTATCTGGCAGTTGAAATTATAGATAGAAGTTTCCTTGAACGCTATTTTGGTACTGGAAATTATAACCTCTATAAGCCGGAGCCTATGGATATGGCGGGTGGTGGGGAATTTTCAAAAATGCGGGAAATGCAGCAAAACCTTCACAACAACATGGGCAACCAACCGAACCAGAATAATCAAAGCAACCAGAATAATCAAGGCAATCAAGACAATCAAAATAAATGGAATAATTGGAATGCGCCAAACACTCGAGGTTCAAGGCAGTTATATAACAATGTACAAAATGCAGGAAATGCAGCAGGTGTTATGCGTCCCGGGAATGCAGCAGATGGTATGCGCCGGGGTGAGCCGGGGCGTATGGGCGGAATGGGTGCGTCAGGTGGTTCAAACTTGAAATATACAGACGATAATCCAGAAAGCTATTCTGTTATTCGGAATGGTGCGGTATTAAAAACTACAGGAGATACGGATTTTAAAAAAGTTGTATCTATGATTAAGGCGTTGGATAGTGGTGAAAACCTGGAAAAATATCTTAATGTGGAGGAGGTTTTACGTTATTTTGCTGTAAATACTTTCCTTGTAAATCTGGATAGCTATTCAGGAGGCATGTACCACAATTATTATCTGCTCGAGGATAACGGTATATTTCAGATACTGCCCTGGGATTTTAACCTGTCATTTGCCGGTTTTGGTATGCAGGATGCACAAAGAGCGGTGAATTTTCCCATAGATACTCCGACAACTGACAGCCTTGAAAACGCTCCGCTTATTGGGAAACTTTTGGAAGTGCCGGAATACAAGGAGCTTTATCATAAATATTTGCAAGAAATCGTCGTAAACTATATAAAAAGTGGTAAATTTCAACAGACCATATCAAAGCTCAACACTCTTATCAGCAATTATGTGAAAAACGACGCAACGGCATTCTACACGTATGAACAATATCAGGCTTCTCTACCTGTGCTTGCTCAGTTTGCAAGTGACAGGACTGCAAGTATTAAAGCCCAGCTTTCGGGAGAACAGCTTTCAGATTCATATGGGAGTATTAACACAACAGTAAATCTGCAAACTCTTGGTGGTATGGGAGGTATGGGCGATGGCGGAGCAGCAAGAGGCCCACAAGGCGCTATGCCCGGACAGATACCGGGAATGAATGCTGATCAACCGGCGATGAAAGGCAACTGGCCCGGAATGAATGAAGATCCAAACAATAATAACTTAAATAATAGTAGTCGGGAATATCACCTTATAATTATGTTGTGCTTAATATCTTTAGCTGGTGGCATTATGTTTGCATGGAAATTTAAAAGGAAAAAGTATAATTAAATTTGTGGGGACATTTCTCAGTAAAAGAGGTTAGAAGTTAGAGGTTAGAAGTTAGAGGTTAGAAGTTAGAGGTTAGAAGTTAGAAGTTGGAAGTTGGAAGTTAGAAGTTAGAAGTTGGAAGTTGGAAGTTAGAAGTTGGAAGTTAGAAGTTAGAAGTTGGAAGTTAGAAGTGTGAAGTTGGAAGTTAGAAGTGTGAAGTTTGAAGCGTGAAGTATGAGGCAAGAAATAGAATTTATTTAATGTTTTTTTCACTAACTTCTCACCACCAACTTCCAATCTCCAACTCATCACTTCTTATCTCTCACCTCTCACACCTAACTTCCAAAATGAAAAGGCATATTCCTGCGTTTCGAGAGATTATTTCTTTTCTACTGATGCAGGTGCAAGTCCTTGCTTAAAATAGCCGGCAGAGTTGAACCGGGGTTCTATGATAAAATTGCCGTTCGTATCTATAAATCCCCATTTCCCGGACTTAAGATCTCCATCAAGTACTGCTGCGAGACCTTCACTAAAGCCAAATGCATAGCCAAACTTGTTTTCAATTACTAATTCTCCCTTTTTATTTATATACCCCCATTTGCCATCCTCAGTGTTCCCGATTTTTACAGGAGCAAGTCCTTCATTAAATTCTAGTGCCCATGCATATTTAGCTTCTATTACCAGCTTGCCGGTGCTATCTATGAATCCCCAGTCAGCTTTCTCCTGGTCTCTGCTTATTTTTACCGCACTGAGTCCTTCACTGAAAGCTCCACAGTGGGCATACTGTGCTTCAATTACTACATTCCCTTCGCGATCTATGAATCCGGTTTCAGGGCTTTCAACATTTCCAACACCGTAAAGGGCCAATCCTTCACTGAATATGGAAGCAATATCGAATTTAGGAGCGATAACAGTATTCCCGCTGGGGTCTATATAACCGTACAAATCGTTATCAGAAAATTTTACGGGAGCTAATCCTTTAACAAATATGGATGCATCCGTAAATTCTGTACCAATCACGGTATTTCCTTTGGCATCAATGAATGTCCATTTACTATTTTTTCTGTCGTTTATCATTACAGGACATAATCCTTCATAAAAACCTCTTACCTTATCATATTGAGGTTGAATAACCATATTTCCATTCATATCTATGAAGCCCCATTTGCCATATTGGGAGTCGCCCACCATAATGCCGGCCAGCCCTTCAGTAAAGCTCAGTGCATTACCATATTGCGGATCAATAACAAAATTACCGGTTTTATCAATAAAACCGAAGTTATACTGTGGTCCCATGAATGAGCATCCGGTCGTAAGTATACATATACACAAAACTGCTAAAACACAAGTAATTAATTTATTAGACATTTAAAAACCTCCACTGCTTTTTTATTTACTTGAAACCAGTACAATTTGATTTTGTATTGATTTTTATTATATTACATTGTATCATTTCTTATAGCAAATGAGAAAGTATTAATTTTCACAGGTGCATATTTTATTTTTCGGAGAGATTGGAGAAATTAATAAAAGAAGCATTAGCTAATATACTATAGCTGGGCAGGAGGACATTTTTCTCTCAGGTGAAAGGATGGGATGAATATAAATATATATGAGTTATGGGAATTTACGTTTGAGGACTACTTGTCATTTAATAGCCATAATTTTGCGGTATTCAGAAGGCGTGACCCCAACCCTTTTTTTGAAGAAATTAGTAAAATTGCTTAAGCTGTTAAACCCGCACATGAAACAGATTTCGGTTATACTTGATCTGTTTGAAATCAGCAGTTCTTTTGCCTTATTCAATTTAAAAAGCATCAGATATTCATAAGGGGTTTTGCCGGTATAAGACTTAAACACCCTTATAAAATGAAAACAAGATAAACGTGCTACCTGAGCCGCTTCTTCCAGGGAATAATCCTCATCATATTGATCTCTTAAATATTCAATAGCCTTATCAAGATTCTTTTTAGCAGTGCTATAGCTTGATGATACAGGTGAAGGCATGTTATTTTCTATCTGCTCTATAAGACTTGCAAGTATTTGTGTACTAAGGCTTTTGAGGATGAGATTGCGTCCGGGCTGAATACTCCTGTATTCCTCAATAAACAGTTCCACCAGTGCTTTTAGATCATTTGACAGGGTATTGTTACCCTGTTTAAAGCATATATTAAATTTACCGTAAATCGAATAGGCGATTTCACCCAAAGAATCATTATCTACTTGCAGGGAAATGATATTCATATTGAGCATGCGGTCTTGGGGACCGTGTGCTTGCCAGGAGTTTATGGGAAATATATTGCCTTTATTGATCGCAAAGCATCTATTTTCCACACCCACATAAGGCATTGTAGAATAAGGTATGATAAATTCGTAGCTATCGTGAGCATGAGAATCTTTGTTAAGGAAATCAATACTGGTTTTCGGGGTAATGATGCAGAGATCTTGGTTTACAGAGGTATTAATAATTTCAAAAAATTGATTTTTAGGCAAGGGATAAGGACCATCACCGAGCATTTTCAGCTTATTAACACTCAATGCAGACCCTCCTTTCTGCAAAACGCAAAACATCCTAGTATAAGTATATTACACATTTTATAATAAATCTACCTGTTTTCATATTAGAAAATAAGATAAAAGAAATAGCAATATTTCGCAAGTAAGATAATGGGAACTGCCATATAATTATTATAAGTATGTATATCTGCAAGAACAAACCTAATTTAAATATAAATATAAATATAAATATAATAAGACAAGGCTGTTTCGATATAAATAAATAATGAGGAGTGGTTATTAGTGTTGAGGTCATACAGGCATAGAACTTTATATAAAGTAGTAAGTTTCTTTGTGATTATATTTTTTTTATTTACATCATTGGGGGAAGTACTAATTCCCATTGTCAGGGCTGCAGGAGATGATGCAGCTGCTTCTGTTGCAATTCAAGAGGGCATTGATTACCAAACGGACGGTAATGATCCTGCCATGCTGATTTTTGACGGATTTGACACAACATCTTCCGAAGACACTGAGCCTCCTGCCACTTTACCGGAAGACACTGAGCCTCCTGCCACTTTACCGGAAGATGGTGAGCTTCCTGCCACTTTGCCGGAAGGCACTGAGCCTCCTATCACTTTGCTGGAAGACACTGAGCCTCCTATCACTATATTGGAATGGTACCTGGATAATGAGGGCCTGATAAACTCCTATAATGCAGCGGACTGGGTTTTTGGTACTTCCTTTAAATCAACGGAAACAATAACATCAATAAATTATTTTTATTCTCTGGATGGGTCTATTTGGGAGAGCCTTGCTGCCCCTATAATAATTGAAGATTATGGCTTAAACTCTTATCAGGAAGGAGAGTGGGCGAGGGGGATAATGGTTGACTTTTCTGGACTTGGTGATGGGCAGATTTCCCTTAAAGCTATAGCTGCCGACCAGTCTGGAAATACCTTATCTGTTGAGCAAGCTGTTACTAAAGATACAGTTGCCGAAAACGTTCAGAACCTTACAGTGGCACCTAATGAGGGAAACACTGCACTGGTATTGAACTGGACTAATCTGGCAGATATCGGTTATGTATCGGTCTATAAGTATGTGAGTTATGGTGATGGAGATGATGATGGTTATTGGCAATGGTTAGGAGAGACATTGGAAACATCTTATACCGATTCGAATGTATATCCCAATCAGGATTATACCTATAAAGTTGTAACGCGCGATAGCCATGGAAATGAAGCAGAGAATCCTCCTGCAGTAACGGGACGACTTCAAGGGCAGCCTATTTATTTTATCCAGTGGTATCTGACTAATGATGGGCTAGTATGTACCTATAATAAAGATTGGTTTAATATAGAATCTTATTTTATAGCCGAAAAAGACATCACCTCCATAGAATACATGTATTCTTCCGACAAAAGCAGTTGGAATTCATTAGACTCATTTATAACCCGTGATTATGGGCTTAACTATGATAGTTACAACAAGAATTGGTACCGGGAAATCAGGGTGGATTTAACATCCTTTACCGATGGCACTTATTATCTGAAAGCAATAGCTGCTGATGCAGACAGTAATACTTTAGCGGCAGAAAAGCAACTTATAGTAAAAACTATTTCTGAAAATGTGCAGAATGTTACTGTAGCGCCTAATGAAGGAAATAATGCCTTGATCCTCACCTGGGAAAATCCCGATGATTATGATTATGGAGAGATCTTTCGCCGGATTTATGATAGTGAATCTTCTGAGGAAAATTGGAGCCGCATTAAAACCGTTTATTCTTATCAAGATAGTTCATATACCGATACCAATGTATATCCCTATAAAACATATATTTATAAAATAGTGGTATATGATGATTACGGGAATAGAAGTGTCAACGAGCCTACGGCCACCGGGGTACTAAATGTTACCGAAACCTTTACTTTTAAAGGGTGGGATATGACCCATGAAAATATTATTAATACTTCAATGGCTGGAAATTTTTGGTTAGAAGCAACATTTGCCTCCCAGAATAAGATGACGGGTATTACTTATAATTACTCAACAGATGGAGAAAACTGGGAGTCGCTGGAGCCATTGGTATCATATGATTATAAATTCAATTGGAATACTTATTATAATGAAGGTTCCCGAGAAGCTAAGTTTAATTTAAGCAGTTTGCCGGATGGAGATTTGTGGATTCAGGCAGTAGGGTATGATGAGCTTGATAATAGCTTGCGTGAAAATAAAAAATTATACAAAGATACCATTGCACCGGCAGAAGTGACAGATTTTGCTATAACGGTCGACACAGACACCCCGGCACTGGTTTTAAGTTGGGTTAATCCTGCTGACGATTTTGATCATGTACGGGTACAGCGACGTATGTATGCAAATTATTCCTGGGAAGCTATTACTCCTGCCATTAATAGTAATACTTATACCGATAATTCGATTACACCCGGATTGCAGTATGAATACAGAATTCTGACTGCAGATGTGGCAGGTAATTTTTCTGCCGGATCGGAGTCAAAGTACGGGGTTATTCCCGTTGACGCGCCGGTATTAAGCAGTTTTACACCGACAGACGGAACCAAGACTAGTAGCAGCTCTATATATTATTCAGCCAGGTTTATCGATGAACAAGAAATCCAGTCTATTAATATAGAAGTATCAACAGATGGAGTAAACTGGACCCTTCTTAATTCGAATAATACTACACCTACCAGGGAAAATAATTATTTTACGGTAAGCGGTTATTGGGATCTGACTTCCATTGGAGAGGCGGTTTACCAGATAAGGGCAACTGCCATAGATGCTTTGGACAGAACAGTTTATGCAATCCGCACAGTTACTGTTGACCGCCTGCCTCCGGATGCTCCCACTAATTTTAAAGCTGAAAAGGTTTCTAGCGGAATTTATTTATCATGGGACAGAATGCCGGGTACATATCGTTATTATCTTCAAAGAGAATATGCCAGCGGAGATAGCTGGGTTTACTCTACTTACTGGTATATATATGAACCTGACTGCAGTAAAACCGATACCGGAGCATCCAAGGACACGTCATACAGATATTCTTTATATGCTATAGATGAACTTGGTAATAAGAGTGAAACTGTATATGCATTTGGAGAATACTACCTTGGACCGGAGCTGGAGCTTGAGGGAGGTCTTTCAATTGCAACAAATAACGGCGCATATACCTTGCAGGGACAAACAGAGCCTAACGCCATAGTTACTGTGAATGGAACAAACGTGCCGGTAGACGCCGAAGGGAAATTCAGTCATGCTCTAAATCTTGTAGAGGGATCTAATACCATTACAGTTATTGCCTCTAATGGCAGTGGTGCTCATACCAAGAAACAGACTGTGATTTTAGATACACAGATACCTACTATTTATAGTTTTACTCCAAGTGATAATACGACTATTGGGGGTAAGGAGGTATCCATTTATATAAGAGCCGATGATGGGAATAATTCCAAAATAGAGCTTATTGAAATCCAGGTATCCCCGGATGATGGAACGACATGGTATAACATTGGCTCCATGACCAAAGCACAACTAAGCCATTCTTCTTATTATTCTTATGGTACATATTATTGTGATACCACGGCAGATATTGAGAATTATGGCAAGCTAGCAGATGGGGCATATAAGTTCAGGACTATTGCCTATGACCGGGCAGGGAATGCTTCCAACGGTACTCCGGTGCGCATTTGGACATTAGATAATACTGCTCCGGCTGCTCCATCCAATGTAACAGCTACGGCAACTGCTGATAAAATTACATTAAACTGGACAGCAAACATTGAAACCGATCTTTACAGCAGTCCTTATAGAATATACCGTTCAACTACCTCAGGATCGGGGTATGAGTATATCACTTATACGAGCGGCACCAGCTATGCGGATACCAATGTTCAGGGTGGAGTTAATTACTATTATGTGATCACCGCAAGAGATAAAATAGGAAATGAAAGTGAGTTTTCCCTTGAGGTTTCAGCATCGCCTCTGACAGATGAAGCGCCCCCAAGCATTACCTATGTCAGTGTTTCCAAAGGGGCAACGATTGGCGGACCCAGCATATCTTTGACATTCAGGGCAACAGATGATTCTCCCAAAGGTGTAGAAAACTTTAAATTTGAATACTCCTGTGATGGGGGAACATCCTGGTCGCTTATTGATTCAGGGAAACCATCTTACGACTCATATTACAAGTATTATTACCTGACTAAATCCTGGAATACCGCAGGTTTGGTTTCCGGAGATTATATTTTAAGGTTTACTGCTTCAGACTATGCAGGAAATAGCTCATATCAAGACCGTACGGTAATTTTAGATGTTTATGCTTCTACCCCTGCCAATTTTACGGCTGTCTCCGGGGAGGGAACGGTAACCCTAACCTGGGATGCAGTGACGGATACTGATTTTAGCAGGTACGAAGTCTGGCGTGGGGAAAGTGCCGAGGGAAGCTTTAGCAATATTAAATCTATCACTACCAAAGCTACTTCAACTTATATCGATACAACCGGAACAATTGGTACAACCTATTATTATATAATCAAGCACCGTGATACCAGGGGTAACTACGGCGAATCCCAGGTGGTTTCGGCACAGCCTTTAGATGATATGACTCCCCCTGCGGTAACACAGATTACTATTTCCAGTCCGGGGAGCGGCACGTCAACGGGCGGACCGCAAGTAAGGTTTTACGCCCATGCTACCGATAATAAAGCAGTAACATCAATGGATGCAGAATATTCTGCTGATGGGGGAAGTACTTGGACCGCCATGCCTGGCACAAAATCAGGTATCAGTAATTACACAACCTATTATAGAACTGATTTCACTTGGAATACAGAAGGCCTAGATTCAGGAACATATCACATAAGAGTAAAGGCCAAGGATCAGGCTGGCAATGAGGCGTACCTTGACACTGTCTGGACACTTGATTTTGAGGTAAGCGCTGTGACCGGTTTGACCCATACCCCAGGAGAAGATAGTATTACTCTAACCTGGAATCCTGTAACTGACCCGGACTATTATTCATATGCCATATATCGCAGCAATGTTTCAGAAGGACCATATAATGATTATGTTACCAGTATTTATAACAAGAATACAACTAACTATGTAAATAAAAATTTGCTGCCTGCTACTACCTATTATTATGTGGTGCAAACAGAAGACAAATATGGCAACAGGACCCGGTGCGGGGAAATTGCTGCTACTACTTTGGCGGATGTGACACCACCCACTATAACCAGCATTGAACCTTCTGATAATGCAACATTTGGTGGCTCCAACGCCAGCTTTAACTTTAAAGTATATTTTACAG
>Ga0208041_1001693_pt1 | contig 13346 bp, 9 predicted proteins | sample AD_SCU002_MetaG_FD_184453 | JGI IMG/M metagenome (GOLD analysis project Ga0208041, IMG submission 184453) | Active sludge microbial communities of municipal wastewater-treating anaerobic digesters from China - AD_SCU002_MetaG (SPAdes) (version 2) | ecosystem: Engineered > Bioreactor > Anaerobic >...
TTAGGGATGCTATTCGACCATCACGATCTGTTATGGCCTGTCGCATCTCATTTAGCTCTTGGATTAGGGATGCTATTCGACCATCACGATCTGTTATGGCCTGTCGCATCTCATTTAGCTCTTGGGTCAGGGATGCTATTCGACCATCACGATCTGTTATGGCCTGTCGCATCTCATTTAGCTCTTGGATTAGGGATGCTATTCGAATATCGAGATTTGATAGAACCTGCTGGATCTGAGCAATCTCTTCACCCTCAAATCTAAGATGGCTTTCGTAGGCTCTAATTTGAGATTGAAGATTATGTATTTGATAACTATTTAATGTTGCATATTTATCTTTGTCCTGTTCTGGAAAATCGCCTGATGGAAGTATTTCTCTAAAATTATGAACGTGTTTTTCTAATAATCTTAAATCTCTAGAGATCATTTCAGAATAATCAGGGACATCTTCAAAGAGTGTGATAAATGAAGATTTCATCTCTTTAAAATTGGTAAATGTATACTTCTGTAGCCCTCGATCTTTCATGAAATAGAACATTTTTTCATTATAATTAAATAATATAAATGGTATATTATGTCGATACGAGAAAATAGCACCATGAAGAGAGCAGCTTATAAAGAAATCTAATTTGCCTATAAATGTGAAGATCTCCAGCGGATTCATCAAAGGCAAGAGCACGGATTCTTTGAGCCTTGAACTTAAATAATTTAAATAGATATAATCTTGGTTATAGTGTGTAATTGGCAAAAAATAAATCTTAAATGGTAGGGTCGAGATCCAATCCATAAATTCTTCTTCTTCTTCCTTGCTAAAAAAATTAGGAGTTAGATGTATTCCCAAGCTCTTTTTCTTTGGTAAAACTGGAATATTTTCCAAATCCTCCAGTAGCATTGTTGTACATGGTACAACATGTACTTCTTTATTTAGATAATATAGCTGTTCTTTATCCCATGAACTCCTAACCGTTATGTATTTATAATCGTTTAAGTAGTCTAAATCATCAGGCGAACCTACTATTCCTACGGCATTCAAAATATGTTGACCATTGATTTTAAATTTGTCATAAAAGAAATCTGGACTTGGGCGAATCAGATGCCCTCCGCCTATAATTATTGTATCATAATTATTTGGATTAAATCTGCCGGGAATTAGTTCGTCGAACCCAATCCCTATATCTTTCAATATTTTTTTAATGCTTAGACCTATAGCAACGTCGCCGGTATTTCCACTGATATTATCATACAATATTCCTACAGATTCTTTCATAATCCTTCTCCCTTGATAGCGTGATCTGGCTTACAAGACGACCTATTTAATTGAGTAGAGTTATTACTTAATAATTTTTGCATATAATCTGCTATTACCTTATCCGTCTCTTCTAATGATATAACCTTGCCATCGCTCAAGAGCAGGCATCTTTCACATAAATCCCTTACCGTCCCCAAGGCGTGGGAGACGTGGACGATCGTCTTTCCCGCCCGCCTTATTTTTAAACGTAATACCCCGCAGCTCGCTGCGGCTGGGATAAAGGGCATGCGTATTCAATTTAGGCTCAGATCTGCTTGGCCTGGCTCCAACTTCATGCGGCAGCGCCTCGGATGCCCCGCCGCTTGCGGCGTGGGTGCGCCGCCGCCGTTTCACTAGGGTATATATGGATTTATGGTTTTCGGTCGCGTACGTGGTATACTGAAAAGTGCTAACCAGTGACGCAATCGATGTTTGCTGCCAAAATGAATCTCATGCGTTCGATTCTCGTGATAATTTTCAGTAGTCCTCACCCGCGACCTGGTTTTCGAGTCGAAGGAGATTATGATAGCGATATTCAAAGACGAAGATGGTGTTATACCCTAAATTGCGGAGTTAAGGTTATTAATACTTATAACCTTAACTCCGCTGTTTAGGGAATAAATTAAGTCCCAATTTTTCATCTAGCTTCTCCAATTTTTTAGGCATTTCAGAAATCAAATTACAGTCATCTAACTCAACCAAATATACTTTGCTCATATCAAGCAGGATATCTTTTGGTGACAGCTTGCTCGATAGATCTGCTTTTTTTAGTGCCATTTCAATTTTTGTGTACGCATATAATGATAAGAACGAGATGAAAATATGTCCAAATACGCTTTCATTGTCCTGCAAGTAGAGTTTGTCAGCTTGGAGAACATTCTTGTACGTATCGAAGAGCTTCTCAATTCTGTCTCTGCTTTTATATTGCATAAATATAGAATTCTCATCTAGATCAAGGTTTGATACTATCAGTATCTTTCCAGCACGCTTCTGTGAATCATTGAGCCCGAGCATATCTATTTTTCCATCATCAAAATTTTGATAGAGCGTGATATTTTCTTCAAGCATTAATTGCTGATCTTCGTATAAATAAAGAAAGAGATTATCGAGTTTTGTTTTTCCACATTTTATTAATCTTTTATGATAAAATAAGTGATTATTCAGTTCAATTCCTGTCCCATAAAGTCTGCTATTTCTTCTGGCAGGCAAAATAAAGCTCATTTTCTTTTCAAGCAGGAATTTAATCGCGTCTCTGGAAAAGAAACCTCTATCCAATATGATTGTTCCGCCGTCCTTTTTAACCTCAATAATGCTATTGTAAAGGCTTTTTATATCGCGAACGCTTCCTGGTATCGTCCGAATCATTGTGGGCAAGCCTGTTTCCAAGGAGCAGAACAACGCAATATTGATCTGCTGGACATGAATCTTATCTTTATTATAGCCAAACTCAGCAAAATTTATTGATGATTGGGTCAATACTGTGCTCAAATAGTAGACAAGCTCTTTGTCTTTTTCCGATAAGGCTTTAAAAATGAAATCCTGAGCCCGACTATTTGAGCCAACCACTTTTAGGACATGGCTTAAATTTTTAGCATCCAATTTAGGATTTATTCTTTGAACATTATATAATTTATCCCAGATACCATTCACCCTTTTCAGCGGTGTATAGCCTGTGGCTCGCGCTATAGTTAAAGCATATACCTCTCCCCATACATCCTCGAATGCAGTGGCAAGACACGACCTCATGTCAACAAGAAGGCGGTCAAATAATACCGCGTTACCGTACTCCTTGATTCCTCGAAGATTTGTCGCTGTTATCGATCGCTTCACGCCTTCAATAAGCCCTTTCGTGCGATCCAGCTTGCCGATGTACTCAGAAATTTTTCTTCGCTTCTTGAGTTGCTTGTCCCAGTAAGTTGTTGAATGATAGACGTAATAATGATTGCTTATTTCTTTTACTTCGATTCCTTTCTTCCCTTGTTTTCTTTGCTCAGTTAGCCATTCTTTAGCCCATTCATCCATGTATGGTATATTAGGGAATACATGTATTTATAGATTCCCATCCAAATGGCTTAGATGATATTTATATTAAAGAAAATAGTTTGGATTAAGCCCTAATTCGCGGAGTTAAGGTTATAAGACATTAAGAGAGTTTCGGGACTACACAGGGTAGAATAACATCAGATAGATTTATATATATCAATGATAAAAACAGAAACGGTGTTTGGAGGAATGCTATGAGTAATAGGCGGAAAAATATTGATAAATTGAGATATATATTAATTTTCTCAATGAGCATGCTAGCTGTGACTGCAATAGCGATTTCTGATGAGGTTAATGATAGCAATCTGAGTTCAACCATTACTGAATTTAAGATAGCAAGCAACTCCAGGGTACCGGATGACATGGTACTTTCCCAAGCAGAGGTATCATTGCAGGATCTATACGGAATTGCGCCAACTCAAGTTCTCTCTCCAGTAATTGGCAATCTTGAACAAATTGGTCCAACTGAAAGTTGTTCTGGCACAAAATGGTGCTTCAATCAGCATCAATCTGGAGGACATCTTACACCCGGCATATGCTCTGCAGATGATAAATATGCTTGGGATGCGAACCTGAACACACCATCATTCGACTCGGATAATGGTAAACCAGTTTACGCGGTAGCCTCTGGCACGGTATCTCAAACATATGGTGGATGTCTGAACACAGATGGCACTTACGGACAAGTACTCATAGAACATTCTTATCAAGGAAGTACATGGTGGAGTGGATATCTCCATCTTGACCCTATTCTGGTTAAACGAGGACAAACTGTTACAGTAAATACCATTATAGGTTACATCTCGGATAAAGGTGCAACTAATAACCATTTGCATTTTGTTGTCTATACTGGTAAAAACAGTAATTCAAACCTTAAGTCCTTTGATGCATTGATTACACCAAGATCTGGTGCGATTACAGCGCCCACAGTAACTAATAACAATGGCGCAACATTGGTTACAACTAATTCAGCCCGGCTAAATGGAGAGATAACAAATACAGGTGGCGAGAATCCCACAGTACGTATATATTTTGGCCCCAATGACGGCGGCACGAATCCAGGATCATGGGCGAACTATGTAGAAGGCATAGTAGGTTTGGGATTATTTTGGACTGATGTCACTGGTTTGAACTCAGGAACGTCATATTATTACAGATGCTACGCATCAAACTCTGCGGGGTCAAGGTGGGCTAGCAGTACTGCAAAGTTTACCACCACTGGATCCGGGATCTACCCGCCTACAGTTACCAACGATGGTGGTGCATCTGGTATCAGCCATACCGTAGCCACTCTTGGAGCACAAATAACAGACACCGGTGGCTCGAATCCGGAGTTGCACATATGCTGGGGCACCAGCAATGGTGGCACAAATCCGAGCTCCTGGCAGCATAATGCAAATCTAGGAACAAAAGGCAAAGGGACATATTATTATGATGCCAGCCCTCTAACTCCTGGAACAACGTATTACTATCGATCCTATGCCAAAAATTCAGCTGGTACAGGATGGGCGAGTAGCACTGTTTCTTTTAGTACACCACAGTCGCCGGTTTCCTCACCTGTAGTTACCAACGATGGTGGTGCATCTGGTATCGGCCATGCCGTAGCCACTCTTGGGGCACAAATAACAGACACCGGTGGCTCGAATCCGGAGTTGCACATATGCTGGGGCACCAGCAATGGTGGCACAAATCCGAGCTCCTGGCAGCATAATGCAAATCTAGGAACAAAAGGTAAAGGGACATATTATTATGATGCCAGCCCTCTAACTCCTGGAACAACGTATTACTATCGATCCTATGCCAAAAATTCAGCTGGTACAGGATGGGCGAGTAGCACCGTTGCTTTTACTACTACTATGCTCGGCAATGGTGTGGATAAACTTGGAAACTACAAAGGCAATGGCATCTGGGCGATGGACTACAACGGCAATGGCAAATGGGATGGCACCAGCATCGATCGATTATATGCATTCGGTTCCTCGACCGACCAGCCTGTTGTAGGCGACTGGAATGGAGATGGAAAGGACGAGCTAGGAAACTACAAGGGCAATGGAGTCTGGGCTTTGGACTACAATGGCAATGGAGCATGGGATGGAGTTGGCATCGATAGAGTTTTCGTATTTGGATCTCCGACCGACCGGCCTGTTGTAGGCGACTGGAATGGGGATGGAAAGGACGAGCTAGGAAACTACAAGGGCAATGGAGTCTGGGCTTTGGACTACAATGGCAATGGAGCATGGGATGGAGTTGGCATCGATAGAGTTTACGTGTTTGGATCTCCGACCGACCAGCCTGTTGTAGGCGATTGGGATGGGGATGGAAAGGACGAGCTAGGAAACTACAAGGGCAATGGAGTCTGGGCTTTGGACTACAATGGCAATGGAGCATGGGATGGCACCAGCACCGATCGGGTATATTCGTTTGGTACTTCAACCGACCAGCCGGTAGTGGGTGGGTGGTAATGGCATTTCGCTCATTTGGCATTGCATTTGCCCATTTGGTCCGCTTTACTTTATCATTTAAGCAAGGGTTCAGGCGCGCATTTTTAGCGCCTGATGTATTTCTTATTTAATACAACGGGAGTGCGGAGGGTCACGAATTCCCCATCCTTTAGGTTGGGGATGAAGTGAACCCTCGCCCGGATTTCATGTTTTCCTGAGATTGATTAGCTGGCTATAATGCAGCCGAACGCTGATACGAGATTATTCTGATGTACAGATCCAGGAAACCGAAGGTTCGGATGTTTCTGAAATCCGGCTAACCGGGCGCGCGGCCCGAAGCATACCCCATCCCTTTAGGGTGGGGTGGCCGCGCGCAGTTTGATTTTTTTCAATCGAACTTTCTCGATTCCAAGGATAAACTCCTCAATACTAGAAGCATATAGGAAGCCATTTTTTTCGCTGAATATATCAGTCAATCCATGAAATTTAGTCGAAACAACTGGTAAATTGCAGGACATTGCTTCTAACACAGATAAAGGAACTGCGATGGCCCCTGTCTCAGATCTAACAGGAAATATATAACAATCAGACAATTGATAGATCTCTTCAATATTTGGGATATATTGGGAAATTGTTTCAATACCATGATTGGTCAAATCGTTACGTATTTTTTCATCTTTTGGTGTTGAAGCACTACTAACCAAAAGAACCTGTGCATTCCTATTTTGCACATTCTTTAATATATCCAATCCTCTGTTCCTACTTAAATGACCAACATGCAGCACTATAAAAGCATTTTCACATAATCCATATTTTTTCCTCAATTCTAATTTTTTTGTCTCCTCTACAGGAGTAAATTTTTTGGTGTCTATTCCAAGGCGAATTAACTTTGCTGTGAAGCGCAGTGTGACTAAATCATTATAAATCTTTGAAGATGGAGCTAGAATGATACTTGGAGCAAATAAAAATGCAAAGTTCTTTGTAAGAGCATTAAACTCATTTGGCTGCAATACAAGCATTGCTGTCCTGCAATTTCTATTATGAGCATAATATTTTAATATATTTATGCAAAATAGATTATAGATTGTAGCGGATGCACGAGGAATATATATTATTAATTCCGGACGAAACTTTCTTACTTCTTTCATCAATGAAAAACTTAGCAAGAACTTATTGCTTTTTATTTTCTTAATTATATTAATTGAATCAATATTACCTTCTCTAAATATAGCTATCGTATCATTTTTTTTAGATAATTCCTCAATTAGTGTGCGAGCTACATTATTTACCCCTTCATCATAATTTTCAGATAATGATTTGGTATATATACAGATCTTCATAAGCATGGCCCCCATGTTACGTTAAGAGTATTTTTTATAAAAACCGATTAAAATGTTATTTATTAGCTTATTGCAGGAATAGTGTAGGCTTTTCTCTGCTTTGTAAGAGTCCACATTAAAATTGGGTAATATCTGATCATACAATTCCTTCTGCCGACATAAATATTCAAAGCATTCTTTTCCCTTAGAACGTTCAAGAGCAACCTCGGGGGATACATCTAGAAATATAACTTTATCAGCCTTAGGTAGCAGCTTTAAAAAAAGTTTAATATTTATTGGAGAAATATGTTTATCATTGCTATATGTATATAAGTCGACTGAAGCATCTAATATATATCTATCACAAATAACGATTTTTTTACTTAACACTGCACTCCATATCTTAAGATTATAATAGATGCAAAAATCAATTAAGGAAGTGATTTGCCAAAATAGCATTATCCATTTATTTCTAAATATTTGATTTGTTCTGAAAAAATTATTGCATGGAGACTCGGCATCCTCGGAGAATTCGGATATGACTTTTGTTTTTGAGAATATGTCTTTCATTTTTCTAAATATATGAGTAGAGCCGGGCCGCGCCCAAATATATTCTGTTTTGAATCCGCACGCTTCAAATGATCTCTCGATTGCAGAGCCATAGGATGACTTTCCAGAGCCATCAAGTCCGCTTAGTGCTATAAGCATTGGTTTCTGTTTGGTAATCCCTAGATATGCATGTATGCCATCTATTAAAGCCTCCGTGGCTGCAAGAAATCCCTTTAGGGTCCCCCCATGTTCACTATATTGGATAATTTTTTTGTAATGTAAATATTTGCATAACACTATTGGGATATAAAAGGGCATACCCAGTTTAGATTTGAGCAAATCCGAAATAATAAGTTTTAATAAAATATTTTTATTAATATAATTGTTTGATTCTTCAATGATATGTTTAGGAATTAAATCGTTTCCAAAAATTTTTTTATTAATGTGATTATAAAGAATCATGCTTATGTATAATCCATCTATCCATTTATAGATATATGCTATGTTTTTTATATAGAGCCAATTCATAGAATTATTTTCAATTAAGTACTTTATAATTGAAAAATCTAAAAGTCTTATCGTAGCATTCTCATAAAGCGAATGTGCCATTGTTGTTAATACTAAATCTTCTGGGGCTAATGCAGTTGGGTTATCAGAATTTTTTTTATTCCTAAAATTGGACCATATTTGTTTGGAATCAAGGAACGTTCCGCCCCAATAAACAGTTTCATGTAAATGAATTGCTAAAATCTCTTTTCCTGTATCAAACGTTTTATATAACCATTTATGGGGTTCGGGAATATTTTTCAATTCAATAAATCCAAAAGCTTCTAATAATGATTTAGTCTTATTTGTATTGATTTTTTCGACTAGCATATCCAAATTACCACATGTATATGGGAAAAAGCCAGGAGTTTTTATGAAAATATATCTGATATTATTCTGTGATAATATTCTTCCAAATGTTTCAAACTCATTGTTCCATAAGTTATATTTTTCTATCTCCAAATTGATGTCATCTATCATGCCCTGATTTAGAGAAGACCTAAACGATTCGTCCTCAATTTGGAAAACATATTTTAAGGGCACTGAGTTCATTCTTAATAGATCAAATACTTCACAAAAATTTTCTAAATTATTAGAATTATAAATTTTATCTTTTGAATATACCGACATTGCAACTCTGGCAGCAGATTTTATGTTTTCCTCAGATTGGAAAAGCCGTTTGCGTTTTATCAATGATATTACCTCCGCAAAGTGATATGCTTGTTTCTTGCAATTTGATAAACTTCTATTATATTTTCCGCTATTTTATCATAACCGAATTCAATGGATATGTTTTTACATTCTTTTTTGCATCTATCTCTATCTATATTAAGGACGTCTAATATCGATTCTGCAAATTTTTCTTTGTCATTTTCTGCTATCCTCCCAATTGCATTATTTTTAATTATATTTCGCACATCCCCAACATCAGTTGATACAACAGGAACACCACAAGCGATTGCTTCTTTTACAACAGTAGGACTTCCTTCATATAAAGAACATAGCACTAACATATCTCCGCAATTTATAATTTCCGGCACTATTTTAGGATGTTGTGCCCCTAAAAAATGAACATTTTTTATAGAAAGATCTTTAGCTAAATTTATTAAATTTTTATGTTCTCGCCCTTCTCCCACGAAAACTAATTTAGCATCGGGTACCTTCGCAGAGACCATTTTATAGGATTCTAGTAAAAAATTGAGATTTTTCTCTGCTTCGAGACGACCTACAAAGAGAATAATCTTGTCAGTGGGATGGAAATTATATTCTTGACGAATCTTCTCTCTGTTTATTGGCTTAAATTTATTTAGATCTATCCCACTTTGAATTATTGTTATGTTATCTTTGATCTCCGGATATTGCTTTTCGTAAAAATTTTTAGTACTTTCATCAACTGCAATAATTTGATCAGCTCTTCTTAAACACCAAGATTCTATAGCTTGATATATGTAGGCAATCAGAGGAGATTTCTTTAGCCTAACGCTCTCCAATATTCTTCCATGCAATGTACAAATCTTTGGATTTAATGGTTGAAATAAAATAAAGGGAAGCAGAAAATCTGGCCGCTGAACATGTATAATAGACTCATTTGGTAACCTAAAAAATAAATTCGAAATGAACAAATAAATTTGGAAATTAAATGAATTTATTTTGGACTTATTAACTAGAGATATAAAAGTATATTCTGAAGATGCTGTTGCTTTCAGTGAATCAGAGACTCCAATCAGTTTTACATCAAATCCATTTTTTACAAAAAAATTCAATAAATTAGATGTATAGGCTTCAGAGCCGCCTATTGGGGACTCTGGATCCAGCATATCAACCAATACTAGTTTCATAAATTCCCAAATGAGTAATTAAATTCTCTGAGACGGATCTTCAGAAATTGTATTTAATAAATTATTCAGAATTACTTTCGTCGTATCCTCCCACTCGGATTCGATGGCATTCTTTACTTCTGTGGATACATGCTTTTTAATATTATTATTTACAATTGTAGTAATAGTCTCATTAATTTCAGGAATACAATCAACCTTGAAAAGTAAAGAACGCTTTTGCAGTTCTCTATTGACAAGCATATCACGTCCCCCTGTGTAAATAGTAGGCGTACCTAAAAGGCATGATTCTCGAGCCATTGTGTCACCAGATGAGATAGTAAACGAAGAAAAACTTAAAAGCGAATAGATATCCTCCACAGGTTCTTCAAGAATTATACACTTGCTTTCAAATTTCTTTTTTAATGATTTTTCTTCTAAAGAAGCTATGATTTTAAAACCGAGATCATTCAAATAAGTAAAAACTAGCTGTAACTGGCCGATCATTAAACTTGAATAGTTCAATGTAGTATTGCTAACTTCCCTTATAAAAACATATTGAGATGGCTCAACACCGTAATCATCGAGTATTTTTGGATCCGGGGTAAAATAATTTGGGTGCAGATATGCAAGTTCCTTAAATCCCTTATATTTTACTATTCTTTCCCCTTCAAAATCTATATATTCAGGCATGACTATACAAGATGCGAAGGATTTGTAGGGATAAAAACCCAATTTGTATTCAATATCATCTTCAAAAATCACAGAAGGCTTATTAAGAATCCATGCAACATGACTTATACCAATACCGCCAAACCCTGTAGCAACATCAAATTTATGGTGATTATAATATTTAAGCATTTGTAAGCCCCTATCTGCTACTCCAAACGCCTTCCCTATTAGAGAAGTTCTATAATTGCCAATTGACTTGAATGGGTACCCGCCACATTCTTTTTTAAATATTGGAACAAGATTGCCACGAGGTAAAGCGAATATATCAATGTCAGCATTGTAGTCTTTCTTCAATATTTTTATTGCATTCTTAAAAAAATTGACATCAGACGGATGCACCAAATCCACAAGAATCTTCATATAAATTACCGTTAAATCCTTTTCTAGTTAGGCAAATTATTTTAATAGTAATCCTCTGTCAAAGGAAATCACTACCCGAAACTTCCGAAAACTGTATCGCTGAACTTCTTATAGATCGGGATCGGCATCTTCCTAATCATTTTTGTTGCATGCCTGTATCTTGAATTATCTCTCTTTTCGGTTATGGATCCTGGATTTTTCGGATAGAAACCGTAATACAAAATACTCTCTTCTGTCCCCCATCTCTTTTTAAAATCTATTAATCCATCATTATCATAGGATGTTCGTCCAAAATCAAAATACTTAAATCCTTTCAAACATGCATCTTCTATCGCCTTCCACAAGAACGCATGGTAAGGATGTAATTTCAAATAATTAGGATCTGCTGCACCATATCCATAAACAACAGTGCCTTTGAAATAGGTCATAATTCCACCAGCAATTATCTCACGACTGCCATTTCTGACAACATAAAGGGAGACATGATCGCTTAAAAAGTTGAATAGATTTTTAAAAAAAACCCAGGTATGGCATGGAACGCCTTTCTCCCTTTTTGTGATACAATTAAGCTCATAAAATCCCTTTAAATCTTCGATATCTTTTGTAGTGTCAATTGTTAGATCCGATTTTTGTGACTTTTTTATTGACCATCTAACGCTGCCCTTATCTAGTTTCTTCCAGACCTGTTCCATATTGGGAGATAATTCTAGTATATATGTAGAAAAATAGTTTTTATTTTGAAATCCCTTGCCTTCGATACTTGACCTTATCTCGAGATGGTTCGCCCCCGAATCCTTGCACAAACTGATCGCCTTTTCAATCAAGGCATCTTGAGAATCCCTATCACCAATCGGACCACATATGTGCGAAAAAGGCACTGAGCAGAGCCGCTTTCCTGTTAACTTGCTTTTAATGTAAAATAGCGGCAATAAACCCTTGAGTTTTCCAGTTTCATCCTCTGCGAAGAGGTAACAGGGATCATAATCAAAAGTAGATCCTAAAAACTTCTTCCATTCAGGCGTATGATAGATTGTTGCATCTTCAAATTCGCTTAGAGACGCTGTCCACCCCATCTCTTCGACATCGGTTGAAATACATCTCATTGCCTAATCCTCTTTAGTGTCCTTTTACCAATGTTGAATATACAATCTTTTAGATAGGAGAGCCCCCAATTAAATACATCGGAATCCCATCTCTCTGGATGTGTAAGAATATAGAATTTTTCGATTCCTCTCTGCTTTGTGAGGCCAATAAGTTCGTCGGTAGTATTTATATTAGTTGAATCATTGTCATTACCACACAGGAAATCTCGGATATTGTTCTTGCCATTCCAGCTTCTTCCGGTATCTGAGAAATAGCTAACATCCTTAATAGATAGATACGCTTCCCCAATGATTCCAAATCTCTTTAAATCTTCATGCTTCCAAAGGTCTCGATTGTCGTACTTGGACAGCGGACTCCCATGCATGCAAACCGTTCTTACGTCCGCGACCTTTCTGAACACCTTGAGTTCCTGCTCGAAAAGCTGGATCGCCTTCTCGTGGTCCCCGCCTGCCTTGGCGAGGGTCTCATAGTGATACCCGATCTCATGCCCTAAGCTGGCGATATTGCGGATGATATCAGGGTTGAAGGTGTACGGATACCTGAAATAGTAGGTGGACCTGACACCGATGCGACCCTCAAGTTCAGCCATCCTCAAAGCGTTTTTCATCTTCCTGTCTACATCATGCCTTAGGATGCATACTCTTTCGTCCAATGGTCGCTCTGAAAGGTAGGAGCATAACGTCATCGGCCTATATCCACTTTTCAGCAACCGCCGACAGAGCTCCTCATATTTATGGAGCGTGAAATCGTGCATCCTGCTCACTGAGCCCCCGGCAGTTTGTTCCCATTACGAAGAATATCGCAAGAGGCATGAATCGAATACCGATTGTAATAGCTAGGAGTAAGTCCTAAAGTATGTACTAAGAGATCCTTCCATTTGAGGGTGGGACATGCAGTTGAGTTATTGCATTTTTGGAGAAACTTCACTTTAGATCATCCTTGGTTTTATTAATAATATACGAATTGTGCTACTTCTAGCAGCTTTTTCCTATATTTGCTATTTATGTAATAACAAGCCATTTCCATTGGTCATCGGTTAAGCCCACCACTCAGCTCTAAAGCGTTCGCGGTTTACATGGGGGTCTAGGGCTTGACTATCGTAAACACCTGCTAGAGTTTCCCAAGTCCTTGTTATTCCCAGATATCGTAG
>Ga0208041_1001695_pt1 | contig 13343 bp, 9 predicted proteins | sample AD_SCU002_MetaG_FD_184453 | JGI IMG/M metagenome (GOLD analysis project Ga0208041, IMG submission 184453) | Active sludge microbial communities of municipal wastewater-treating anaerobic digesters from China - AD_SCU002_MetaG (SPAdes) (version 2) | ecosystem: Engineered > Bioreactor > Anaerobic >...
CTAGGAGGAGGCGACGAGGCGTGGTTCGACAAGCTCACCATGAACGCCTATGAATTATAAGCCTGTCCTGAGCCTGCCGAAGGACCAACAAAGATAGCGCTTGATTTAGAAATGGAATAAGACAGGCAGACAAAGCACGGAAATTTATCGGTACACGGTAAAGAACAACGGATCGATCATGGCAGTTTCATATATTCTGAAGAGAAGCAGAAAAAGAAGAAAGACGATTTCTCTGCAAATTACGGAGCAAGCTGATGTTGTTGTCCAGGCGCCTTATTTTACGCCGGTCAGAGAGATCAATAGTTTTCTGGAACAAAAATCCGCATGGATTCAGAAAAATCTGCGCAGAACGGAAGAACAAAAACATCAGAGTCGGGAAAAACGGTATGAATCCGGGGAAGGTTTTTATTTTCTGGGCGCGCCTTATCCGCTGGAAGTATTTTTTCGGCAGGATCTCCCTGCCGGCCTTGTTTTTGGCAATAGCCGTTTTTACCTTAACTGCCAGGACGGCCCGCCGGTACGAAAAAATTATTTTATTCAATGGTATAAAAACAGGACCGCAGAATACCTGGCGTCGCAGATGGAAAGTATCGGCCGCCGGCTGCAGCTGCTGCCCGCAAGCGTCAGAATAACTTCCGCCCGGACGCGTTGGGGTTCCTGTTCACCGGAGAATAAGTTGGCTTTCAGCTTTCGGTTGATTATGGCGCCGCCGATAGTCGTCGACTATGTGATTATCCATGAGTTGATGCATATTAAAGAAAAAAATCATTCGGCGCGATTTTGGAACCTTCTGGAAGCCGCCATGCCGGGGTACAGGATTCACCGGCGCTGGCTGCGAGAAAACGGGCATAAATTTGTTCTGTAACAATTATAGGGAAAGGATCTGTTACACGTATTTTATGAAAAAAAGGGAGACAATAGATTTTCGGCATCGCGCAATCCTGCTCGATAGTTTCCGGCAAATGAATCTGCCGATTTCCGATTATACATTCGCCAATATTTTTCTGTTCCGCGACGTCGCTCATTACGAGTTTCTGCACACCGATTGCGGATTATTCATTACCGGCTGCAACAGTCAGGCGCAGCATTATCTGATGCCGCTTACCGATCTCAGGAAATGCGACCAAAAAACATTTGACATTATTCTGGATAAAGATAACTTTCTTTTTCCGATTCCGGAAGAGTGGCTTTCCGCTTTCCCTGAAGACAAATTTGTTATAACCTATGTCGACAGTGAATCGGATTATATTTACCTGACGGCAAAAATGGCGTCTTTCAAAGGAAAGCAGTATAACCGTCATCGAAATCATTTGAACCAGTTTCTATCCGCCTACAATCATCGAGTGGAGATGATGTCCGGGAAAAACGTCCCCCAGGCTATGATGATCTTACAGTCCTGGCAGGATGATTCGGGATTGACGTTGCAGGAAACGGATTTTGAGCAATGCCGGGAAGCTCTGGAAAAGTTTACCGAGCTGGCCTTATGGGGCGTTGTTTATTACATTGAGCAAAAACCGGCCGGATTTATTATCGGTGAGCCGTTGAACACCGAAACATTTGTTTTGCACTTCGCCAAGGCGGCGAAGAAGTACAATGGTATTTACGAGTTGATGTTTAATGACACAGCCAAATATTTACTGCCCAGTTACAAACAGATCAACTTTGAAGAGGACATGGGCAATGAGAAGCTGCGCCAGACCAAGGAATCATACGGTCCGGAGATGATCTTAAAAAAATACCGTGTTTCTCTGATTCGCTGAATATAAATGGTAATTTAGAGCTACAAAAGGACAAAAGACCAATGACAAAACTGATTCCCATTACCCAGTTGCAGGAAGGTGATCAGGGTATTATTCATTCTATTGAAGGCGGTTCTTCCTTAACCAGCCACCTGGCTGGAATGGGCATCGCCGCCAACGCCAAATTTAAAATCGTCCAGGCAAGCGGCGGACTGCTGATTGTGCAGGTTGCGGACACAAGAATTGCTTTAGGCCACGGCCAGGCGGCAAAAATAATGGTTTATAAGAAAGACGACGTTGATGAACTTCTGCCGGAAAAGGAAGTTTTCGTTGCCCTCGCCGGTCAACCCAACGTCGGAAAATCCACCGTTTTTAACATTCTCACCGGTCTGTCCCAGCATGTCGGCAACTGGCCGGGGAAGACCGTTGAAAAGAAAGAAGGATTTCACCGCGGCGCCAACGCTATGATTCGCATTGTTGATTTGCCGGGAACCTACTCTCTGACGGCTTTTTCGGAAGAAGAACGAATTGCCCGCGAATTTATCATCCAGCAAAGACCTGATTTGGTCGTCTTAGTTTTAAATGCGGCGGCGCTGGAGAGAAGCCTCTACCTGCTATCCGAAGTTCTTCTGCTGGACCGGCCGGTAATTGTCGCCCTCAACATGCTCGATGTCGCCTCCGAACAGGGCATGCAGATCGATACAAAGGCCCTGCAGAACGCACTGGGCATTCCCGTCATTCCCATGATCGCCAAGCGCAACAGCGGTATTAAAGAACTGGTTGCCCAAATTAACTCCTTCGCCGCCGGCGATTTTAAATTTAATCCTCATCTGCCGGAGGTATCCGCCGACCACCGGGATGTCTACGAGAAAATACTGGCGGAAGTCAAACCTTACTGCGCCGCTCCCTATACGCCGCAGTGGCTGACGGTAAAATTAATGGAAGGCGACACCGCCGTTTCGCAGCAAATGGAAGCGCAGTTGCCGGCTGATTCCTGGAAAAAGATTACGGCGCTGTTTCGTGAACATGAAGATTCACTGCATGCCGTCGTCAACGGGCGTTACGACTGGATTGAACAAATTTCCCGGACGGCGCTGTCCCGCTTCAAGATGGGGCAGGTGGTGATCACCGACCGTCTCGACCACATTCTGACCCGCCCCGTGTTCGGCATTCCGATTTTACTGGGGGTTATGGCCGTTGTATTTTTTCTTACTTACTCTCTGGGCATGCCTATACAAAACTGGATGGCTGATTTAATTCAACAATTCACCGACTGGTGCGAGCCGTCGCTTCGCGGTCTGCCCGTCTGGCTCAAAGGTCTATTCTTAAACGGCGTAATTGGTGGGGTCGGCTCAGTGATCACTTTTTTGCCTATTTTAATCATTTTCTTTGTGACGATGGCGCTTCTTGAAGATGTCGGTTATATGGCGAGGGCTGCCTATGTCATGGACAGAATCATGCATATTGTAGGATTGCACGGCAAAAGTTTTATCCCGATGTGCCTGGGGTTCGGCTGCAATGTCCCGGCCGTATTGGGAGCGCGAATCATTGAAACGCGCAAAGCTCGAATGATCACCCTGCTTTTGATTCCCTTTGTCCCCTGTACGGCAAGACTCGCCGTCCTGACCCTCGTTTCGGCGGCCGTCTTTGGCCCGACCGCCCCTTACGTGTCGTGGAGCATTCTGGCCCTGAATATTATTGCTCTGGGCATCGCCGGTATTTTTGTGAATAAATTCATTAAGGAACAGGATGCTCCTTTTATCATGGAATTGCCCATTTATCACCGGCCGGATTTAAGAACAATGATGATGGTTGTCTGGTCGAGAACAATCGCGTTCATCCGCAAGGCCGGTACCGTAATTCTCGGTGTTTCGATACTGATCTGGTTTTTATCTTATTACCCTTCCGGCGTCGTGGAAGAAAGCTGGCTGGCCGCACTGGGCAGATTTCTGGAGCCCGTCGGCTCCCTGCTGGGATTGAACTGGAAAATGATAGCCGCACTTTTAACGGGGCTGGTAGCCAAAGAAACCGTTATCGCCACGCTGGGAGTTCTGTATTCGGTTGGTGCGGAAGGATTGGTGAATGTCCTGCCGCAAATCATGAGCCATGCCTCCGCTGCGGCCTTTCTGGTGGTTATGATGCTGTTTATCCCCTGCGCCGGAACAATCGCCGTTTTGAAAAAAGAAATGAACAGCAATAAATGGTTTTATTCCACAATTGCGCTGACCCTGCTGGCTTCATACTTTGGAGGAGTACTGGCCTTCAATTTTGTAAAATGGCTGGGCATTTAATTACATGGAGGGCTATATGAAAGTACTGGGCATTATGGGAAGTCCGCGGGTTCGGGGCAACAGCGACATCCTTCTTAGCCAGGCTTTGGCCGCAGCCAAAGAGGCCGGGGCGAAGGTGGGGAAGATTATTCTCGACCGGAAACAGATATCCGGCTGCAAGGACTGTAAGAAATGCAACAAAACGGGTATTTGTGTAATCAGAGACGATATGACCGAAATTAAGGAGAAAATACTCGAAGCTCACGTCATCATCCACAGCGTTCCCGTTTATTTCTGGTCCATGACGGCGCAGATGAAGGCATACCTGGACCGCTGGTGCGTTTTTTTCGATGCGGAATGGAACTGGCATAGAATCTATTATCCTCAAATGCACGGCAAACGCATCGGGCTGATTACGGTCTGCGGCGATCCGGATGTCCATACGGCGGACCCGATTGTCCACAGTTTCAAATCCACCGTAGAAATGACGGGGATGCGCTGGCTGGGCGTCGTCATGGCGTCTGCCGCCGAAAAGGGAGAAATCGCCAACAACGAGGCCGCCTTGCGGGAGGCTTATGAACTGGGGAAGAAGGCGGTCGCGCCATAAAAAATTGACGGCACCATTTTCCGGACAGGATTCTGCAACACGGCAGATCTTCCATTTGCCTGTTTATATTCCGCAGCCCCGCAGGCGCTTTTAAAGAAAAATACGGCTGAAAGCCGGAAGGGAACACACAATGAAGTACACCAAAACATCACTTAAGCATGGATATGCCAATCAAATTCTTTCCATCGATCTGGGCGGCAGCGCCATTGCCGTTGATCCGCTCAGTCCGGAAGTTCGGGATTTTTTTATCGGCGGCAGAGGGCTGGGACTTTATCTGCTGCACCGGAGAATAACCGCGGCAACAACAGCTCAATCTCCGGAAAATCCGCTGATTTTTGCGCCGGGACCGCTGGGCGGGGTTCCGCAATTTCCGGGAACGAGCAAGTGCATGGCCATATCTCTATCGCCGCTGACTTCCATTCCGGGCGTCTCTAATTTCGGCGGCTACTTCGGCGCGTATCTTAAATACGCCGGTTTTGATGCTTTGGAAGTCACAGGCATTGCGAAAAAAAATGTAATGATCGTCATCAATGGTTTCCAGGGAGAGATATCCTTAATCGATGCGCCGCCGATTGATCAGGTTTTTAATCTGGAGCAGACTATTATTGAGCAGTTCGTGCAAGCCGGTTATGACAAGAAAAATATTGTCTTTTTAACAACAGGCGTGGGTGCGGCAACCACCAGCTATGGATGCATCAACAGCCATTATTTTGACGCGGCTAAACCGGCGCACGGAGCAAAAGGCCTTTTCCGGACAAAACAGGCCGGTCGCACGGGGCTGGGCTCGGTCATGAGTCAGAAGAATATTCGGGCTATTGTTGTGCTGGCCCAATTTCCACATGGTGAAAATCCCTACGGCGCTGCCGATTGGGATAAGGTAAAAAAGGCGGGTTTAAAGCTCCACAAAATCGTCAAAGATGTTGACCCGCAATCGCTCCAGATGCACCGCAAAGGTTCGGCCGGCCTTATCTCCTTCATGAACAAGGATGAATACCAGTCGCTGCCGGTAAAAAATTATCAATTCGGATCTGATCCGCAGGCGGGGCAAATCTGCGGTAAATTTTACTCGGAGCATCTTTTCGATCACCGGGGCATGGACGGCTGCTTCCCCGGCTGCAACCTGCGCTGCACCAAAGGCGGCTGGGTAACACTGGTCTCCGGGGAACATAGCGGGAAACTGGTCTGGGTAGACGGACCTGAATATGAAACGGCTGCCGGATTCGGCTCCAACCTCGGAATCTGGCATCCCGAATTCATCATGGAGGCCAACTGGCATTGCGATAATTACGGCATCGATACCATCACTACGGCCGTTATAATGGCTTTCGTCATGGAATGCTACCAGCGGGAATATCTGGCCGCCGAAGACACCGACGGTTTTACGCTCCGCTGGGGAGATGAAGGGGCCGCCCTGGCGTTCATCCATCAGCTTGCCCGCGGGGAAACCGCTCTGGCGCGGGCTGCCGGCAGAAGTATGGTGGAGTTGACCGCCTGGATCGCCGCCAAATATGCCGCCCGGACAGGTAAAGCCGACCCCCGGAAGGATCTTGAACAATTCGCCATGCAAACGAAGGGGCTTCCCTTTTCTCTTTACCGGACCCACCGGTCTTTATCCATGCAGGCCTCTTATGCTGCGGCCAGTGACATTGGGGCGCATCATGCCGCCGCCTGGCTGGTCAAGGTTGATTTGCTGGGCGCGTTTCCCACCTTTGAAACCAAAGCCAGGGCGCTAATTACTTATCCGCGCGTACGTCTGGGCAATGATAATCTGGGCCTTTGCAAGCTGCCCTGGGTTGATGTCTTCAATCCCGATTCCGGCGTCCGCAGGGACACGGATATTTATATCAATCCCGCTTCGCAGGAAATTTATGCCGATTTTTACAACGGAATGTTGGGTACCAGGATGACCTGGGAGAAAATATTCGAGCAGACGGACCGGGACATCAATTTGCAGCGGATTATGAATGTTTCGGCCTTCGGTGCGACGACCGGCGAGCATGACTGGATTCCGGACAGAGCAATCGGCCCCACCGACGATTATCTTTACGATGTGGAAAAAGAATATAATGACGAGCAGTTGAGCGGGTTTCTCCATAAGCCTTCAGCCTACATCGCCAAAATGGAAACGCCCGAAAAGCGGAAATTGCTGATGGAGCATCGCAGGGAAGAATTAAGGAAGTTGATCGCAGTTTATTACACGCAGCGCGGCTGGAGTAATAACGGAATTCCCCGGGTCGAGACTCTCAAACAAATCGGTCTGTGGGATTTTCTGACCGAAGAGACAAAAACGAAAATTGCCGCACTGAACGGGCAATAGCCGGTACTAGCGTCTACCCTTTCAATATAAGATTCTGTTTTTATTGCCTCACTTGTCATTCCGAACGTATGTGAGGAATCTTGATTCAATGCAGGTTGAGCGATCCATGAACATCCGGCCAGCTCTGTGTTTTGTGCAAAAATGGATAATAGCGCTATCCATTTAACACTAATTAAATCTATATTTACAATCCTTTATAAGTAATCTAAAATTTCAATAGAATCAAGCTTGTACAGAAACAAATAAGGCGGATGAAATCGGTTTTTTGCGATCCGCAATAATTGTTTGTTTTTTGCGGAGTTTTTTTGAGTCTTTTCATGGGAAATAATTCGACCGGCCCGGAGACGGCATTACATCGGGCACAGTATGCATCATCTCCGCGGCCCCATAAATTCCCGGTTGATTGAGGTGTGTCAGATGATAGATAAAGCCATGGCCAAAGAACAAGTCTCGGAACTGGTGGAAATTCTCCGCTACAACGCCGAATCGGAAAACTTCTACCACACTGTTTTTGAAACTATCGGGATTGCAATACTCATTTTAGACCAAAACAACACCATCTTACGGGCAAACGGAGAATTCGAAAGACTTACCGGCTACACCAGGGAGGAAGTGGAGTGTAAGAGAAAGTGGACGGAAGTCACCGCCCGAAAAGACGATCTGGAAAGGATGAAAGAATATAACCGGTTACGCCATATAAATCCGCTGTCCGCTCCCAGGACATATGGATTTCAGTTTGTCGACCGGCAGGGCCAGGCAAAAGACGTTGTTCTAACTGTGGCCGTAATGCCCGGCACGAAGAAGAGTCTGGCGGTGATGATGGATGTTACCGAGCAAAAGCGAATGGAAGCAGCCCTGCAGGAATCGGAGCAGAGACTGGCCGACACGATTGATTTCCTGCCGGATGCCACGTTTGCCGTCGATCTATCCGGGAAAGTCATTGCCTGGAACCGGGCCATAGAAGAGATGACCGGTGTAAAGGCGGCGGAGATACTGGGGAAGGGCGACTATGAGTATACGCGGGCGTTTTACAGCATGCGCCGGCCAATGCTGATTGATCTCGTATTTAACCCCGATGCAGACATCAAAACAATATATGATTTTGTCACAAGAGAGGAAAAAGTATTTTTAGCCGAGACCCATATAACTTTAAGGGGAGTGGATCGTGCTCTCTGGGGGAAAGCGGGGCCGCTGTATAACAGCAACGGCGCTGTTGTCGGCGCCATTGAAACTGTTCGTGACATTACCGACCGCAGACGAACGGAAGTTGCCCTGCAAAAAGCGCATGATGAACTGGAGGCCAGGGTGCGGGAAAGAACCGCCGAACTGATGCAGGTCAACAGGATTCTGCAGGCGGAAATAGCCGAGCGTAAGCGGGCGGAGGAGAAAATGCTTATCCTTGCCAACCTCAGTGATATTTCACCCCTTTCGATTACCGTGCACGACTTGGAGGGCAATTTTTTATACGCCAACCAGAAGACTTTCGACATGCACGGCTATTCCCAAGAAGAATTTTTTGCTCTCAATGTTCGCGAGCTTGACCTGCCAGCCAGCGCGGCCCTGTTTGAAGAACACCTGAAAGAAATTCTGGAAACCGGTGAAGCGAAATTCGATGTGGAGCATCACCGGAAAGACGGCGCCTGTCTGCCGCTCGAAGTTTTTGTGAAAGCAACCCGATGGGAAAACCAGACTGTTTTGCTCAGTGTGGCCTCTGATGTCACCGAGCGCAGGCGCAACGAGGAAGAATTAAAAAAATACCGGAAAGACCTGGAGGTTCTGGTAGCGGAGCGGACGGCTGAGCTCGAAGACAAAACGAAAAATCTTCAGGAGATGAATACGGCGCTGAACGTGCTTCTGCAAAAAAGAGAGAAAGACAAAGAGATTCTGGAGGAGAATTTCGTGGCGAATATCGGAAGCCTCGTCCTCCCCTATGTAGAAAAGCTGAGAAAAAACAACCTTGATATGCAGCAGCAGTTTTGTCTGGATATTATTGAAAAGCATTTGGGAGAGATAGCCTCGCCCCTTTTGAACAATATCCGGCGGTATGATCTTACCCCCCGGGAAATTCAGATAGCATCTTTGATAAAGGACGGCAAGACGACCAAGGAGATCTCCAAAACACTGGGAATCGGAGAAGGTTCCATTGATACTCACAGGAAAAACATCAGAAAGAAGTTAGGCTTGGACAGGGCCTCGAATCTCCAGTCCCATCTGCGTTTTCTGGAAAAAAACAGGTGACCATTCTTCCTCTGACGGCAGATTCCGGCCGCAGGCTGGTTGTTAACGAAGTTCAGACAGGAGCAAACTGATTATGAACCTTAGAAGCAAAGGCATACAAGCAGAGCAGTTTCCTGATGCAGTGAAGATACCGGGGCGCAATATTGCCATCGTAAAACCGGAGACCAAAGGCGGACGCACAAAGAAAGCAATGTCGTCGTCGAAAAACTTCTATAAGGCCGTTTTCGAAAATACTGGAACCGCAACGATTGTTATAGAAGAAGACAACACCATATCACTGGCCAACGAAGAATTTGCCAGACTCACCGGCTACGTCCGGGAGGAAGTGGAAAACAGGAAAAAATGGACGGAATTTGTCTATCGCAAAGACGACTTGGAAGGAATGAAAGAATATTATCGTCAGTGCCTCATCAATCCGCTGTCTTCCCACCCGTCGTATGAATTTCAGTTTATAAATCAGCACGGACAGTTAAAAGATATTGTGGCGACAGTTAACAAAATATCCGGCACAAAGCAGCATCTGATGACGCTGCTGGATATTACCGACCGCAAGCAGATAGAAGCGGCTCTGGAAGAGTCGGAAAAACGACTGGCCGATACGATTGATTTTCTGCCGGACGCAACATTTGCCATTGACACTTCCGGAAAAGTTATCGCCTGGAACCGGGCCATAGAAGAGATGACCGGTGTAAAGGCGAAAGATATGCTGGGCAAAGACGAGCATGAATATGCCATGCCCTTTTACGGGATGAGAAAGCCGATATTGATCGATCTGGTATTCGGATCCGCCGAAGAGATCGAAAAGAAATATGATTTTGTCACCCGGGAGGGAAACGTAGTTTTAGCCGAGGTCAACGTATCGTTAAGAGGAGAGCCACGGACGCTCTGGGGAAAGGCCGGGCCGTTATATGACAATTATGGTAATATAGCCGGCGCCATTGTTTCTATTCGGGACATCACCGAGCGCAGACAGACAAAGGAAGCCCTGCAAAGAGCGCACGATGAACTGGAAATCAGGGTCCGGGAAAGAACGGCCGAGCTGATGCAGGTGAACAGAATGCTGGAGCGGGAAATATCCGAACGCAAACGGGCTGAAATGGTGCTGAGAGAGAGCGAAGAAAAATACACCCAGTTTTTTAAAACTTCGCGGGATTGCGTCTTCATAACTTCAAAAGATGGAAGGCTTGTCGACCTGAACGATGCCGCAGTGGAGTTATTGGGCTACTCCAGCCGTGCGGAACTGCTCCAGAAGAAGATACCCTATGTCTACGCCACTCAGGAAGAACGGGCGAATCACGCCAGGGTCATCACGGAGTGCGGTTACACCAGGGAGTATCCCGTCGATTTATGCAGAAGAGACGGCAGCATTAGGAATGTGCTCATCACGGCGGTGGCCCGCTACGACGCCAATGGCAAAACAATAGGCTTCCAGGGAACGATCCGGGATATCACGGAAAAGAAACAGGTCGAAGAAGAACGCGAGAAGCTTATAGCAAAACTGCAGGAAACAATTTCCCAGGTCAAAACTTTAAGCGGGTTGCTGCCCATATGCGTATCCTGTAAAAAAATACGTGACGACGAGGGCTACTGGAATCAGATTGAAGCATATCTCAAAAATCACTCTGAGCTGGAATTCAGCCATAGCATATGCCCGGAATGCGCGGAAAAATTGTATCCGGAAATTTACAAAGCGGAGTGAATTTTTTGTCTGCGTCTTCATGTTCAAAGATGTGATCGCTTTTGCCGACCAGAACAGGATCAACGAGAAGAATGATTTTACAAACGGGGCATTGATAGTGCAGGTGGCCGGAAACATGATTGCGGCCCACCCTTTTGAAGACTTTCAAGGAATTCTGGTTTTCCAACCCATGCACATTCAATAATCCTTCCGCGCCGCAATAGATACAGGTAATCGCTGTCATGATCGTTTCCTCCTTAGAATTGGAATATTAATGAATGAGTTTGCAACCCTCCTGTCAGTGCTGAAATTAAACTCGTTTAAAAAAATAATAATCAATAACAAAGGAAGTTGTCAAGATAAAAATGTTGCAATGCAAAAATTTTTTATCATTTTTGAGGCATGGTCTTTTGTGGTATATGCGTTGTATTTACAGATATATGTATAAATTAAAAACTTATAATATAATTCCTTGAGAAAATTTATGACGCAATGCATTATTCGTTGCGGGTTTGATGATCCAGCGTTCATCAACAATAGAAGTTATGGTAATATTTGAAACGCCTTTTTACCAAAAAGAAAGAGGCTACAGGCCGCGTCTGCACATTCTGTTCCTTCTTTTTTCGATTGTGTCCAGCACGATTTTATCAAAAACCACCGCGGAGTATTAATCCGAGGTTCATTTTTTTAGGTTAAGACATTCTATTAATTGCTTAAAATCTTCAGAAGTATTATTTTTTAAATGATGTATATTTCTTTTAATAATCAAATGCTTTCGGAGCTTATAACATTATGGGTGAAGAAAAGACGAAGGAACAGCTTTTAAATGAGCTGGCAGAGTTGCGTCAGTATATCTCTGAACTGGAAAAATCGGAAAACAAGGTCAAACAGATGGAGAAAGCATTACAAGAGGATCACAATGAATTGGAAACCAGGGTTCAGGAAAGAACCGCCGATTTGGTAAAGGCAAACGAGGCCCTGCAAAAAGAAATCATCGAACGTAAGCATGCAGAAGCAGTATTAAAGGACAGCGAGAAAAAGTTTGCTGCAGCTTTTTATAAAAGTCCAATTCCTATGGCCATAACGGCCATGAAAGATGGCCGGTATATTGATGTCAACGAGCCGTTTCTGAATATTATGGGTCTTAAATACGAACAACTGGTAGGCAATAGTTCTACCGGTGCAGGTTTTATTACCGGCGAATCAAGGGCATTATTTCTGGAAGAGTATCGTCAAAAAGGATTCGTAGAAAATCTGGAATTGCCGATGCAGGTGAAAAATGGCGAATGTAGACGGGGTTTATTCAATTCTTCTAAAATCACTATTGGTAAAGAAGATTTCTTTCTGACGATGGTAGCCGACATTACGGAGCTCAGGCGCGTAGAAGAAGAACTGCGTAAAAGTGAAGTCATGCTCAGCAGTGTTTTTAAAGCAGCCCCTGTTGGCCTTTGCGTGATGAAAAACCGAGTTTATCAGTTTGCCAACACAGCCTGGTGCGAACAATTCGGTTATTCCGAGTCCGACCTCATCGGCAACACAACTCAATTTCTATATGAAAATAAGGAAGAGTATGAGCGAATCGGCCAGGAGTTAAACGCAATTCTGTCGACAAAAAGTCTTGCTTCTGTCTCAACGAGGCTTCAGCGTAAAGATCGCGTATTGCGAGATGTTATCCTAACAGCCGTGCCTCTTCAAAGAGAAGATCTCTCCCAGGGTTTAATTGTCGCAATAGAGGATGTTACGGACCGCAAGCGGGCGGAACAGGAACTTATCTGGAAAACAGCCTTGCTGGAGGCGCAGGTTGAAGCCACTATCGATGGCATCCTGATTGTTGATGGTGAAGGTAAAAGAATTCTGGTAAATCAACGTCTCCTCGACATCTGGAAAGTTCCTCAGCACATCCGGGATGATGAGGATGACACACCATTGCTGCAGTATGTAACGAGCATAACCAAATACCCGGATCAGTTCCTCAAGAAGGTCTTGTATCTCTATGACCAGCCTGCTGAAACCAGTCGGGACGAAATCGAGTTTAAAGACGGTATGTTTCTGGACCGTTATTCATCACCCGTCTTGGGTAAAGATGGAAAATATTACGGAAGAATCTGGACATTTCGCGATGTCACCGACCGGAAGTGGGCGGAGCAAGAGAGGCTGCGCGTGGAGAAACTTCAGGGGATCCTGGAAATGGCGGGAACAATTTGTCATGAAATGAATCAGCCCATGCAGATCATTTCCGGATACTCCGAAATGTTATTGAATCTTTCAGAAAATCATAAAATCCATACAAAACTTAATACCATCAACGAGCAAATTCAAAGGATGAGTGATATTACAAAAAAGCTGATGAAAATCAAAAATTTCGAAACTCAAGATTATGCGGGATTCAGTCGAATTATTAATATCAACAAGATTTCCGGCAACGACAATGAATAGACTGAGTGGTATTGAACTCTGCAAGAAAATAAGAATAGAAAATCAGATTTGTATCATC
>Ga0208041_1001699_pt1 | contig 13318 bp, 15 predicted proteins | sample AD_SCU002_MetaG_FD_184453 | JGI IMG/M metagenome (GOLD analysis project Ga0208041, IMG submission 184453) | Active sludge microbial communities of municipal wastewater-treating anaerobic digesters from China - AD_SCU002_MetaG (SPAdes) (version 2) | ecosystem: Engineered > Bioreactor > Anaerobic...
CACGATCCAGTGCATGGGGAGATCCTGGGGATGAGCCGGATACGGGCTTGCCACTCCCAGCCGTTCAGGAAATGACTTCCAACGTTGCTCCCGGGCACGGCTGCTCCCCTGATATCGCAAGCACTGCCCCTGCCCCCGCGGCGGGGGCGGGGGAGGAGCGCCGAAGGCGCGGGCGGGGTGGGGGTGCCGGAGAAGCGTATGGGTATCTTTCTGCCGAAGGCATGGGTGGGGCGGGGGAGATATGTGGGGTCTCGGGAGCGTGAGAGACAGGGAAGGGGGAACGAGTTCCCCCTCCCCGTCGGCCCCACCCCCCGTGGCGATATCCCCACGGTCCACAGCATGTGGAGACCCTGGAGAAGAGCCGGATACGGTTTCCCGCCGGCTATACCCCGGCACGGCTGCTCCCCTGATATCGCAAGCACTGCCCCTGCCCCGCGGCGGGGGCGGGGGAGGAGCGCCGAAGGCGCGGGTGGGGTGGGGGCTGCCGGCAGAAGCGTGTGGGTAGCTGCCAGCGAAGGCACGGGCGGGGTGGGGGCTGCCGGCAGAAGCGTATGGGTATCTTTCTGCCGAAGGCGCGGGCGGAGTGGGGGCAAACGGCGCATGGGTTCCCGCCGGCGGGGGGCTCGCCTGCAATAGTCACTCCGAACCGGTGTTGCAGGGATGACCGCCGGGGAGCACCGGATACCGGGCGGGATCCCTCACCCGCCCCCACCGGTGCAAAAACCCGCACGCTTATCTCTGCGCCGGATAACCCGTCCCTCATGGAGAGAGACGAAGCACTGGCCCTGCTCCGGCGCTACGTGGTGTCGCCGTCACACATCGCGCACAGTTACGCCACGGCGGGCATCATGAAGAGGGTCGCCGAACACCTCGGCGAGGATGCCGGCACCTGGGAGATCATCGGCCTTTTGCACGACATCGACTACGACCTCGTCGCCGGAGACATGGACCGGCACGGCATCGAGGGCCACCGGATCCTCATCGAGAACGGCGTTCCCGAAGAGATCGCGGATATCGTCAGGCGCCACAACCACACCCATTTCTCCGATTACGTCCGGCCCGTCGAGATCGCGCTCCAGGCGGCGGACAGCGCATCGGGCCTTATCATCGCCTGCGCCCTGGTGAAGGGCGGGGCGGTCAGCGAGGTCGCGCCCCGAACCGTGAAGAAGAAGTTCAAAGAGAAGTCGTTTGCCGCCGGGTGCGAGCGCGAGAGGATCCGGATGATCGAACCCCTCATGGATATGGAGACGTTCTTTCGCCTCGCGATCGAGGGTATCATGGATATCCGTACCGACATCGGCCTCACCTGAGCGGAATCCTTATGAGACGCCCGGCACGAGGAGTATAGCATGACAGGGGTAGACCGCGCGCGGGTGATCGAGCGCATGAACGAGGCGATGATGCTCCTCACCGAGCGGATGGATGCCCGCCTCATACCGGAGACGGGTATGAACATCGCCTATGCCCTGCCCGACGCGCGGAGCAAGGACGATGTGGCGGCGGTCCGGGGAGGGATCGTCGGGCACGCCGATCGGGTCCACCCCGCCGGCGATATCGCGTTCGGTGCAGATGCCTACGTGGCCCGGATCGTCATTACAGCCATGCGGTTTGATCCGGCGATCCGGAGCGCGGCAACCATCCGCTTCTCGGAAGCGGTCCTTATCGAGATGGAGAACCTCCTCTTCGAGATATGCTCGTTTGACCCGGAAAAAGAGCCGCCGGGGGTGCAGACAATGGATTGGGGTGTCGCCTCCTGCTGCAGAGAGGGCGTGCCCGACGTCATCTACGACCGGGGCGCCGCAGGGAAAGAACCGACGATCAGGCTGCTCGGGGAAGATCCGGTCACGGTCGCACGCAATCTTCTTAAGCTGTCGAATCGCATTACGTATGCACAATTGTAAGGGAAGGTCCACATGGGAATAAAGCCGTCATATATCAAGAACCTCGGCGAGGAACTCATCGTCAAGCATCGTGAGAGATTTAGCGGAGATTTTGAGGAGAATAAGCACGCCGTCTCCGAAGTCGCCACGATCGGGAGCAAGTCCGTCCGAAACCGGGTTGCCGGGTACATCTCAAGAAAGATAAATACCAGGAAGCGTTAAACCTCACTATATGTTTGAGGGAATCCTTCCAGCAATCATTACCCCTTTTCATCGGGACTCGGGGATGAGTCTCGATATTGAAGGATTACGGTCCAACATAGAATCACTGCTGCAACGCGGGATCCATGGCATCGTCCCCTGCGGATCGACCGGGGAGTCCGCGACGCTCACGTTCGAGGAGCACGAGCAGGTGATCTCAAAGACCGTCGAGGTTGTCAACGGGCGGATACCGGTGCTTGCGGGAACCGGGTCGAACAACACCGAAGAGGCAATCCGGCTGACCCGCGCGGCAAAGGATGCAGGCGCGGACGGCGCCCTTGTCATCAGCCCGTACTATAACAAGCCGAACCGCTCCGGTCTCGTCAAACACTTCACGAAGCTTGCCGATATCGGTCTCCCCATCGTCCTCTACAACGTCCCCGGCCGGACGGGGCAGAACCTCCTGCCGGACCTGGTGATCGAGCTTGCCCGGCACCCAAACATCGTCGGCGTGAAGGAGGCAAGCGGCGATATCGTCCAGATATCCCGGATCATCGAGGGGACCCGGGACGAGGAGTTCGTCGTGCTCTCGGGCGACGACGCGATGACGCTTCCCGTCCTCGCTCTCGGGGGCGCGGGCGTGATATCGGTGACTGCAAACGTCGACCCCGGCCGGATGGTGCAGATGTACGAGGCGTTCCGCGCGGGCGACCTTGCCCGCGCACGGGACCTGCACTTCGAACTCTCGCCGCTCATGCGGGCGATGTTCATCGACACGAACCCCATCCCCGTGAAGAAGGCGGTCGGGCTCTCCGGGATGGCCGCAGGACCGGTCAGGCTGCCGCTCGACGACCTGGATGGGCAGAAGACGGAGCAGCTGAGGAAGGTGCTGGCGAGCTATGATTAAGGTAGCCGTATCCGGGGCCCTGGGGAGAATGGGCGCCAACATCGGCCGGCTTGTCAACGAGGCTCCCGACCTCACCCTGGTCGGCGGCATCGACGTGAGGGAGGGAACGCTCTTTGAGACGGAGGTCGTCCCCGCAGCGAAGATCGACGAGTTCCTCAAGGAGAAGAGACCCGACGTCCTCGTCGACTTCACCGTCGCGGCCGCTGCCGTCGAGAACGTCAGGGCCGCCGCGAGAAACGGCGTAGCGCTCGTCGTCGGAACGACAGGGTTCTCTCCCGAGCAGCGGGAGGTGATCCGGGGCGCGGTCGAAGGAAACGTCCCCGCCGTGATATCGAGCAACTTCTCCGTCGGCGTCAACATCTTCTGGAAACTCGTGCGGGAAGCCGCCCGCGAGCTCGGCGACTACGACATCGAGGTCACGGAGGCCCACCACCGCCACAAGAAGGACGCCCCGAGCGGCACCGCAAAGACCATCCTTGACATACTGGACGAGGAGATCGGGAATCGCGAGAAGGCCTACGGCCGTGTGGGTATGACGGAGCGGAAGAACGAGATCGGGGTGCACGTCATCCGCGGCGGCGACATCGTCGGCGACCACGCGGTCCTCTTTGCGGGGAACTTTGAGTGCATCGAGATCTCCCACCGCGCCTACGATCGGGCGGTCTTCGCACAGGGTGCCGTCCGGGCTGTCCGCTGGGTCGTCGGGAAAGAACCGCGCATGTATACCATGCAGGATGTCCTCGGGATCTGAGGGAGGCCCCCTCGCCCGCCTTCCGGAAACGAAATTTATTTTTACGCCGCTAGAAAAACATGTACGTCTGGAGGAGAAAAATTGCCAGCAGTTGTTGATATTGAGAAGTGTACCGCCTGTGAGACCTGTATAGATGTCTGCCCGGCTTCCGCCATCACCATGGAAGACGGCAAAGCAAAGGTCGATCCCGATCTCTGCGTCGATTGCGAGACCTGCGTCGACGAGTGTCCGTCTGAGGCAATCTCGATGGAATGAAGAAACATACTCTTTAATACCTCCTACACTACAGATATTTTTGTCTATGATTCATGTAGGAGTGCTTGGTGCCACAGGAGCGGTGGGACAGCGCTTCGTTCAGCTTTTAGCGGATCATCCCTGGTTTCATCTCCAGACACTCACCGCTTCTGAACGAAGTGCGGGAAAACCCTATGGTAAAGTGGTCAACTGGCGCCTTGATGCGCCGTACCCGGACAACGTCAGCGATATCGTCGTCACTCCCACAACCGTCGAGAGTCTGAAAGATTGCGATCTCGTCTTCTCAGCGCTCCCTGCCGACGTGGCGGGACCGTTCGAGACCGAGCTTGCCAATGCGGGCATCGCCGTCTGCAGCAACGCCCGATCGCACCGCATGGAACCGGACGTTCCGCTGGTGATCCCGGAGGTCAATCCGGACCACCTGGGCCTGATCGATATCCAGCGGGACCGCGGTAATGGGGGGTTCATCGTGACCAACCCGAACTGCTCGACGATCGTCCTAGTGCTGGCCCTCGCACCCCTCAGGGCGTTTGAGTTCCATGACGTGCGTGCGGCAACCATGCAGGCGATATCGGGAGGCGGGTTTGCAGGCGTCCCCGCCATGGACATCTATGATAACGTCATCCCCTATATCGGCTCAGAAGAGGAGAAGATCGAGACCGAGACCGCAAAGATCATGGGCACGTTCAACGGTTCCGAGGTGATCCCTGCCCCGTTTAAGGTAAGCGCAAGTTGCCACCGGGTCCCTGTCATCGACGGGCATACCATCGCGGTCTGGGTCGACGTCAGGGAGTCGGTTGCCGAGGTGAAAAAAGCTTACGCAACCTTTAAGTCACCCTTCAGCAATCTACCCTTACAACCGGCAAAGGCAGTTGAGCTCTTCGACCAGCCCGATCGTCCGCAACCCCGGCTTGACCGCAACCGGGGACGCGGCATGACGGTCTCCGTCGGGAGAATCCGGGAAGGATTACGGTTTGTTGCACTTGGGCATAACACCATCCGTGGGGCTGCAGGCGCATCCGTCCTCAACGCAGAGCTGATACACTCGAAGAAGTACCTTTAGACGAGGTGGGCTTGATGATTAAGGATAACACAGTATTCGTGGGAAACAAACCGGTCATGAACTATGTGCTCGCGGTGGTCACCCAGTTCAACAACGGAGCGGAGGAGGTTGCGATTAAGGCCAGGGGGAAGGCTATTTCACGTGCGGTCGACACAGCGGAGATCGCCCTCAACCGGTTCTTAGAGAACGTCAGCAAGAAAGAGATCTTCACATCGACCGAGATGATCGACACCGACACCGGAAAGACGAACGTCTCAAGCATCGAGATCGTTCTCATGCATGCAAAATGAGGCCCTGAGGCACCTCTTTTTGGATTCGCCCCTGTACGCGCCTCGGCGGGATCGCTCATCGAGGCGCCTCTTCCCTCATCGACGTTGCGCTGCAGGGTGCCGGCGCATCGTAAAAGCAGGTTTTATGAGGGCGATCCGCCTGAAATTTCAGCCGTACGGTCTTTTTGGACCGGGGCAACCATAAAGATTTTATGAGCCACCCCATAACTATTGTACCATGAAGTGGGTGGCGGTCGGAGTGATGCTGATGCTGGTGGCTGCTCTCGTCGCTCCTGCTATGGCGGCGGGTGAGGAGCGGTACGGTTACATCACGGTAAAGGATGTCACCATCCGGCTGGAGAACGAGGATGCCGTCGTCACCATGAACTATACGATCGACGGCGGCATCGCATTCCTCGTCTTCCTCCTCGGAAAGTCCGACCTGAAACAGAAGACGCTTGATATCCTGAATTTCAATGATACGAAGGTACAACATCTCGACCTCGAGCGCATCGAGGTACGCGTAAACAACGTCTCGGATAATTACGGGCAGGGATCGTACTGGTTCCCTACGCACCGGTTCGGTGTGGTCGTTCCCTCTCTCACCATCATCACCCCGCAGGACACCAGGCATTACGAGAATATCAGCGAGTTCCCTGACGGGTTTGGCTATTTTTCCCGACCGTGAACGGACCCGGCTTATCCTATGAGAGAGGCACGATGTGCCTGACGACCACTGTCTCCGCCTTCCGGGAGCCGTGCAGGCGATCCGGCCGCGCGAATGTATGCTGCTTGCTCAAGAGCAGATAGGGCCCTGCAGGTCTCGCGAGGGTTTCGGCAAGGGGCGGATGAGAGCGCAGATCTGGTGGTGCCGCTGAAGTTTCACGCAAAGGAGGGTTACGAACCCCATCTACCGAACTTCGCGTCCTTTGCGGCTTCGTGCGACCTGCCCGGTGCGGATAGCGACACGGCCTCACGCACCCCTCTTCAGCGCGAGCGGTTCGTGATCGTTTCCCCACCTGCTGAGGAGCGACTGGAGGTAGACACCGAGGAAGGCGCAGAAGAGGCCTCCGATCGTGGCGAAGATGATGTATTTCACGCCGGCATCGGCCGTTATGGGGAACCCGGAGACCTCGCTGCTGATCGAGAGGATGTAGATGCTTGCCCCGTAGGCGATGGCCCCGATCGCCAGCACGAAGAACGGCAGGGCGACCACCCGCCGGATCGCCTCCCTCTCGTTTAAGAAGACATCGATGATCTTGCCCCCCGACGCGACGAGGCCCGCAGCGGTGAACCAGGCGATGGCACCGTAGATGAACGCGAGCACCTGGAAGAAGATCCCTGCGGACGTGTAGTAGTCGAGGAGGCTTACGAGCCCGAGGAAGATCCCGACGATGCCGAGCAGTATGGCCGTGATGTAGGAGACGAAGGTGAACCTGCCGCCGTGCAGCGAGGTCTTCATCGATGTGATCAGGTAGCCGAATATCTCATCGATACCGACGCCCTTAAAGAGCAGGTAGGTGCCGACGACGCCGACGACGACGATGGTTGCGCCTTCCGGGTACCCGAGCAGGTATCCCACGGCGTAGAGGAGCATGGCAAGACCGACCGGCACGAGCACGATCTTTGAGACCTTCGGGTCGTCGAGGAGGCGCCTGAGGATGTAGTACGTCCCCTCGAGGTTCGGCATCTGGTTGACCACGACCCTGCGCACGCTGCTGACCGGCACCCGGGACTGGATGATCGGGAGGACGTACTCGTCCTCGGCACCGTCCGTCACCAGGATAGAGGCCGTAGAGTTTGTCGCCGAGAGAATGGCGTCGAGGCTCGCGGCTATCCGTCGATCCCCTTCGAGCAGGTTCATGTGGTTGCCGCATATGACGGCGACGGCGACCTCTTCGCCGCGGGCGACGAGGTCGTCGTATATCTTGATCGTCTCAAAGATCGCGTTGATGTCGGAGTCTTCGGAGTCGGCGAGACCGAGGGTGACCGCCGCATGGAGGCATGCCTCTCTGCCCACGATGGGACCATCGATCCGGGCTTTAAACCCGAGATCGTCATCGCGATCGACACAGAGGACGAGCGTTCGCTCTTTTGCCATGCAATAGAACATCTCCTCAGATCTATTAAATAATTTGCAGGGAAGGTGGAAAAAAGTATTAAATGAGTTTTGCACGCTGAAGCAGGAGCAGGTCGTCGGTCGTGAGCTTCTCTCCGCCGCGGAACTGCTGGAAGATACGTTCCGCCTCTTTCCGGACGGCTTTCTGCTCTTTGGTGACCTTGGTCTTCCGGGTCTTCTTGCGCAGGCCCGATATCACCTTATCGTAATCGCGAAGCTCCTTCTGGCAGGTGATGAACTGCTTGTGCTCCTCATCCGCCGCTTCCTGAGCCTCGACGAACTGCTGGTGAGCCTTGTCCGCATCCTCGCGGGACCGGTCGGCCTTCCGGTAAGACTCCACCATCAGGTCGTGATGCTGCTGGGCGGCCTCGGCCTTCTCGGTGACATCCTTGTGGATATCTGAGGCGAGCCTCCGAAACTCACGGGCTTCGGCGAGCTTCGTCCGCATCTCCTTGTTCTGCTCAAGCTCGGCCTCCTGATCCTTTGCCGCCGCCTTGAGCTGCTTGATCTTCTCGATCAGTTCACGCTCTTTGTCGGTGCTGTAGACCTCAGTCTGCTGTTTGAACTCCAGGTGCTCGATCTGCTTCTGCAGCTCTTTGATGCCCCGGTTCTTGAGGTTGCCGTGCTCCTTCTTGAAAGACTCTATCTCTTCAAAGAGCACGTTCGCCTTATCGTTGTAATCGTTCCTCTGGTCTTTCAGCGCCTGAACTTCCTCGTTGATCGCATCCCGCTGCTCTTTATGCTGCTGCGCCTCCTCGACAAACTCGCGGGTCTGGGTATTCAAGGTGTTGCGTTCCCGGGCATTTTTGCTGGCGAGTGCATTCAACTCGTTACGCCGGTCTTTGTGCTGCTCAGACTCCGCAAGGACTTTCTTTCTCTTTTCAATCAGATCGTTCAGCATTCTTTACCAATCCTCGACATTCGGTACCCGTCTTACACCCCGCCAGGAGCACACTCCCATGTGCAGAGGGATGCCGGAGGCTTATGTAGCGGCTACACCACAAGAAAAGACATTTTCCGGACTCGCGATCGAGGCCGTCATTCATCAGTCTGCTCATGTGTTCAACCCCGGTACTCGGCAACCGCAGACCCGAAGGTTCTGCGCCCTGCACAATACACCCCGTGCTGGAGGGATTATACAAGAACGTCTATATTTCAAACGTCTTCCGGACTATTAAGTATTTCGCAGGTGCTCCGGAAGCATGCTATCTGGCGCAATCGCAGTGAAAAAATGCGTGAAAGAGGGTGTTGGGGATCAGAGGAAATCGATGAGGTTGCCCCCGCTCATCAGGTTATCCTTCCCCATCCGCCTGCCGGCAGGCGCGCTGGCACGTTGCGTCACCGGTTCGTAGGCACGATGGCTCCCGAGGATCTGTGCACTTTTCACGCCGGTCATGACCGCCATGACACGGACTCTCCCCTCATAGTCGCTGTTCACCCGCGCTCCCCAGATGACGTCCGCGTGAGGATCGAGTTCATAGGTCAGTGAGCTGGCTATCTCTTCGGCATCCTGGAGGGTCAGGTCGTTGCCGCCCGTGATGTGGATGAGGCTCCCTGTTGCTCCGCGGTAATCGATGTCCAGCAGGGGGTGGTTCAGGCACTCGTGGACGACGCTCTCGGCCTTGTTCTGCTGCTTGCTCTCTCCGACGAGCATCACGGCGACGCCGCCCTTGCTCATGATGGCACGCACGTCTGCGTAATCGATATTGATGAGCGAAGGTTCCGTGATCGTCTCGCTGATACCCTTGACGGTCTCCGCGATGAGCTGATCCATGACCGAGAACGCCTGACCGAGCGGCAGGTTCGGCACGAACTTGATGAGACGGTTGTTGTCGAGGACGATGACCGAGTCGGCAGTGGTCGAGAGCTGCTCAAGCCCCTCTTCCGCGCGGAGGAGTCGGGCTTTCTCGACCTGGAAGGGATAGCTGACCATGCCGACGACGATTGCCCCCTGCTCTTTTGCTATCTGCGCAACGACCGGCGCCGTCCCCGTACCGGTCCCGCCGCCCATGCCGGCCGTGATGAAGACAAGGTCCGCATCACAGAGCAGGCCTTCAAGGGTCGGCCGGGCCATCTCGGCTGCGCGCCTGCCGACGTCCGGGAACCCGCCGGCCCCAAGGCCTTTGGTGAGCGATTTTCCGACAAGCACCCTCTTGTCGGCCTGGATCATGTCCAGGTGCTGTTTGTCCGTGTTGATCGCGATCGTCTCTGCACCACTGACCTGCATGTGGTAAAGGCGGTTGACGGTATTGTTGCCTGCCCCGCCGCATCCTACGATGACAATCCGTGGCTGGCCGAGGAGATCGTCCTCTGCCTCGCCTGAGTCCGTCTTCAGGTATTTTTCTCGTTCTGCATGTTTTAATGCCTCGTTGATGATCGTCTGCATCTGACAATACCTCCTAAACCTGGAATGAAATTTGATCGGCCTCGCGTAAGGCACGGTTGCCATGCCTTTCGAGAAGCGCCCTGACCGAATACCGCACAGCCTCCGATACTGTGGGGAATTCGCCGGCCTCCACCAACCTCTCGAGCATTTCAACCTGCTGCCGGGGCAATCTGATAGTTATCCGATCCATCATCTCAATCACTCATATCTGACATATGGCAGCTCTACGTCTGTCATTTGTCAGACAATCGTAATCTTCTTGTCTGACTGTATCAGATATGGCATAATAACATCGGTATGATATAAATACCTTCTGAAATGAGTCCAGACACGTCACAACGGTTTTATGGATAGCAGCAGACAACGTACCTTCACAGGATTGCCACGATCATGAGAGAAAACCTCCCTGAAAGGATGGAACACGGCGGCCGGGTACGCTGGCACTGCATGCGAGAGGGTGGCGAGCTGATCGATTTCAGTGCTAACATAAATCCATATCCCCCTATCATCCCCTGGACACCGGACCCTTCGGCACTGAAAGACTACCCCGACGACCGTTATGAGGCGCTCAAAGAGGTGATCGGCAGCACGTTCGGGCGCGATGCGGCTGAGATCACCGTGGGCAACGGATCTGTCGAACTTATCCGCGCGTTCTGCTCCGCCGTGCTCGGCGAGGGGGATACCGCCTGCATCCAGCCGCCGACATTTGCCGAGTACGAGATGGCGGCGAGGCTCGCCGGCGCCCGGTGTACGGCCGATGAGAGCGGTGCCGCCGTCCGGTTCCTCTGTAACCCGAACAACCCGACAGGCAGGCTCTCTACCCGCCCCGAGATCCTCGGGGCGCTTGATGAGACGGCGAATGAGGGAGGGTATCTCTTCGTCGATGAGGCGTTCATCGAACTCGCCGACCCGCGCCAGAGCGTCGTCGACGTCTCCCACGAGCACCTCTTTACCTTGCGCTCCCTGACGAAGAGCTTCACCGTGCCGGGCATCCGGTTCGGATACGGGTTCGGCGCGCCCGAACTCATCGAGCAGGTGGAGACCATGCGCCTCCCCTGGACGGTGAATGCGTTTGCCGAGGCCTTCGCCATCGAGGCGTTCCGGCACTACGATCTGCTCGAACGTTCGCGGGAGCGGATTGCCCGGGAACGTGAATGGCTCTGCGGCCGCCTTACGGACCTCGGTCTCGCATACGAACCCCCATCTGCGAACTACGTCCTGATGGAGGTCCCGCTGGAGGCAGGGGTGCTTGTCGCGCGGCTCCTCTCCCACGGCATCCTCGCCAGGGATTGCCGGTCGTTCGGGCTACCCCGCCACATCCGTGTAGCGGTGCGGACCCGCGGGGAGAACCGGCAACTCATCGAGGCATTCGAAGCATGCTTGCCCTGATCATGGCCGGGGGGCAGGGCTCCCGCCTCCGGATGGGCGAGAAACCTCTCGTCACCATCTGCGGAAAACCCATGCTCGCCTACGTCATCGACGCCTTCGCATCCGCAGGGCACGAGGTGGTCGTGGTCGCCTCGCACCGGACGCCGTTTACCAAAAACTGGTGCCGGGCACAGGGGATTGTCCTGTATGAGGCCGAAGGGCTCGGCTACGTCGAGGATATCTGTGCGGCGGCGGATGACCTCGGAGAAGCAGGAACGCCCTTCTTCACCTGCGTCTCCGACCTGCCCTGTCTTGCCCCCGATATCATCGCCGGCGTCGAGGAGGCCTGGCGCCGGGCAAAAACGCCGGCATGCTCCACGTGGGTGCCGCGCAGTCTCTGCGAAGAGCATGGCTGCCGCACGCAATATACGGAGACGGTCGACGGCGTGCCGGCCTGCCCGGCAGGGATCAATATACTGACGGCGGGCGGCTTTGATGGCCTTGAGGAGGAGCTCTGCCTTCTCCTGCACGATCGCCGGCTCGCCTTCAACGTCAACACGCGCGAGGAGCTGGCGCTGGTGCAGGGGTACCTCTGCCAGAAGCGGGTCCCCTAACCTCCGGCGGACGGCCGCACAGAAAAGCCTCCGGTCTTCCCGAACTTCGCTCCACGGGAGCATCTCTCCCGAACAATCGTTTTTTGGGAGAAACTCTCTTATCGGACCATCGCTGATCTCTTTATATGGAGTCATGCCGGGAGATCGAACTCGAGGGGCATATCATCGATTCGGGCATTATGACCCTCGTGTTTGACAGGATCATGGATATGGGTGGGGAGTTTGAGATCCTCACGTTCAACGTCGGGAAGCAGAAGACGGATACGAGTTACGCGCGGCTGCGCGTGACGGCACCCACCGGGCGGCAACTCGACGCCATCCTCTCCGAGCTGCACCGGCTCGGCGCACGCACCCCCGAGATCAGCGACGTCACCCTTGTACCGGCAGAGGGCGACCGGATCCTCCCGAAGGGGTTCTACTCGACCACCAATCATCCGACGTTCGTGAAGTACCGGGATGAATGGCTGCCGGTCGAGCATATCGAGATGGACTGCCACATCGTGATCGATGAGGCGGAGAAGCGGGCCTTTTGCAAACCGATAGCGAAGATAAAGGCCGGCGATGCCGTCGTCGTGAGCGAGGCCGGGGTGCGCGTGGTCTACCCCGAGCGGCCGCGGAAGGTCAGCACGTTTGAGTTCATGCACGGGACCGTCTCGTCGGAACGGCCGAGCGAGGCGATCATCGCCAAGATCGCGCGCGAGGTCCTTGCGATGAAGGAGGAGGGGGGAAAGATCGCGCTCGTCGGCGGCCCGGCGATCGTCCACACCGGGGCGGCCGGGGCCCTTGCGGCGATGATCCGCAAGGGCTACATCGACGTGCTCTTTGCGGGAAACGCTCTTGCGACGCATGATATCGAGTCCAACCTCTTTGGCACGTCGCTCGGGATGGACGTCAGGACGGGGACGCTCGTCACCGGCGGGCACCGGCACCACATCCACACCATCAGCGAGATCATGCGGGCGGGGTCCATCAAGGAGGCGGTCGACAGGGGGATCGTGACCGGCGGGATCATGTACGAGTGCGTGAAGCGGAATGTCCCGTTCGTCCTCGCCGGTTCTATCCGGGACGACGGGCCGCTCCCCGATACGATCACGGATGTCGTCGTGGCGCAGGACGCCATGCGCTGCCACATCCGCGACATCGGGATGGTGCTGATGGTCGGGACGCTCCTCCACTCGATTGCGGTCGGGAACTGCCTCCCCTCGTACGTCAAGACGGTCTGCGTCGATATCAACCCCGCGTCGGTGACGAAACTGATGGACCGGGGCACGACGCAGGCGATCGGCGTCGTGAGCGATGCCGGGACGTTCCTCCCGCTGCTCCTCGAGCAGCTGGAGGAGCAGGAGACGTGTTAGCGGGCAATCTCGGGGTGGGGGTGCCGGCAGCCCCCGCATGCTCTTTTGTGTGAGCCGGGGGCGCGTGGATGCCGGTGAAGAACCGGGGCCGGGCTTGTCTCTGCCGGCAAATCGGCGCCAACATTGCTCCTCCAATATGACTTCCCACCA
>Ga0208041_1001704_pt1 | contig 13282 bp, 9 predicted proteins | sample AD_SCU002_MetaG_FD_184453 | JGI IMG/M metagenome (GOLD analysis project Ga0208041, IMG submission 184453) | Active sludge microbial communities of municipal wastewater-treating anaerobic digesters from China - AD_SCU002_MetaG (SPAdes) (version 2) | ecosystem: Engineered > Bioreactor > Anaerobic >...
CGTTTCAATCACCGAGAGATCGCGTGCGCCGAGCAGCGAGAAATTCAGCGTGCGGGGAATCGGCGTGGCCGTCATGGTCAAGGTGTCCACTCCCGTGCGCAGTTGCCGCAATTTCTCCTTGGCGGCGACGCCGAAGCGATGCTCCTCGTCCACGATCAACAAGCCGAGATTGCGGAAGCGTACGTCCTTGCTCAGCATGCGATGCGTCCCGATAACGATGTCGATGCTGCCGCGCTCGAGTTTACCGGTGACTTCCTCCTGCTCCTTTTTCGTTTTGAAACGCGACAGCGAGGCCACATTCACCGCGTAGCGCGCGAGGCGGTCGCGGAAGGTGTTGTAATGCTGCTCGGCGAGGATGGTGGTGGGCACGAGCACTGCAACCTGCCTACCGTCGGCCACGGCCTTGAAAGCCGCGCGCACCGCCACTTCGGTTTTGCCGTACCCCACATCGCCGCAGACGAGACGGTCCATGGGCACCGCTGTTTCCATGTCGGCCTTTACTTCCGCCGTGGCCTTGGCCTGGTCGGGCGTGTCCTCGTACATGAAAGATGCTTCCATCTCTTTTTGCCATTGCGAATCCGCCGAGAAGGCGAAGCCCTCGGACATTTTGCGCTTGGCGTAAAGCTGTATCAGGTCGCGCGCAATGTCCTTGAGGCGACGCTTCGTGCGTTCCTTCGCGCGTTCCCAGGCACCGCTGCCGAGCTTCGACAACAGCGGCACGGCCCCTTCGGTCGAGCTGTACTTCTGCAGCTTGTTGATGTAGTTGAGATTGACGTACAACACATCATCGTCGGCATAGGTGAGCTGCGCCGTTTCCTGCAAGCCGCCATTCACCGTGATGGTGTTGAAACCCACGAAGCGGCCGATGCCTTTGTCCACATGCACCACGTAATCGCCTATGCGCAACTGCCGCATTTCCCGAAGGGACAATCCCTTGACGCCCTTGTGAACGCGCTTTTGCACATGCCGGCGCTGGAAAATCTGATGCTCGGTGAGCACCGCCAGACGCGTGCCATGGTCGATGAATCCTTCACTCAGCGGACAGTAGCGAATGTCCCGGCGCATGGAACGATGGCCGTTGTCTTCCTCGGGCAAAGTGCTGTGCAGAAGATCGTCCAGGCGCTGCGCCTGTGCTTCCGAGTCGGCAACGAGTGTGCAATTATAGCCGCGCTCCTCGAGCGAGGTCAGCAGTTCGAGTACGTGCTTCACCGAACCGTTGAGCGCGGGCTGGCTTTCCGTATTCGCCTCGATCACCGCGTCCGCTTCCTGCTCCATCACCGAAAAAAGCACGCAGCGATGCCGCTCGCGCAGCGTGTCGAGCAGCGGTGCGTCGCTCTCATCCACCGCGCCGGCGATGCTCTCCATGCCATCGAACACCAGCACGGCATCGCCGGTGAAAAACGCGGGCATGCGGTCGCGCGCGGACTCACCGTCCTCGAGGAAAAGGGAAGTGACAAATGCCACCTGCTCCCGTGTGGTGGTGGAACGCTGGCTCAAGGGATCGAATTCGCGAATGCTCTCGATCTCATCGCCGAAATACTCAATGCGCAGCGGCTGCTCCATGCCCACGGGAAACACGTCCAGTATACCGCCACGCACGGCGTACTCGCCGGTGGTGGACACGAAGTCCACCCGCTCGAAACCGCCGAAGGCCAGGGCGCGCACAAGGTTGTCCTGCGGGAAATCCAAACCCGCGTTGATACTCACGCTCTGTTCGCGAATGGCGCGCACAGAAGGAAATTCCGTGGCCAAGGTGTCGACGTCGGTGACCACCACGCGCAGCGGCCGCTCGGTCAGCGAACGCAGGGCGTCCGCATTCTCCGCGAAGGTGCTGCTGATGTTGCGGATTTTTTTCTGCAGAGTGGAAAGATGTTCCCCGATGTACAGCACATCCTCCTCGCCGAGCATCACGCTCACGTCGTTCCACACTTCGAGCGCGCTGTGCGTGTCGGGACACAGAATGACGCATTGCTTCCCGATACGACGGAAGAGAGAGGCGAGCAGAATGCCTTTCAATCCTCCATGCACGCCGCGCACCTGCACCGCGCGTGCATCGCTTCCCAGCGCATCGGCGAGCTGCCGCACAACAACGCTGTCGAGCAGTGGAGCGAAACAACTGGTATCCGCCCGCGCCTGCGCGGTCTCCGTTTCACGCTGCGTGCCTTTCACGCGCTCGCGTCCTCCCCGTCGGCCCGCGGACACAGTCGACGCAGCAACGCGTAATCGTAAATGCCTGTGTGATGTCCGTCCTTCCAATGAAATTGCAGGGCGTAATGTCCTTGCGGCACCACCTTTTCCAGGGTCAGCGCATCGGCGGTGAACAGGGGAATGTAAAACGCGCCCTTGGCCGCGAGATCCGCCTGGCAGGTGGCGCAGGGACAGTTTTTGCGAAGATGGGGCATGCTGTATTCGCAGACCTTGCCGTCGGACCAGGTGATGCGCAGCATGCGCGCATCGCTGCGCGTGATGGAGACTGGAGTGATGCGTTCGTTCATGGCGTACATCTCAAGCTGATTTCGACACGATGCGGTACATTGCCATCCGTGCCCACAATCCAGAAACATACGGAACTCGCGCGACACGAGGAAGTGCGAATCGTTGACAATCCTCGACCAGGCGTCGTTGCGAAAACTTGCCCGCGTGGATTGCGGAGCGAGGAGAGCTGATCGATATCGGGATGTATGGGTGCGAATATTGCAAAAAACCGTCCAGTTCCCGTTTCCATCCGCCCCTCCGGAAATGCACCATGGATGAAATTCCGCATTGCCTCGCAGTCGCGGAGCGTCTATTTTTGAAGAGTGCAACTTCACCATCATCAACACACAATGCATTTCCTCGAAAAACTGGACGCGGTCACCGCGAAAAACAACAGTGTGCTCTGCGTCGGCCTCGACAGTGAATTGGCCAAAATTCCCGCGCAGCTCGGCGGCGACGCCGACGCCGTTCTCGCATTCAATCGTGCGATCATCGCGGCTACTGCCGACCTCGTTCAAAGCTACAAACTCAATCTCGCCTTTTACGAAACTCTCGGCCCCCGCTCCTGGGAGGTGCTCCGCGGCACGCTCGATGCCATCCCGGCCGACGTGCTGACCATCGGCGATGCCAAACGCGGCGATATCGGCAATACGTCCACGATGTACGCGAAGGCGTTGTTCGAGGAATTGGGCTTCGATGCCTGCACGGTGGCGCCGTACATGGGCCGCGATTCGGTGCAGCCCTTTCTCGCGTATCGGGATAAAGGGGTGTTTCTCCTCGCGCTCACATCCAACAAGGGGTCGCGCGACTTCCAGTACCTGAGCGTGGACGGTGAACCGCTGTACAAACATGTCGTGCGCACGGCAATGCAGTGGAACGAGGCGGACAATCTCGGTTTCGTCGTTGGCGCCACGCATCCCGATGAATTGCGTGAATTGCGCGCGCTCTGCGGAGAGATTCCGCTGCTCATTCCCGGCCTCGGAGCGCAGGGTGGAGATGTGCAAGCAAGTGTCGAAGCAGGTGTCACCCCCACGGGCCACAGGGCAGTGTTCAATTCCAGCAGGGGAATCATTTTCGCCGGACAGGGCGAGGACTACGCCCAACGCGCCCGCGACGCCGCGCTCGCTCTGCGCGATGAAATCAACCTCTATCGACCGCAGGTCGCATGACCGTCGGCTATCTGGATATTATTTCCGGAATCAGCGGCGACATGATGCTCGGCGCCTGTGTGTCGGCCGGCGTACCGCTGGACCATCTCCGTGACGAGTTACGCAAACTTCCGCTCGATGGCTATGAATTGCGGCAACGCACACTGTGGCGTAGTAAAATCGCTGCGACGCATATCGATGTGATGCTCGCTTCATCCGACGACTCACACGCGGCGCATGGAAACGACGATCACGCCCATGAACACCATCACCACCACGGTCATGCGCACGATCACCACACGGAGCCCACGCAGCAGCATCGGCACGTCCATCGCGCCTGGGCCGACATCCGGGCGCTGATCGCGTCGAGCGCGCTGCACGACGAAGTGAAACGCCGGGCGCTCGCCGTGTTCGCGGTACTCGCCGAGGCCGAGGCGCGGGTACACGGCGTGCCGGCGGACGATGTGCATTTTCACGAAGTGGGCGCTGTGGATTCCATCGTCGACATCGTGGGCACGGCCATCGCCTTGGAGTATCTCGGCATCGAGCGATTGTATCACTCGCCGGTGAAAACCGGTGCCAACGCGTTGATCCACACTCAGCATGGAATGATGCCGGTACCCGCTCCCGCCACCATCGAACTGCTGAAAGGTCTGCGTATCGAGCGCACAGGCATAGCCGAGGAACTCACCACGCCCACCGGCGCGGCGATTCTCGCAGCGCTGTCACGCGACGCGTGGCAAGCGCCTCCCACCTTCGTGCCACGCGCCATCGGTTACGGGGCGGGGACGAAGGAATTCGCGGAATTGCCCAACATGTTGCGCCTGATCGTGGGCGAGGAAGGCGCGGCCTTCGAAACGCAGGATCTCGTGCAGCTCGAAAGCACGATCGACGACATGAACCCGGAGCTGCTGCCCTGGGTGATCGAGCGAGTACTCAGCGCGGGCGCGCTCGACGCCTTCGTCATTCCCGTGTTGGGAAAAAAAGGACGTCCGGCTCATCTGCTTCGCGTCATCGCCGAACCGGCGAAACGCGAGGAGCTTTGCGCACTCCTGTTCGCCGAAACCAGCACCACGGGCGTGCGTTGGCAGCACATGCAGCGCAATATGCTGCCGCGCCGACAGGAGACGATACAGACGCGCTTCGGTGCCACAGTGGTGAAACGCATCCATGGAAGTGACGGCGAGCGCCTAGTTCCGGAGTACGAGGAATGTCGGCGTATTGCACAGGAACGAAATCTTCCCTTAATTCAGGTGTTCCGTTCGATTGAACAGGATTGTCTCTCCCAGGGTCATTCATGAAATTGCTCAGTGTTTTCGTGTTCCTCCTCCTGCTCGGCGCCGCAGCGTTCGCGCAGACGTCCGCCTTGCGGCCATCGGGCGTGCCCGAGGACCTCAAGCGGGAAATCATCGAGGAATATTTCGACGGCAACATGAGCGTGAACATCCTGTGGACGCATTACCGCACCGAGAGCATTGTGCTGCTGCTGCTGCTCGGTGGGGCGATACTCGCCGTGCGGAATTACTCCCGCAATCTTGGACGGCAGGAACAGCGCGTGTTCGATTCCCTGCAAAGCAATGCCGTGCTCATGTTCGATCGTTCCGGCGACATGCGCATGATGAATCGCGCGGCGAAATCCCTGCTCGCGCTGGACGAATACGTGACCATGTCCGAGGAGTCCAGCTACTACTTCAAAAACGCACCCTCTCCGGAAATTCTTCAAGTGTTCGAGGAAGTGCGCAACGATCGCCACGCTGTGGAACGGGAAGTGGTGTTCAACCACAACAAGATGATGCGCACGCTCATCGTCCGCGCTTACCCGCTGTATAGCGAGACAAAGCGCCTTGATGGCTTCATCATGATCATCGCCGACATCACCGACGCCATAGAAAAGGATCGCCGCGTCAACTGGTCCGGTGTCGCGCAGCACGTGGCGCACAAAGCCAAAACGCCACTTTCGACCATCACACTCACCGCGCAGCATCTCGAAATGCTGCTCAGTGAGCAGAACAACAAACCGAGCGACGAGGTGACGAAATACCTCGATCGCATCGTGAACGAATCCCGCAAACTCAACGAAATCGTTCACAATCTCACGCGTCTTGCGAACAAAGACCGGCTCAATCTGCTGCCAAACGACGTCAATGTCATTCTCCAGAACATCGCCGACGAGTATCGCGAGAAAACCACGCGCAATGTGGAAATCATCACGCATCTCTACCGTAATCTGCCGCGCGTGGGCATCGACATCGCCCATTTTCCCGAAGCCGTCGGCAATCTCATGGACAATGCCGTCCGCGCCATCGGATCGCGCGAAGGGCGCATCATCATCGCAACATCACCGGGGCAATGGATCAACCGGCCTGGTGAATATGTCGAAATCACGATTCAGGACACCGGCACGGGCATGGACGACGAAGTGAAAAAGAGTATCTTCCGTCCGTTTTCCACGCACAGCCGCGGCGGCACGGGACTGGGCCTTGTCATCGTGCAGAAAATCATCCAGGAACATCAGGGCGAAATCACGTTCAACAGCTCGCCCGGCCTGGGTACCACGTTCCAGATACGACTTCCTGTCACTAGATATTAAAGCACCATGAATGAAAAACCCACCATCCTCATCGTCGACGATGAGGAGGATTTCTGCCAAACGGTTTCCGATATTCTGACGCACAGCGGGTACAAGACCGTGGTACGGCAGAATCCGATCGAAGCGTTGGAATTGCTCAGCGTGCAATCCATCGACCTGGTGCTGCTCGATATTCTCATGCCACAAATGGATGGGCGGGCCGTACTCAGCGAAATCGTGCGCGATTGGCCCGAGATTCCCGTGATCATGATCACCGGCCAGGCCTACAACGTGCCCGTCGCCATTGAAACGGCGAAGAAAGGTTCTTTCTCCTTTCTCGCCAAACCCATCGATCTCGTTCAGCTGAAAGAAAGCGTCAAACGCGCCCTCGAATCGAAACGACCGAAAGTGGTGTCAGCCACTATCGAGGAGGTCATGCGCGAAATCGGCATCGTCAGTGCCAGCAAGGCCATCGAGCAAATCATGGGACAGGCCGAGAAGGTGGCGAAAACCACCGTTCCCGTACTCATCACCGGCGAAAGCGGGGTGGGGAAGGAAGTCGTGGCGCGCGCCATCCATGCGATGAGCTATCGTCGCGAAAAGCCCTTTGTCTCCGTGGACTGCGGCACCCTTACCGAGAATCTGCTCGAATCCGAACTCTTTGGCCACATGAAGGGCTCCTTTACCGGCGCAGTGTCCGATAAAAAGGGTCTGTTCGAAATCGCCGACGGCGGCACCATTTTCCTGGATGAAATCGGCAACACCACCGTGACTTTCCAGCAAAAGCTGCTCTACGTGCTCAACAACGGCAAGGTGCGGCGCGTGGGCGACACCATCGAGCGCGATGTGGACGTGCGCGTGATCAGCGCCACGAACAAGTACCTGCCGTCGCTGATCGCCTCTGGCCATTTCCGCGACGATCTCTACTACCGCCTCAACAAGTACGACATTCACATCCCTTCGCTGCGCAACAGGCAGGAGGACATTCCGCCTCTTGTGCGCCACCTTCTGGCCAAGGCCTGCGAGGAACACAAGCTGCCGAATCACTACTTCTCGCCGGCCGCCCTCGACCTGATGACAAAGCAGGAGTGGCGGGGCAATGTGCGCGAACTCGACAGCGTCGTCACCAAGCTCGCCATTTTCGCCGAAGCCGAGGAAATCGACGTGCACACTGTAGCGCACGCCCTCAAGGCGGAGACGCAGGGGCAGCACACCTTCACCATCGACACACGCCCGCTGATGGATCAGGTGGAGGAATTCGAGAAAAAGCTGATCATCGAAGCACTGCGTGCCAACAACGGCAATCAGACGCGCGCCGCGGAGCAGCTCGGCGTGGAACGCACGAATTTTGTCAAGAAAATGCGCAAGCATAACCTGACAAAGGAAGATTTTTGAGCGCTCCCTCTTGCATCGAGGGACATTTCTTCGTACATTTGTATACCTCGTTGATCGAGGTATCTGCGGGAATAGCTCAGTTGGTAGAGCGCAACCTTGCCAAGGTTGATGTCGCGAGTTCGAGTCTCGTTTCCCGCTCCCCACAACACGGGTCGCCATCACGGCGGCCCGTGTTCGTTTATGTCGGATAAACGTGACCAAGTCGGGTCGCTCCCTGCGACACTGAAGTCGCGGAAAACACAAGAACACGGCGGCGGTGTTCCGCCGCTTTACATGGGGATGTACGTGGTGATCACACTGAGGACCGGGAGGGCTCACGATCACGGCGGAGATCGAAGCGGCGCGTCCTTTGCTTGGAGTGCTACTGTGACGAAGTCGGGGTAATCCCGCGGCTCTATCCAAAACTCCAATAAGGCGTTGTATAAATCGTTGCACTTGGCACATCTCGGCGCCATTGCGTGCAACCGCAGGTCACTTTACCGAATGCACCCCCACCAATTCCTCCGCGCACTCGGCGACCTCTGTGCCCTCAGTGTTGATATCCGCTGTGACCCAATCCAGCCAACACCGTACCACAGCCATGACAACGTATTCAGGACAGCCGGAAAAACTGCTTCCTTCGTCTATCCCACCACGAATCGAGCAGAGACGCCACTTGCAGCGTGAGTATCGCGAACAGCGTTCCCGCGAGTAAATCGATCACGTAATGGTAACGCAGATACACGGTGGCCACAATCAATGCCGACCCTATACCGAGCAGAAACCAGCGCGTGCGCGAGCGATAGCGGAAGGCCAGCACCATGACCAGGAGTGTGATCTGCGTGTGTCCACTCGGAAACACATCGCGCTGCACATCGGCGGCCGGATCGCTGGAGTCGGGCGGAATGCCCTCGCCGGTGTTCGTGTACGCCCGCAAGGCGGGTGTGAGCAGCAGACCGGGGAGTTCCACGTCTTTTGTGCCGAAATCATGCAATGTGAATCGCGGACCGATGCCCGGTACGGCGATGTACCCGAAATACGACAGATAGAATCCGAGAATCACGGTTAAGAACACCGTCTTGAACGCCCGCATGCGCTTCATGCGGTAAAGATCCACTGCAAGTATCAACGGCAACAGATAAAAACTCCCGTACGCGATTTGCAGTAACTCCGTGAGCAGTGGGTGACGAAGGTGCATCATCCAATGCGTGGGATCGCCACCGAACAGCATGCGGTCGATGCGTATCAGCGCCTGATCGTAATCCACGGGATGAATGGCAGGCACAAGGTAGTACATCTCCCGGAAGGCGATGGGGATGCACAGCATCATGTAAAACCCGTGCAGCAAATTCCAGATGTGCCCGCGGCTGGCAGCGAAGCGCGCCAACATGGCGATGGCGATGAGCACCGCCGCGTTCAGCGCGAGAAACACCGGCCACTGCGGAATGCGTGAAGCGAACAGCAGCATGCCCACGCTGAGCAGCAGGAAAAATACCGTATTGACAAAATCGATGCCGGTGTAATCGGCGAGAATGCGCTTCATGTGTTGCTGTGCACCGCTGTCCCTGGCGATTTCGCATGCGCGCCATGGAGTGGGAATCGGAGTGGGAAATACTGCATCGCGCGGACGCGTGGCGACCGACGCGTCACTCAATGTAACATGCCGCGTCGAGAATGCGCAATGCTCAGAGGTAAATCAGCGTGAGGAATCCCAGATAGATCAGCAAACCCAGCGCGTCGTTCGACGTGGTGATGAAAGGACCCGTGGCCAGCGCCGGATCCACATTCATGCGGTCGAGCATCAGCGGCACGGTGGCACCCACGATGGTGGCGTTGGTGATCACCACCAGCAGCGCCAGCGCCACGGTGAGACCGAAGCGCGCATCGCCGTACCAGAGAAAGACCACGAGGAAAATCAGCAGTCCCAGCGCCGATCCCAGCAACAGCGCCGCACCCGTTTCGCGGAGCAGGCGACGAAATGTTTTACTCAGCGCCAGTTCGCCTGTGGCCAGGCCGCGCACAACAATGGACGACGCCTGTATGCCCGCGTTTCCACCCATCGCCATGATGATGGGAATGAAAAACGCCGCCGCCAGCACTTTACCTATTGCATCCTCGAAATTGCTCAGCACGAAGGCCGCGAGAATTTCGCCGGCGAAACCCACCAGCAGCCATGGAAGACGACCGCGGAAGATGTTCCAAATCGACGAACTCGTGTCGGTATCGTCCATGATACCGGACATGCGCGAGATGTCCTCCTGCGCCTCCTCGTGAATAACGTCGGCGATATCGTCGAAGGTGATGATGCCCACGGGACGGTTCTCCTCGTCCACCACCGGCAGCGTGAGCAAATCGTACTTGCGCATCACATTCGCCACATCCTCCTGATCCACATCCGTGCGCACACTGATGATGTCGCTGTCCATGATGTCCGAGACAGGCGTGTCCGCGCGCACAAGCAGGAGATTTTTCAAATCGATGATGCCACGCAACTTGCCATCCTCGTCGATGGCGTACACCTCGTACACGTCGGGTGTATCCTCTGCGGTTTTCCTCACCGCTTCGATGGCGTCCTGCGCGGTGCCGCTCACATGCACTTCTGGGAACTCGGTGGCCATCAGACCGCCGGCCGTGTCTTCGCCGTAGGCCAGCAGTTCTCGCAATTCCGCCGAATCGTCGGGCTCGAGTGTGTCGAGCACCTGCTCGGCAACATCCTCGTCCAACTCGGACATGATATCCACCGCGTCGTCCGAGTCCAATTCCTCGACGATGGCGGAGATGCGATGCGGCGTCAGTTCCTCGATAACGGATTCGCGCATCGAATCCTGTAAATCCAGCAGCACCTCCGAGGCCTCCTCGGGGGGCAGCAGTTCGAAGAGATAGCGCGCGTCGTCTTCGGGGAGCTGATTGAGAATGTCCGCGATATCCGCGGAGCGCAAATCGGCGAGTATGTTCAGCAGTGCGGCGGTTGCATGCGCGGCCACCAACTCGCGCATGTCCTCGAGCAACTCGGGATCCGCGAGTGTGGTGGAGGACTGCACGCCATCGACGGAGTCGAAGTACGGCTCTTCCTCATCCGGCATGATCGGCTGCTGCGTCATATCCCTCGAGTTCGTTGCTGAGTTCGATGAATTCCCCAACCGGCAGTTGCTCGGGCCGTTTGCCCAGCACGGAGGATCGGGATGGTGGCAGGGCGGCGGTACTGATGCCCGCAAGGCGCAGGGAATGCCCGAGAGTTTTTCGCCGCTTGCCGAATGTGGCCTTGACCAACGTTCTAAAGAACGAATAATTTCTGATTTGTGCCAGCAATGCCGTTTCGCGCCGCAGCGCCACCACGCTGGACCACACGGCGGGACGCGGCGTGAACACGTTGGGGGAGACGTGGAAACAGCGCCGCACCTCGGCATGCACCTGTGTGAATACGCTGAGTATGCCGTAATCCTTGCCGCCGGGAGGAGCCACCAACCTGTCTGCCACTTCGCGCTGCATCATGAACACCGCGTCGCGCAGCACATCGCCGGCGTCGAACATCCAGAACAGAATCTGACTCGTGATATTGTACGGCAGATTGCCGATGACGCGCAGCGCGCCACCGTACTCCGCCGCCAGAGACGCTGCGTCCATGGCGAGAATGTCGCCGTGGCGGATGTCCAGCACTCCCGAGTGTAGCGCGGCGAAACGTTCGCGCAAATGTTCCACCGCGCGCATATCCACATCCAGCGCTACCACCCGCGCGCCGCTTTCCACCAGCAACGCCGTCAGGACGCCGGGGCCCGGCCCGATTTCCAGCACCACCTCGCCGGGTTGCGGATCGAGTGCGCGCACAATGTTGCGCGCCACGTTCATGTCATGGAGGAAATGCTGACCGAGAGATTTCTTTGGAGAATAGCTTCCTTGCCGCATGCTGCAACTTACGAAATGCGCGGCGATACGGCGCGATGCGTCGCCACGATTGTTATTCCGCGCGTTTCTGTCTATGTTTTTCTTTTACGAATCACGGAAATCATGCACGCAGATCACGCCCCCTCCTCGTCCAACTACCGCTGCGGTTACGTCGCCCTGGTCGGCGCGCCCAACGCGGGGAAGTCCACGTTGCTCAACGCCATTCTCGGCACACGTCTCTCCATCGTCACACCCAAGCCGCAGACCACGCGTCGACGCCTCCTCGGTTTTCACACCACGCCGACCGAACAAATCCTGTTCGTGGACACACCGGGACTGATCAAGCCACGGTACGTCTTGCAGGAGGCCATGGTGAATGCCGCGCTGACGGCCATTCGCGACAGCGATGTGACGCTGCTGCTGGTCGACGCCGCGCGTGCCCTGGAAAAGGAGCAGTCCTTGCCCGAAGGCCTCGCCGCGCTGTTCCGTGAAGCGCGTCGCCCGGTGATCGCCGTGCTGAACAAGGTGGATCTCGTGTCCTACAAAAAGGCCCTGCTTCCGCTCATGCAGCAGATGTACGATGCCTATCCTTTTGCCACAGTCATTCCCGTATCGGCGCTCGAACACGACGGTATCGACACCATCGTGCGCGAAACCGCGGCGCTGCTGCCAGAAGGACCCGCGATGTACCCCGACGATCAGCTTAGCGATCAGAGCGAGCGTTTTTTTGTGAGTGAAATCATCCGGGAGAAAATCTTTCTGCAATTCCGCGAGGAAGTGCCCTACGCCACCGAGGTGTACATCGTCGAATTTCGCGAAGGCGATGACAAGGATTTCATCTCCGCCGAGATCATCGTGGAACGCGAGAGCCAGCGCCGCATTCTCATCGGCAAAGGCGGACAGGCCATCAAGGCAATCGGCAGCGAGGCGCGCATCGATGTGGAGGATTTCCTCGGCCGTCCGGTGTTTCTCGATCTCCACGTCCGTATTCGCGAAGGGTGGCGCGACGACCGCAACTGGGTACGTCGCATGGGCTACACCGATTGAGGCGCAGCGCGGGCCAGCGCTACAACAGCAGGGGATGACCACATGAAGGAAGAACAGAATACCCGTCGATCCTTTTTATCCAGGGCAGCGCTGCTGGGTGCCGCCGCCGTGCTTACCCCACGCGACGCGGTGTTTGGACACGCCGTTCGCCAATCCGCCTCCTCGAATTTCCCGCTCGCCGTGTCCAGCGCCAACGGCCTCGGCGCCACCGCCAAGGCCATGGAACTGTTGAGCTCCGGCGCCGACACCCTCGATGCCGCCGTGGCGGGAGTGGGTCTGGTGGAGGACGATCCGAACGATAACACCGTGGGCTACGGCGGGCTGCCGAATGAGGACGGTGTGGTGGAACTCGATTCCTGCGTCATGCACGGTCCCAGCGGACGCGGCGCGGGCGTCGCCGCCCTGCGCAATATCCGCCATCCTTCACAGGTCGCCCGCGTGGTGATGACGCGCACGGATCACGTGCTGCTCGTGGGCGAGGGCGCGTTGCGCTTCGCGCGTGCGCATGGCTTCAAGGAAGAAGATCTGCTCACCCAGGCCTCGCGCGAGGCATGGTTGCGGTGGAAGGAATCGCTCAGCACGAGCGACGACTGGCTGCCGCCGCATGACATGGACACGCGCGACATAGGAATGCGCGCCCTGCCGCGTGAACGTCCCACCGGCACGATCACCTGTCTCGTGCGCAGCGCCGGTGGCGACATTTCGGGGTGTACCACCACCAGCGGCCTTGCGTTTAAAATTCCCGGTCGCGTGGGGGATTCGCCCATACTCGGTGCGGGACTGTACG
>Ga0208041_1001717_pt1 | contig 13194 bp, 10 predicted proteins | sample AD_SCU002_MetaG_FD_184453 | JGI IMG/M metagenome (GOLD analysis project Ga0208041, IMG submission 184453) | Active sludge microbial communities of municipal wastewater-treating anaerobic digesters from China - AD_SCU002_MetaG (SPAdes) (version 2) | ecosystem: Engineered > Bioreactor > Anaerobic...
CTACGGGCAACCCCGCCTTCCTGGCCAGGCCCGCGACGGTGTCGTCCCGGAAGAATGGCGAATTCATGCCCGTGAACTTGTCAGCCATCTTCCCGACGGCGGTCCAGTTGCTGTCGACCAATTGGTAGGCCTTGTTTTCCGGAGTCAAGTTCGGCAAAGCACGTGCTTTGGCCACATAGGTACTGCCTTCGTCGACGATGCGCTTGCCGCGCAAATCCACGATGATGCCGTAGCCGCTATTCAACGCGCCTTCAGGGTTTACGTGCGTCGCCGAGACGATCGGGCCACAATGGAATTGGTCCATGTGAACCAATTTTGCAAAAAGGGGCCTGGTGAGCGTGATGTTTTCGCCCGTGACAGTCGAGGAGCCACGCAAAGGCAATCGCGACATGACTCCGCCTATGTAGCCGCAGAGCATTTCCCTGTTCGCGGAGAAGCCGCCCGTAGCGATCAACACACCGCCGCGAGCCTTGAAGTCGACCAGACCGTCTTCGGTCAAAGCGCGCACGCCGCTCACCGCAATCCTCTTATCAGTGATGAGTTCAACAGCCTTGGTGTGGTAGAGAATGGGGATGCCGCGCTTCCTGCAGGCTGCAAGCAGACAACGGATCAACATGCCACCGCCCGTAATCGAGCCGCCTTCGACACAGTGAAGACGGCTGAGCAGCGGGTAGGGCAACTTCTCCAGCTTGCGGAACCTCACTCCGATGGTGTCCTGCAACCAGTCAACGTCTTCGCCAATATGCTCGACGTAGGAGCGAATCAAAGCCGGATCGGCCTGGTCAACAGAAATCTTCATCATGTCGGCAAAAAGATCGTCCTTGCTCTCAATGACGCCTTCCCGGTTTTGAACTCGGCTGCCGCAAGCACACAAAGCACCCATGGCGTAAATGGAGTTGCCGGCAGGCAAATCCATCTTTTCGAGGACGACGGGCTTAATGCCTTGGTCGTAGGCTTCTACAGCGGCCACCAGCCCGGCCGTTCCGGCGCCCAAAATGACGGCGTCATAATCCATGGCGGCAGGGTCCGGGGCGGCTGCTCGCACAGTTGTCGACACCGAGTCCATCGCGCCCGCGGCAGCGGCCACGAGGCACCCTTTGATCATATCCCGGCGAGTAATCTGCTGACCCATTCGCATATTCCTTTCATTTCATATCTTTTGTCCGCGAATTATTGGTAAGAGCTGACGGAGTATTGATCAATTGCGGCTGACTTCCCACTTCTTGGCCTTTCCAAGGCCATTGGAGCGGAGTGTTCACATCGAAAATGGGACAAGTATGTATGTCTATTCCCACTTTTCAGGAAAAATTTCTGAAAAATCCACTTATCCCGACACACTCCCGGTCCGGCTCTCGGGATTTGGGTTTTTGCCCAGTCAAACGGTATCAACTCAACAGCCGACTACTTGGAAGGGAATGTTCGGATCGTGAAGAATTGCCGTGCAGAACTCTTCAAGCATCTTTTTCAATGCGTCGTATCCGTTCGGTTTAGCGAGAAAGGAGGAAGCGCCGGCTTTCTTTGTTAATTCGATGTCTTGTTGCTCCTTCGATGTCGTCAAAATCAGGATTGGAATCGTGCTTAGTCTTTGGTCTGCCTTGATGATTCGCAGTGCGCTGCGGCCATCGATTCGCGGCATATTCAAATCGAGAAGGATCAAATCAGGTCGGGGATATCTTACGGGGTCTGCGAAATTCCCCTTGTGGTAGAGGTAATCGAGGAGGTCCCGCCCATCATCCACAAACCGCAAATCATAGCGCTTGCCCATTTCTTGAAACGCTGCTTCCAGAAGAAAGCAATCGTCCTCGTCATCATCGGCCACAAGGACAACAAAAGGATCTAGCGTTTTATCCATCAGGCCCTTTTCTGCTGCTTCAAAGGAAGGGTCACTTTGAAAGTGGAGCCTCGCCCGGGTTCGCTCTCGACGGTGATTTCGCCATTATGCCTGGCCACAATTTTCCTGCAAATGGTAAGGCCCATTCCGGTGCCGCTATATGGCGAATCCTTGCCGTGAAGCCTCTGGAAAGGCTTGAAGATTTGATCGGAGTAGCACGGATCGAACCCTATGCCGTTGTCCTGTACGCTTATCCGGCATTGGTGATCGATCACACTCCCGGAAATTTTTATAATAGGGGGTTCCGATTCCTTTCGGTACTTTATTGAATTCGAGATCAGGTTTTGAAAAAGCTGATGTAGCAACGACTCATCGGCATCGACTGTCGGCAGGTCACCAATCTCCACCTTCGCATTGGTCTTGGAAATCCAATATTCCAAGGCACTCGCGGCCCCCCTGGCAACCTCTGCAAGGGACACGGGCTTATGAATCAACTGGCTTGTGCCGCTTCTGGAGTATGTGCGCAGGGCATGTAGAAGCTCAGCCATACGGTTTGCGCCCTTTATGATTCGTTCCAAGAGGTTTTTGCCTTCGGCGTCGAGGAAATCCTTCTTTCTTCTAACAAGCATTTCTCCGAAAGTCTGGATCTTTCTCAAGGGTTCTTGAAGATCATGGGAAGCGATAAAAGCGAATTCCTGCAGTTCCTGATTCAACTGTTCGAGCTTGGCCACTGTCGCTTTGAGTTCCCTTTCGGCTTCCCTGAACTCCGTAATGTCGAAGTCCATTTCAAGGATCATGGGAGAGCCGTCCACGTCGATGAACGGAAAGTCGTGAGCATCGATTATGGTGCCGTCGGGGACGGTCACTTCCCAGTGGTGAGGCCGGCCCGTTTCCACCACTTTGTACGATTCGCAAAAATTGCAGGGTTCGTTAAGCCCGAAACGGTATTCGTAGCAGTGCCGTCCCTGCGATTCGCCAAACTTCTCGCGAAAGCTGCGGTTTGAAAAAGCGACATGGTGGTCAGGCGTCAATAGGCAGATCATTACCGGCAATGTCTCAAGCACGTCAAAGAGCCGCTGCCTCTCGGTTTTCAGTGCTTCCTCGGCCTGCTTGCGCTCGGTGACGTCAATTCCCATCTCAAGGATCAATTGGGAACCCTTGGCGTCGATGAATGGGAAGTCGAAGACGGAATAGCTTCGGCCGTCGGGGCCTTCCCACTCCCAACGGTGGGGAGTGGAAGTCTTCAGAACCGCATATGTATCACAAATTTCACAAGGTTCGCTGCGCCCGAACAGATGTTCAAAGCAGCGAAGGCCCTTGGATGCGCCAAAACGATCACGAAAGACTTTATTAGCGAAAGGAACATGATATTCGGGTGTTAGAAGACAAACATAGACCGGGAGTGTCTCCAAAACATCGAAAAACAGCTGCCGTTCCGCCGCCAGCTCTTCCGTTCGCTCGCGGACTCTGATTTCGAGCTCATCCCTCGATTTGCGAAGCTCCTCTTCCATCAGCTTTCGTTCGGTGATGTCCATGAAGGCGGCGATCGCGCCGCTCGGGCTGCCTTCCGAGTCGATGAGGGGGATGACGTTGCCCAGGAGCGAATATCGTGGACCATCCTTCAAAACAAACTCGAGGGAATAGTCTCTGAACTCCCGACCTGTGGACGCAACAACCTGGATCGGCAGCTCTTCGGGAGCGAGCTCCCTGCCATCCTTGTAGATGCTGTAGTGGGCAAGATGCTCTCGCTCCGGCCCGGTTTTGGACATATTGGCGGTCTCGTCCACTCGTGACAACTCACGTGCCGCCTGGTTCCCCGATATGCTCCGGCACTCCCTGTCATGAGCAGTCCAGATCATGGCGGGGGCTGCATCCAAGATTGCCATTATTTGAGCTTCCTGGTCCCGCGCCAGTCTCTCGCTTTCGCGCAGTGCTTGTTCAGCCCGTTGGCGTTCGGTAATGTCGATCCCGGTACCTATAACATGCACGATGTCACCTTTCGCATCCAACAGGCAAGAGTTGGCCCAGGTTATCCAACGTCGACTCCCATCCCGGAGAATCCATTCATTCTCGTGACGGCTGGGGAGTTTCCCCGCGGTCAGATCTTGAAATACTTGGAGAACACCGCGACGCTGTTCCTCCGGAACCAGGAATTCCCAAAAGCATCGCCCAATCACCTCGTCGACCCGCCAGCCGGTCAGGCGTTCACAGGCAGCATTGAATCGGACGATTCGACCATTCCGATCGAGTACTATGATCAGTCCGTCAACTGTATCAAGAATGGCCTTGGCAAACTCACTGGCGTGTTTCAGTCTCTCTTCGGCCTGTCTGCGCGCAGTGATGTCAGTCCCGACCGCCAAGATTTCCGAAACGGCGCCGCTCTCATCGAATATGGCTTTGTGGGTCCATGCCATCCATACTCGGCTGCCATCCCGACGGATATTCTCGTTGATGTTTGAAACGTAGCGTTCCGGATATCTTACCACATCAAGGGCAAGTGCAGTCGAATCCGTTCCGATGGATTCCGTTTCAGGTAACAGGACACTCACGTGCTTGCCGAGGATTTCATCCTCACGATAGCCGAAAAATGTTTGAGCGTATTCATTGAAAAAGGCGATCGTGCCGTCACTGTTCCAGCGGACAATGGCACTGTTAGCATTTTGTACCAGCTCGCGGTACTTCCTCTCACTTTGCTGGAGCTCGACAGCCGCCTTTTCGCGCTCGGCGGAGAGCCTCGATTGCTGCTCCGTTTTGAATGCCCGGGCCTGGGCACGATATGCCGCTTCGGCCAAACAGGAGATCAAGGTCCCATTGGCTAAAAAGACCGCAACGCTCAACCGGTCTGCGAAGGGTGCAATGGCGAACTGACCAACCGGCTCAATCCAGAAATAGTCTGCAAGGAGGGCCGAGACAGCTGTCGCGATGAAACCGGCGCCGAATCTTCCATACAGTGCAGCGACTGCGACGGCCGGGTAAAAGGTGGTAAAGGTGGCGCGGAACCCGAGAGTTTCGAGGAAGTGCCACCGGATGACGGCAGCAATGACGGGGAGAAGAACTCCTACCCCGAGGCGGAGCCATATCGGTCGTTCTGTCCGGTACCACATCATGAAGTTCCCCTGTTCTGAACGGAAAGAACCACATCTTCGTTCGCGGGTTCCTGACTCGTCTTACGAAAGACCTTTTCATGCAACTGCTCGGTTTGTTCCTAAAAGACTGGAGAATAAGCGCAAATTAATCATTTCAGCTCACCTTGCACGGGCGATACGGGAGAATTTTCTTTGAAAAGAAAAAGGAGGCATGTAGGAACTATTACTGTTTGGCCTCCTTTCGAAAGGCTCCTCTACGTACAGAACACTATCGCACCTGATCCGTCCACAGCTTCCGGTGGGTCCCGACCTGTTTCTGATGCCGCTCAACAACCGACTGCACGTCGGAAGTCCAAACGCCGTCGAACTGCGCGGCAGGAGAGTCACCTTCCTTGATCCACTTCCGGATCGTGTCCCGGGAGCTCATGGTGAACTCGGCGATCATCCCCAAGCCGGTGAGAATCGGACTGCCGATCGGCGACCGGCAATGGGGGCAGGACATGAAAGTATATTTTGAGAGGCGCTGAGATATTGGTCAGCACATGGTGAACGGGTGGCAAGAAGCCTCCCCCGTTCTCCCTTGCATCCCCTGATGCGCTGAAATGTCCGGACATCCCTGCAACACGACATGTCGATACCAGCCGCTGAAAGCCCAGCGATGCCCGTCACGCCGATTCGATCTCATACTCGATGACCTTCCCGTTCCTTTTCGGCGTGATCACTTCCGCGCTCTCCTCCACGGCTCGGCGCATGGCCACGTCGCTGAGGTGGGCATACCGTTGCGTAGTGACAGCTTGCTTGTGGGTGAGCAAGCCCCCGACGCTTCGACAGCTCCCGACGCTTCGAGTCGGTGGTCCTCACCCCACCGGGGGAGACGTGTTTGGTGAGTGGAGCCTCCATGATTGTTTGCCACCAGTCCCTGGCCAGACCCGGAGCAACCTTGTCCAGATCCGAACCACCAAGAACTTCAAAGGCAACGCTCCGAACGATTCTCTCCACGGCTCTGGCAAACAACGCCGGCGTGGCCGCTGATTACAGTGGGCCTCGCACAAAAAGAAAAGCAGCCGAAAAGGCGTGCGCCCTTCATCGAGACACACACCGCCGCCTCTCAGCTTCCAGGCTGAGGTTCCACCCCCTTGCGAAACCCTCGGCCCAATCTGGCTGGTGAGCGCTTCTGAGTCTAATGCACTGTAATTTATGCCTTATAACTGAAATCTAATCCATTTTCGTTTAATTCAGAGATACGCCTTGTTTTTTTGAAAGAATCGGTTATCATAGGTGGACAAATACGAGCGGTCTCGTTAACCTGAGTGATCTCTGAGTCGGTCTTTCGCATGATTAGAACGATTCTTAAGTAGCTCCGAACGCGGGCGCCACACTATCAAACCAGAGAAAAGGATCTAACATGGCGGAAGGTCGAGTAAAGTGGTTCAACGACAGCAAGGGTTTCGGATTCATTGAAAGAGAAGGCGGGAGTGATGTATTCGTTCATTATTCCGCTATTGAGGGCGAAGGATTCAAGTCGCTGGCCGAAGGCGACCGGGTGAGCTTCGTCGCGGAACAGGGCGCGAAAGGCCCGCAGGCTGCCCAGGTGAGAAAACTTTAACCGCGACGGCAACATTCTCGTCTATTCTACGATGGAAGGACAAGCCGGAGTAAATCTCCGGCTTTTTCATTTATGGGAAGCAGCCACTTCTATGAGAAGCAACAACTTTTGCAGGCCTTAGATCACCGAGGCTGTACATGAACCATAAGCAAAGAAGCGCTTATGCGAGTATTTGTGTGGCCAATATGGCCTGCAATGTCACAGAAGATGATTCGATGACACTTTTTCCCAGTTCCGGAAAAGTACCTTCCGCGAACATCGTCAAGGAAGGACATTCGGGACGGTCAAAAAAGTTTGGGTTCGTTAAAATGCCGTCCGATTCGGAAGCGGACAAAGCGATGAAGGCCTTGAACGGGAAACGGCTCAAAGACCAGCCAGTAGAGGTGAGTCGAGCCAAGCTCCCGGCGAAACGATCGCGGCGTGGACCGGGATATCGGCGCCTGAGGCGCTTTTTGGCCAATTCAAGATGAACCCGAGGAGTTGAAGAATGGCCCAAAGATCAAAAGCCACCTTTCAGAAACGGGAAAGGGAAAAAGAGAAACAACAGAAGCAGAGGGACAAGGAGGCTCGCCGCCTGGAAGCCAAGAAGGCCAAGGCGGAGCGTGAACCGGGAAAGATCGGCGAAGATCCGGATATTGCCGGAATCAAGCCCGGGCCGCAGCCTCTCCCCGAACAATGGCGTTACGCCGGGCGGCTCAACGGCAAGTAGCCCGAAACCCGCATCCCGGCGTTGCCCGGTCCGGCATCGACAGCGCCTCCCATGGGGAGGCCGGAATACTACTCAATCAAGGAGCTATCCATACGCATGTCCTTTCATTCACTCGGCCTCTCGGCCGAATTGCTTCGCGCTATTGCCGATCAACATTACAAACACCCAACTCCCATCCAGCGACAGGCAGTCCCCGTAATTCTTGACGGAAAGGACGTTCTGGCCGGAGCCCAAACGGGCACGGGCAAGACGGCCGGTTTCGCCCTGCCGCTGCTTCAACTCCTGAGCAAACGACCACGCACGAAGGGGAAAAACAGCGTCCGCGCCCTGATTCTCACCCCAACCCGCGAGCTTGCCGCCCAGGTCGAGGAAAGCGTGACTTCCTACGGCAAGTATCTGCCCTTGAAAGCGGCGGTTGTCCACGGCGGCGTCAACATCAACCCTCAAATCGCAAAGCTCCGTCGTGGCGTTGATATCCTGGTGGCGACACCGGGGCGATTGTTGGACCATGTTCAGCAGCGGACCCTGGATCTTTCCGCGGTCGAAATATTGGTCCTGGACGAGGCAGACCGCATGCTCGATATGGGATTTATCCGGGACATCCGCAAAATACTGGCGCTGCTGCCTGTGCGTCGGCAAAATCTTTTGTTTTTCGCCACCTTTTCCGACGAGATCAAAACGCTCGCCGAAGACCTGTTGCGATCGCCGGTCCTAATCGAGACCGAGCGCCGCAACACCCCCGCGGAGAGCGTCGCGCAGCTGATCCATCCGGTGGACCGGGTGCGCAAACGCGAGTTGCTCTCTTTCCTGATCGGTTCCAACAACTGGCGGCAGGTGCTCGTCTTCACCCGCACCAAACACGGTGCCGACCGTCTCACCAGGCAACTCGAGCGTGACGGGATCCGTGCGGCGGCCATCCACAGCAACAAGAGCCAGGCGACGAGGACCCGGTCTTTGGCCGACTTCAAGCATGGCGATGTGCGGGTACTGGTTGCAACCGATATTGCGGCGCGAGGGCTCGATATCGACCATCTACCGCATGTGGTGAACTTCGAACTGCCCAGCGTGTCCCGGGACTACGTGCACCGTATCGGCCGCACCGGCCGCGCCGAACGCAACGGAACGGCGATATCGCTTGTCAGTATCGATGAGCGCGAACAACTCAAAGAAATCGAACGTCTGCTCAACCGCGCCATCCCTCGGGAAATCATCAAAGGATACGAGCCCGACCCGTCGATAAAATCAGAGCCGATTTTAAGAGGACGAAACGATTCGAATCAGCGCCGGCCGGGGAATTCCAAGCCCTCCCGATCCAGGGGCACCGCCGATAGCCCCGATCTCGGCGCCAATCGAGAATATAGCCCGGGCAAAGGGCGCCGCAAGGAAGGCTACGGAAACGAAGGCTTCCCCCCGCGCGGCCCCGGGGATGCTTCGCGAAAACACGGCGCGGCGGCACACCGCGCGCCCAATGTCTTTGGAATACCGGCACGCGGTCGCCCTGCCGGCCGTTGAGACTCCCTTGCGATCTCTCTCCCTTTCGGCCCCTTGCCGAGAGAGGTTCGGGGCAGGCATTTCATACGAAGTTGCGCGCAAGATGGATCTTTCAAGCACAAAAGAGCGGGGGAATGATTCCCCCGCACCCCCCAAGTTTCGGCCACACGCGCAAGCGCGTGAGGCCGAGTGCTCGGCGCTGTCGGCGACTGGCCGAAGGCCGCCGCCGCAGCGCCACACGGAGCCGCGAAGCGGCGAGGGGGTGTGGGGGATACGTCCCCCACGCTTTGAGAGTATCATTTTGAACGCAATTATCCATGCCCCCTGCGACACCCGCGAAGCATGAAAACAGACTCACCCGGGAATCTATTTTCTAGGTAAATCCGTATCAAACCTGTTTGCGCGGTCGCGACACACGGGACCGGATGGGAAGCGCCGCCGTATGCCCCGCCGGGAGGAACGGAAAGTGCCCCGGCGGTCCGCCTCGCGGGTTTCCCTGAAATGCCGACCCATAAGGGAGGCGAGCGAGCGCTTCCTGCACTCGTCTACGCACGGAAGCTTCACATGAAAAGCCCCGAAATCACAACCCGTGGCGATGCCCCCATCCTCCGCGGGCAATTGCCTGTTTCCTTACGGAGCTGAGTCCAAAACGAAAATCCGGCCCTCCTGCACCATGCGTGGGTCAACACGGGGTTGACCCGGCGCATGACGACCATCAGGTATCATTGCGGGCCGCATAGCGGTCGGCAATGATGCCCGGGATCGCTCAATAGCCTCCCGGCGGCGGGACGGCGATGTAGGCGACTCCCGACCCCGAGTAGGCCTGGGTGTACCAGTTGGGGCCGCACTGGTAGTAGGTGGTCCCTCCCACGGACACCACCGTGGGGGTGCACGGGGGCGCCTGGTAGTAGACGGGCGCAGCGCCGCCGCCGGCTGCATAGCCGGTTGCCGCGCCCGCGGCATACCCTACGGCCGCTCCGGCCGCACCCGCGGCCACGGCTGCCCCGTACGGATAGGGTCCGCGGTAGTTGTCCCAGTGGTCGTCGTAGTAATCCTGCCGGCTGGACTGGGCGCTTCGCCCGTAATCCTGGCGACTTTGCTGGCGACTCGCTGCGGAGTCCTGCCGAGTCTCCTGGCGACCCGCGGTGGCGTCCTGGCGGCTCTGCTGACGATCCCCCGAGCCCTGCTGACGGGCCTGGGTCCGTTCAGTCGCACCGGCCTGGCGCTGGCCCGTTTGCATGCCCTGCCCTCTCGCGCCCGCTCCCGCGGCCATTCTGCCGCCGCCTCCCGCCGAGAAGCCGCCTCCGCCGGCCACTCCCTCGCGGCTGAAACCTCCCCCACGGCCGCCGCCTGCACCCGCGTAACCTCCGCCTCTGCCTCCACCGCCGCCCGAAATACCTCCACCGCCTCCCCGGCCCCCTCGGCCGCCTCGCTGGGCATCGGCGTCAACGGCGAGAAACAGGACAAAAAGAAACACCGTGGCCACGGACGTCATGATCCGATATGTGCTGCGTTTCATTGCTTGCCTCCCTTCTTTTTTCCCGGCTTCGCTTTTGCCGGCTCGGGCCTGGCCGCTTTCACCTGCGCGAGGAAAGGAATCTGCCGGGCATCCGGAGGCGCGGAGAACACGAAGACTGCATCCGAGGGATTGGGGGAAAGGTTCCATTCCGAAAAATCGGCCCGGAACTGGGGTTGTCCCTTGTCGAGCTTGTACGTGATCACGATACGGCGTGGGAGCGGATCCCCCCTGGATGGAATCCAGATCTGGAAGTCCACCTCGTCGCTTCGAGCCGCGAGGTGAACGCACGGCACATCCAGGATGGTCGTCTGTTCGACCGTTTCGATCGAACGGACTCTCCTGTCCATCTCCCGGGGCAGCGTTGACACGTACATCATGGCCAATGGCAAACGCATCCCGAGATCCTTGAGGAAATGGATCACCGCGCCGTCCAGGTCGCCCGGTTTCGAAACTCTCGCGTAAACGTTGTCTTTTTCGCTGAAAATAGTGAGGTCCTTCCCATCGAAGAGCACCAGCCCCTTTTGGCCGTCACTGCGCTCGATGTCCGCCCGAAACCGGTCGGGACGCCGGAGGGTGACTTTCCGCACTTCCCCATATTCGATTTTCTGGCCGGAGAGTTGCACCACGTCGAACCCGGACCGGATAACGACACTGAACTGGCCCGCAGTGGAGAGAAAATGGGCCGCCTTGTTGAGCAGCACCCCGGCATCCTCCCCCGCGGCGGAAGGCTCCGCCGCCTTCTGCTGCCCCATCGCCGGCCACGCCGTCAGCAGGAAAAGACCCGTCGCCAGACACAATCCGCTGAAAATTCCTTTTTTGATCATATCTCCTCCTTTGCCATTGCGCTATTGGCTGCAGCGCTCTGATCGCGTCCGTCTTCCGTAACCCGATGTTGATGATCGGCATCACATTTCGGCTTTCACATCTGCTGCAAATCCCGCAGCAGCCGCTGGAACTCTTTGGACTCCTCGAGAATGCGACGGGCGGCAACTCTCAGTTCGTCCACCTCCTCCGGCTTGAGAACGAAGGAAGTGGGAAGCTGTTTCAAGTGTTTTCGTTGCGCTTCGTCGTCCAGGGCGTCGAATCTCACCTGCACCAGGTAAAACTCGATGTCGCCGCAGGAGCCCGGTCCCGTGGGGTAAGGCTCCGAGCCGCAACGCCCCTTGCGAATTTCTTCGGCCCAGCGGGCGAAGCTTTCCTGCAGCAGGGCCACCGTCTCCACGTTGTACCGGGCAATCGCTATGGTGGAGTAGGAGCTCAGCATGGCGCCGAAGGTCGGCACTCTCTCCGTCCGGTCCCACTTGGTGTCGCTTTCCGTCTCGGCGTTCACCACCACGAATACGATCTTGTGCACATTCTCCAGGCCGGCCTGTTTCAAGGTGGTCCAGGGGCTGCCCGCGAGCGTGACGCGCTCCAGCACGGCCCGGAGGCCCAGGTTGTCGGCAACCCCGCCGTCCACGAGGTGGATGAATGGTTTGTTCTTCGAGTCCATAAAAGGCGTCATGTTGTTGGCGAGATCGAAGCGGCGCGAAGCAACATCCCTGGGAGGAATCATCGCGTCTGCCAATGTTTTGGACATGACGTAGCCGCAGGAGCCGGCGTAATTGCGCAGAGTGATGGGACTCAGGATCACGGGCACCGCCGAGGAGGCGGCGCACGCCCTGGCCACGGGAAAAGTGGACAGATCGGAGCAGATCACATCGAAGGCGTCCTGCGTAAAGGAAATGCGGGTCCCGTGAACCATGTCCGTTGCGTTGATGAGGATAATGGGCTTCTTGTTCGCCAGGATGTCACCGAACGTTCCCCCGTCGAACACGTGCTTGTCGTAGTATTCCGCCGCAAGGTCGCTCCGGTCGTAGTATGCCGAGAACAATTTCCCCCAGTTGAAAGGATGGAAGAAGGTGCGTTTCGCCAGCTCGCCCTGGATGTTCTTTTTCAGGAACCGGGCTTCGAAGTCCTGGAAGATGCGATCCCGGAAAAGCCCGAAGTAGCCTGCCGTAAAGCTCCCGCCGGAAACTCCCGAGATCCAGTCCACCTCGTCCAGGAGGCGCCGGTCCTGGCCGTCGACCGTAACCCGGGTGTCCCTGAAGGTTTCCAGTACCCCGTAGGAAAAGGCCGCAGCCCTGGTTCCTCCCCCGGAGAAGCTGAGAAGCAGGAGCACCTGGTCGTCTTTGTCATGCACGCTGAAATTTCTGCCCCGATAACCCGCCTGGGGATCGACTTGTTTCAGTGCCTTGTTTACCCTGTAGTGAGCGCAGCCGGATGCCGCAGCGAGCAGCGCCGTCGCGCAAAGCAGGATCAGGATCCTGAACGCCACCCGAATGAGGGCTTTCTCCGACTCTCTTCCCGGTTCGTTCCTCATCACTGCTGTCCTCCAGGCAAAGACGCAACCCCAAAAAGCATCACCATTGCCTCCGGCCCCCCGGCATCCTCTACACGACGTGGGAGAAGGACCTGCGTGCCTTGTCGCCGCGCAGGCTCCCGTCACCCACCGCCGCCGAACAGCCGGGAATCGCCCGCAACCGCTACGGATGGCCTCCCTGCGTCCGCGCGGCCGCGATCTCGTTTTCCCTCCATCCGCCGCCGAGGGCCTTGTAGAGCTGGACGACTGCGAGCAACTGGTTCAGCTGGGTGCGTGCAAGAGTGGTTTCAGCCGGAAAAAGGTTCTGCTGGTTCTGAAGCACCTCGTAGTAGCTCGCCTTTCCGGCCACGTAGCGCTTGAGGGAGACGCCGACGGCCTGGTCGTATGCCTTCACCGAGCGGGACTGCTGAGCGCGGGCCAATTCGAGCTTTTCCCGGGAGATGAGGGCGTTGGACACTTCCTTGAAGGCGTTGAGCGCCGTTTGCTCGTACGTCAGCCGGGCTTCCTCCCAGGCTGCTTTGGCCTGCCGATATTCGGCGACCAGCGCGCCGCCCCGGAATATCGGACCCGTCATGGTCCCCGCGACGGCC
>Ga0208041_1001718_pt1 | contig 13193 bp, 12 predicted proteins | sample AD_SCU002_MetaG_FD_184453 | JGI IMG/M metagenome (GOLD analysis project Ga0208041, IMG submission 184453) | Active sludge microbial communities of municipal wastewater-treating anaerobic digesters from China - AD_SCU002_MetaG (SPAdes) (version 2) | ecosystem: Engineered > Bioreactor > Anaerobic...
GACCGTTGAGGATCATGGCTTTGAGCACCTGAGCGTGGCTGAGATGGTGGTGACGGGTTTTGGGGAGAGCAGCGTCAATTACATCGGCGATATGGAGAGAGTCGTAGGCACCAGCGACAATGCCGAGGTGGCCGATGGAGTGGATCGAGGTGTCATCGAAACCATCAACGAGAGGCATATTGAAGCGTATTCGCTCAAAGTACAAAGATCTTGCGGTTTTGAATATTCAGAAAGGTAGAGATCTTACTGCGGATGATCGGGTGAACGGCGTACTTGCTCATTCCCATGATCATTATGTTGTGGCTATTTAATATAATTATTATTATAAAAATAAGGGACAAGAGGCACTATGTTAAAAGTGAGCCTTCCCGATGTTCAGAGCTTTTCTCATACCTGGATGTATCCTATATGTAGAGTACTTCTTGACTTTTGGTGCAATATCTCCGTAATATCTTTGCCTGAAACACCATCTCCAAAAAATCTCATTTCCTGCACTTTCCTTATAGCAGATTACGTTCAGATTATACATGAACTGCAAGAAAGTATCGCTTGATTGACAGAATTGTGGCAATTCATAATTACTTTCCGAAATAAACCTAATTAAATCTTTGTATGCTCTCGAATATTGAGAGTAGTCAAATTCCACTCTCCCCCTCAAGTATTCAAAAAACTTTTTAAATATCTCGTATTCTTCTTCGGAGTAGTAGAACATCATTTGATCTTTTATTTCTCCTAAAAAGTACTCTGCAATCTCTTTTTTGAGTTTCGGGCTTTGTAGGTCCGCTAACTGAAAAACATCTTCTTCGCTCTTACCAGAGTTTTTAAAGTTTTGTTGCAATATTTGGAGCATCACTATGATATCTCTAGGGCGATATAGTGAGTATCGGAGTAACTCGATAAAGGATGAGAACAGTTCGTGCTTCGCCCTTAAATCGACAGCATTGAATGGGAAATAGTAATCCCACGCTTCCCCACGTTCAAGGGATTCAATCTGCTGCCACCTTAAGATATTATCAGCAACATTAAAGAGATGCGAATTTCTGTGTGAGGGGTATTGTGTGTCCCAGTTTAGCAATACGGAATTATCTCTTAGCTTGCTGTTGAGATTTTGCAAACCAAGTGAGTTAATGATATCTGGTCTTACTAATAATACTATCCGCAACCTCCCCGGACTGCCCTTAATTGATGGGAAAAAGTCACTATCCATCATTAATACAGCATCGACCAATCCTTTGATGCAATTTAAATACTCACCATAAGAGATTGTTGACGGCCGAGTGTCTATGCCATCAATGAATAGTACATAATTTCTTTCGAGCTTAAGGGAGCTTAATGCTTCTTCGAACTTTCTTTGAATGTACAGTAAATTTATTTGGAATCTTCGCTCAGAAAAATTTATTTCTTGCCGTGTTTCCCTTTCCCCTCGAGCTTCAAGCAATTCAAACCGTGAAATTAGCTCCGCCGCCCTGTTAGAGTGTTCACTAAAATTAATTGCATACACCATCTCAGGGGAAAACGCGTGACTATAAAAGTCCTCAATAGCATTCTGGAGTGCTCCAAACTTCACATACTTATTTAATATTCCACGGTTGCGCTCTGCATTATAGATTTTTTGTGAAAGTAACAAATATAATGTTACTTTCCAAATGTCAGAATATTCTGACAGATCTAAATGGTTCTTTTTCTTCAATTCAATGAACTTTTGGTAAACGGTCTCTCTCAAAAATGTCATCGAACTAATTGTATTTTTGTAGTCATTATTTACCATAAATACTGCATAAGCGGTCTTCCCTGTGCCTTTTTCCCCTACGACGAAGAATGTCGTTGGTTCAAGAAGCTTTTTCAAATCGCTTGTTTGAAGGAATATTTTATTAAATATCTGTTTATTCTCCCTTTGTTTGTAATTAACTGCGTCTCTATATCCCAAATTTAATTGAGGCACTGGAATCAAAACTGTCACCAATGTAAATACTGCCAGACCAATGCTATATTAACCTTCTTATGTGGACTGGCAGTAACACGCACACATTTTTATTAAATACACTACACTTAGTTTCAATTCTGTTCCAGTACTTTGCTAATTTCTCCCTCCCTCTCATTTTATTCAACGTCTTTTCGCCCTCTTTTTCTCTAGCCGGGTTGTCGCAACACGGTGATCCCTTTCACCATTCCCGTCAATGTTCGAGTCGCCTCCCAGATCATGAGTTGGAAACCATCGAATCGAAACGCGCGCTTATCGATGGTTCGTGGTCCTTGCTTCACCGGGGAGAAGTGCATCCAGAGCAGAGCGATCCAGATGTTCTTGAGGAGGAACTCACTTTGCGAGACCTTGCCCCACCTTCCTGAGCATTTTCCTCTTCCCTCGCCGAGTCCATGATCACGATGTTGCCTCTGCACCCACTCCGGAGTAACACCCCGAACCCCGCAGCTCATTATCCTCCCCAAAACCACTCTGGTCAGGCTGGGACATAACGTTCCGTAAGTGCTATATTAGATAAAGGCCAATTATACTGGCAAGGAACCCCAAAATAGGGCTTCTGCGATGTTATCATGGTTTGAAATGTCGGCTTCAAACCCTATCACCAGGAACAAACCCTGTTGCTTCCCCTCTCCCTCGATGAGTTCAGCCCTGCGAACCAAAACGCACGGGTTATCAGCGCGATCGTCGACCAACTGGATCTGAGTGACCTCTATGCTACGTATTGCACTACCACCGGTCAGAACGCCTACGATCCGCGAATGCTCGTCAAAGTTCTCTTTTATGCTACCTTTAAGGGCATCTTCAGCAGCCGGGCAATCGAGAACGAACTTCACACCGACACCGCCTTCATGTACCTTGCCGCAATGCAGAAGCCGACATATCGCACCATCACCCGCTTCCGAAGCCGTTTTTTCGAACATTTAGTCCCGATTTTCGAGCAGATCGTTCAGATCTGTCTGAACCTTGATCTCGTGGGTCTGAATCATGTTGCCTTTGATGGTTCGAAGATCAAAGCGAACGCCTCCCCGAAGAAGGCAATGACTCAGGAGCAACTGAAACGCCGCATCAAAAAGCTCCTTAAGAAGTCGATATTGACCGACGAGGAAGAAGATGAGATCTTCGTGAAAATACCCCATATTCGTTTCCCGAAGAACTTGCCCAGGATACTACCTACATTCCCAGAACTCATAACGAGTTGTGCTCAAAATGGCTGCATTTTAACTGAAATTCGAAAAGGATGAGTTTTGTTGATAAGCACAAACTGGCTCGTTATGCGTTTACACATAACGAGGAGTAAATTAATTGCGTCGATTTTAAAGAGTGATTGGGGTTTAGTGGATGATAATGATGCAGATTGATCGAGCTCGTTAGGTGTTACCGGGAATCCAGGATACTAAGTTGGTGAAGGAGATCGAGAGACTCGTTGCGGCGTATAATCACCTTCAGGACTCTGGAGCCAAACGAATCTGCCTCAGCGATGAGGATGCAAACGTAATGAAGATCGGGCAGCAGCATCTTCCTGGCTATAACCTTCAAACGGCGGTCGATAACCAGAATCACGTTATTGTCGCGGTCGAGGTCACTACCGACGAAAACGATTATCACCAGCTTATCCCCATGGTTGAGCAGATTATCCACAACACAGGACGTAAACCAACCATCAGCAGTGCCGATCCTGGCTATGCGACCTATGATAACTACCAATATCTCGAAGATAATGACCTGTATGGTCTGATCTCCGATAAAATGCATTTTATCGAGACTCATGGCCGACCAAAGTACTACCCGAAGTTCCGGTTCCCCTACGATCCGAAACGTGACCAGTATACCTGCCCTGCCGGGAGAACCCTGAGATTTGTCAAAACCCAGAAAGATAAGGGGGGAGAACTCTTGAGGCTCTATCAGGGAAATTGTTCCTGGTGCCCGCTACATCTGAGTTGTACGAAAGCGTCACGCAGAACACTATCGCGACATCCCAGAGAAGGGTTGATACGTGCGATGAGAGCACGGTTGGCAACACCCGAAGGAAAGACCGAATATGCAAAACGTATCACAGTAGCGGAAGCGCCGTTTGGGAATATGAAGGCAAATCACCAATGGCGACAAACGAAGCATCGAGGGGGTCGAGAGCCTTACTTTCATGCGAAGGATATCATGTTCTGTGATAAAGTCTTCTGAAAAGATGCTTTTGCCGGCTGGGTCGGCAGGGGGAGGGGATCGGAAGCCTGCACAGATCATGACTGCAGCGAAGGTGCAATAGGTTGGGTACTAAACAGGGAGTCATGCTTTATAGCGGGAATGATGTGCGCATGACCCGAAAATGAGTTTTGTCTCGGCCTGAGTAGGGTGAATGATCGAAGGAATATCATGGCATGGCGACTTCGCAATCTGCACACATTTCGGAGCGGAGAATGTGACAAGATTGTGACAACAAAGGAAGCACAAGGATCGAAACACCAATTCAAGTGCTGAGACGTTCACAAGCATACTTCAACATCGAATAGTTCCTCAAACTTACTTTTTGAGAATGAGATTTTCTCCGCGTCTCGCCTCATCTTGAATAGCAAGTAAAAATCTCTCTTTAGTGAGTAATTTAACGATGCATCCCCAATTTCCTTGATACTCTGTAAAGCTAACGGCAAAACGTTACCTAGAGCAGCACTTGACGATGCTTCAACCCAAGATGGTTTTGAGATGATGTTAATCAGTTTGGCCTTATTAGACTGCGTCACTTCGAGATTTTTCATTATTTCACCCAATTGTGCCAAATACTCTTTAAGGCGTTTTCGATCTCCCCTGGCAAGATCGAGTTGGAAATCTTTTATCCAACTCCTCATTCTTACTGCATCACTATCGTTTCTCATTACGAGGACTTGATCAAAAAAATCTGCTCTACTATTACATTGGTCGAGAATCAGGGCCGTCAACAAAGGTAATTCCAATTCAAAATCCGTGTAAAAAGTATTGTTTAACTTCTCGATCTCTTTTACTTCAAAATCCTTTATTTTATTGATGCAGTCTCGCAAAACCCTATTAATCTCATCATTTACCTTCTTTTTCCGATGATAAATGATATCATCGACTAATGAGGTCCTTAGAACATTCGGGGAGTAAGTGATGATTCTATTACTCTCTTTTTTCATCCGCTGAATGAGTTTGAAGTAGAAGTTTGCCCGGAGCAAATTTGCAGTTAATGGGATTAGACTATAGTCCAGATGAACGAGATCTGCCAAGTCTTTGACCCGCTCATGTTTCATCAAACCAAAATTTTCTTCGTAGGTCTGCAGATCGGAAGCAATGTCACTATGTGCTCTTTCATAGCCTTCTAATGTCAGAGGATGAATTATCTCTTGGATTTCTTTGAATTGAGATTCAAAGTCAGCTCGAGTGCCTGAACCGATTTGAGGAAACGGTTTAACCACTTCCTTTTGAATTAAAGTATCCAATATCTCTTGGGAATTTATATCAAGGGTCCCTCCATATGTAAATGGTTCGACAATCCAGACATTATCATAGAAAACCAACAACTGAATAATCGAGTCCAGTGTTTCAATTTGCGACCGGGTTATCTTTTTTTGCACCTCGAAGATGTTCTGGACCATTGAAAATGACGTAATGTCCGTCACGACATCGCCGTCATACTTTACCTCCGGACCCGCATCTTCCATCCGCTTTGCCCCTATTTAGTGGAATAAGTGCGTACTCAGCTTAATTACAGTTAAATGTTTCGTTTGAGAGCTGCCTAAAAATAAGGGTCAAAAAACACAATTTTTTACATGCGATAGAACGGATTTTAGAGAACCTCAAACTTCTCCCAAAGAAGGCTTGTGCTCTCTCATACCTAAATAGACCGATTTCTCTTCAAATCAGAAAGCCCTAAACCACCCCAACATAGATCCTTCATGCGCTACATCGTCACCGGCGGGCCGGGTTCATCATCTCAAACCTTGCAGACATAGTCGCACCTTGACGGTGCTCCTGCTCCGTTTCTAACGAAACGTCGCATTTATCACAGCACCACGACGTCGTCATCATCGACAACCTCGCGACCGTGCCAGGCTGAACATCGACCACCCCCAGGGTGACGTTCGTCGAAGGGAGCATCACCGACCTCGATCTTTTAATGGAGACCTTCTCCGGCGCGGCCATCCCCTCCGTGCCCCGGTCGGTGAAGGATCCACTCGCCTCGAGCGAGGCAAACGTGACCGGTATAGCCCCCGGCCCCCGATATCGGCAATGAGTCCCGATGTGATCGGCCCTCACCGAGCATATCTAGAGTCGCCCCCCAGAGCGCACCGATAGAATCGGCAGGGCAACCTCCACGCGCGGTAGCTTCTGAGATGCTTCAGAAAACCCTACTCACACGTAGAATTACCGGAATAAAAGCGACACTTTTTTATATAATCACCGCCTTGCCATCTGACATGGGGTTAGCGGGAACAGGCGATAGAAAAAAACCAAGCCTCGGGAATATAACGGAGGAGATCAAAGCCAGGATTTACAATGATCAGGAAAACCGGATGGTCTTCCTTGTCGGAGCAGGGGTTTCCAAAGAAAAACCCTCGTCAATCCCGCCATTTCCCCAGGATCCCTGCCTCAAGCGGTTACCCGATCTCCAAAGCATATCAAAGAAATTAGAAAACCGGGTCAGACCGGAATTTTTTTTCCAGATCCTTCATATCCAGTTAGGAGAGCGAGGCTTGATACCCCTTGAGGTACTGAACACCCGTAAACTCAACGCGCGTGGTGCCGGGATTCAGCCGAACGCCATCCACGAATTCCTTGCGGAGATGCTCGAGCTGGGTCACATCGTCCTGACAACGAACATCGATAGCCTCATCGAAGACGCTTATCGTCAGAGGACAGATAAGATATTGAAGAAGTGTGCCATTTATGACGCAGATTTTGACGAATTGACCCCAGACCCGGACTCTGCCGCCGGTTACCTGATTAAGTTGCACGGTTCCTTCTACTCTCCCTCCGGGGACGATACAAGGGATTCAATCGTTACGTTGCTGTATCAACTTCAGTGTGCCGCCGCGCAACACAAGATAGATCTCATATATGCTCTTCTCAAGGATCACGACTGGATCGTGCTGGGTCACAGCATGCGGGACGAGTATGACCTCTATCCGGCACTGTCAGACTCCCAGATGAAGAAGAAGAAGAAGAGAATCTACTGGATAAAACACTGTGGAGATCCTAATTTCTATAATATTACATGCGGGAAGGACTCCTTCACCCCTAAGTTGCAGGCAGAAGAATCAAACTCGCTTTCAACGATCCCATGGGAGGAGGTTTCAATACGGAACATCAAATCCATCCTTTCTTCGCATGAAGAACGGGCAGGAATACTAATCGAAACCAATACTCTCCGGTTTGTCAACAGCCTTCGAAAAGAGGCTGCTTCAGGAGCACAGGTTATAGCATCTCAAAAAGGGTATGACATCGCGAACGACATAATCGAATTATGGTCCGAATCGCTCAACACCATCGAACAGAAGAAGATCTCTGCAGAACTTTTGAGGTACCTGAATACCAGGGAGGGGAACGAGAAGGCGTTGATCCTCTTTAAAGAGGCAAGCCTCGAAAGCATCAAGCATCTTATTGCACAGGTAGACCTTGCGGAAGCGGACACCGCATACCGGCGGGTCCGGGAGAAGATGGATCGAACAGAATTGTCCCGGGGGCTGCAGAAGGCACATACAGCTCTTCAGACATTCACGGACCTGCACGATAGAGAAGGAGTGGCCGATGCCTATTATGTGCTCACCCACCTCAACAGGCTGCGGAACCAGGCAGTCGAAGGTGTGGAGTATGGAATCACGGCGCTTCAAGAATACACCAAACTGGTCAAAACCGACCGGATGAAGCTATATAAACTCGCCCAGGCGCTCCGCTCTCTTGCGCTGATCATCATGAATGCGGTCCCGGACCTCCCGCCTTTAACAGATCAACATCAGAAGCAGGAACTGGAGGAGCTGTTGCGATCGTGCGGCGTTCTCTGTGTGCAGAGTAAAGCCATCTACGACAAGATCGGGAACGTGACCGGCGAAGGGGGACCCAACCAGACGCTCAACGTCCACGGGCTGATTGCCCTCCGGATGGGGGATTACTCTCAGGCAGAGAGACTGTTTGAGGAGTACATGCACCTCTCCGACGCCTCCCGGTTCATCAGAGAGAGCCATCAGGGGTATAGGAACCTCGGGCTCTGCGAGTTCTCCCTTGCGATGGAGAACCGGGGAGACCCTGCAGTATGCATGAAATACAACGGTAGGGCGATCGATAGTTTCAAAAAGGGTCTGGGGTGCTTAGGTCTTGATCCAGATCCGGATCGCCTGGGAGAGCAGCTCAAGTCCGACGAACAACGCTGGAAGAACTCGTGGGTCTTTAATACACTGTATTACTATGGAAAAACCCTGGTTGTCAGTTCTAATGTCGAGATGATCAAAATTATGGAGATCCTCAGTGGGTATAACGACGGGGCCAAACTGGGAACGATTCTCGGCTCGGATGCATGGAACTGGCAGTGCAGGCTGCTGGCGCTGCTGTGCCAGGCAGAGGAGGATGACAGGGTAGCGGAGGGGTATGCGAGAGAGATGCGTGGGATATACGAACAAAAAGGAGTCGATGTCATACAAAAACAGAGGTTAGGTCCCCAGAACTACAACGAGAACATGGCTGCCGTTCTGAGCCGATTTCCATCGCTGGAGTGGGACGGCGCGCTCCCTAAAACAATGAATGCGGTGGTTCCTTTTGACGCACCGGAATTAGCGAGAACGTTGAATGGCCTTAACTCGGAGGTCCGGAAAGTGCTCGATGCGGGGTGGTGATCAGGAGAGAGGTCGTTATTGCTCTGTGGAGAAGATATTTCCACCTTAAGCGCCTGTACTTCCCAAATTAAAACCAATTAGTTTATCTATACAATCAGCAATAACCTCCTGAAAGTATAAAGTGAGCTGACTCATGGGGAAAACCAGAAACATTCGTGATCCTATATATAAGGATATTTACGTTAGTTCCCACGACGAAAATCTATTGCAGATTTTGGATTCCCCACCAATTCAGAGATTGCGGAGAATTAGACAGTTAGGTTTCGCATATTTAATGAGTCCTAACGCAAATCACACAAGATTTGAGCATGTGCTAGGGACGTATCATCTAGTCAGCTCCTTAGATCAGAGAATCCTCGAAAACGCTGAAGAAGCAAAGCAATACGCCATCTTGCATCACATATTGGAGACACCCTTTTCTTACGCAACCACGGATGTAACCAATGCCCTATGGGAACAGGAGAAAATAAACAAAAGTCAGTTCCTAGAAGAGTTACTGAAGATGTGCGGTTTCGATTGCAAAGATACTAGCAGCATTGCAGAGGGTATACTAGACAAATATAGAAAACCAAAATGGAATAACTCCAACAAATTAAACAGAGGATTTGTATCTTCGCATCCATTCAACGCTAGTAGGGTGGACTCCTTATTAAGAGACGCTTTCTATTGCGGTTTACATAGAGGAATTTACCTACCACATCTGTATAAAAACATAAAATATCATGCAGATGAATTTTGCTACTTAGAATTTGATAGAGTAAACTACTCACTGCTTCTGGGTTTAGAAGATATGCTCAGTTTCATCGCAAGTGCCATCATTTATCATCCCGCCCGTAGGTATAAGAATAGAATAGGTGCCAGAATTCTCTACGAAAGTTTTCTACAGAAAATCATCGATATCGAATACATTAAAGAACCTGAGCGCTTTCTTTTCTTCGACGATAACATTCTTATTGAAATAGAGCGCCAGGTAAAAAAAGATAATAATGGTCCAATGCTGCAGTTAGTGGGGCTTCTGCACTCATTGGAGCCACCTCAACCGCCATTTCATTGGAGTTATAACGATTGTTCCCCCGAGGAGATTTCGCAGTTGTTCAAGAAATTTAGCGACTATAAATGGGTATATAATCTTGAAACAGCGATTGAAGAGATTTTGGACAACGGCTGTAAGTTTTTCTTAGATTTCCCCTATTACTCTGTAAATACTTATGAATCGATTGCGAGCATCCCAATCTCCGTTTGGGAGAAAGGAACCACCGGAGAGAAAGTTATCCTATTCTCCGCTCGACCGTCATCAGATAATGTTGAATTTAAAGGGTTCAGGATGAAACAGGATTCATCAAAAAATTCTAATATTACTGAGGTTATGAAGAGGTTAAACCTTATTGAGCCTCAGCTGTACTGCACAAAAAATCTTGATCAGGATGAACTCACCAATGTGATTACGAAATTAAAAGAAGGCTTAACTTCAGGAGTGAACGCATGAGAGAAATAGATCTGCTTGGTTATCTTATCGGTTTTTGGGTCAATCGGGGAGCGCAGAACAGAGAGAATAGCACGAGAGAAATATCTCCCGATCAGCAACAGCTCCCAGAAGCAATATCTACAAGAACTATTACAGACATCGCATTCATCTCAGAGTGTCGAAACATCCCTCTTTCACTCAATTTCATTCAAATGCCCTGGGGTATTGAGGCAGCTCAAATTCAAGATAAGCTCGCAATGATGTCATATTTGGGTTATATCCGCCCAAATGGAAGTAAATTTTCGTGGTATTTTGATAAAAACCTAGATTGGATGAGATCTAGAATTAGTAAAGATGATCCGAAAGCATTAATCAGAATTAACTCAACCCTTGAGATTATTTCCCGGTACGATGACGACGAACTGACGAAGCTCGTAAAAGTTCTATCTCAAAGGATTATGGGTGAAGGCACGGCAAAGCATCCAGAGGCGTACAATGAGTTGAGTGATGTCTATCAAGAGACAATAAAACAACTAGTTGACCAATAATGGATTACTCTGCCTTTTCTTACACGGATCCTATATTGGGGAACGTTAGGTTCTCTAAACTTGAAGTAAAAGTATTAGAAAATGAGAATTTGCAGAGACTAAGAAGGATCTATCAAAATGGCTTTTTATATTATGTCTTTCCTGGGGCGTTCCACACTCGTTTCGAGCACTCGATAGGGGTTATGTACATATCGTCGAGACTTTATGAAAGCATACATCAAAGATTCAGCTTAGGGCGACCAGATGACCAAGAATTTCAAGAATTTCGACTCGCCGCCCTTTTACACGATATAGGCCATGGACCATTTTCGCACATTTCAGAGTATTTGTTAGAGCGCTTCGGTATCAAAAATGACGACCCTTCGTATAATCTCAAAGGTCCACATCCATACCATGAAATCGAGACATACAAGAAGATCAGCTCGTGCAGAGAGAACGATCCCGATCTCTACAAACTTTTAGAAGATCTAGATCCGGAAAAGATCGCAAGATGGTCGATCGGGGAGCATATGCCAGATGAATATGACTACTGGATCCCTGAATTAATCAAAAGTGATTTTGATGCGGATAGGATGGACTATTTATTGAGAGATTCCTACTTCACGGGAGTCGCCTATGGAGCAATAGACTTACCAAGAATACTCAACAAAAAAACATTCAGTACGTGTGATTCCGGCGAGGCCCCACGAAATAAAAGGAGATTGGTGATAGATTACAAAAGCGGCCTCGGGCTGGCGGAAAGCATCCTGATTGCACGGGGCCAAATGTATCCAATGGTTATTCTGCATTCAACCGGTAGAGTGGCTGCCGCCATGCTCTATAGGGCATTCGACACTTTACATAAAAAAGAAGAAGCGTCTAATTTTCAGAGTTTTATCAATCGATTCATGACTTGCGGCGATGTGGAGGCGTTGAGATTACTTAAAAGCATTCCCACCACAGAAGAAATGGCGGAGAGATTGCTATTCAGGAAGCTGTATAAAAAATTACCATTCCGTTATCTCGAATGGCGAGAATTACACCCCGAGGTAAAAGGAGTCTTCGAACACATCAGTAAAGATCCCTCCAAATTAAAGGATTGGGAAAGTAGTATTGAAAGAAAGATCTGTGAAGAGGTATTAAACTGGAGCGAAGAGGGTAAAATTCCCCCAATTATCGTTGATATTCCTGCATTCAAATCGCTTGATGAATCGAAGGCTTTAGTTTATGACGAAGAAACAAGCAGCCTCCAGAGAGTGCTGGAGATCTCCGATGTCGGCAGATACTTGAGGGAAACCAGCATAAACAAATGGTCCATATGTGTGTATTTTGACCCTTATGTTAAAGATTCCCAAATCAACCACAGATTGAGTTCTGATAATAGTGGTATCGGTAAGAAAGTAAAAGCATATTTTACAAATGGCGAAGCAGCCGATTTAAAACCCAAGTAACCATAGAGAACTATAGTTTATGCCAATATTTTTTAGAACCTTGAACCCCTTATGTGTATATGGGCGTGAACAAATCACGATCGTTAGGCACATTCTCATGTCCGTTTTGAAGAAACGGATAAAGCACCACAAAAGTCTGCCCGAAGTAGTCCCACGCCTCCTGTTTATTCAGTTACGCTATAACGGAATGAGTGTTGTCAAAGCTGCGGAAGCTGTTGGAGTTTCTCCTCAAACCTAAGTTTGCCAGTTTGGTTTCCCTCACCCTATGAGATCGTCCGATAGCATGAACTCATGCCTTCAGCCGGCTTTCCGCAGGAAGAAATGTGGAGCGAGGGAATTGAACCCTCGTTGCCGCTATCAGCACGGAGTGGGGTTAACTACCCCATATCAGTTCGTAGGCGTGAAGGAGGCGACCGAACCCTCCACCCAGAGCCAATAGCGGCCTCCATCGACTACGTTCGTGTACATAACATTCATTGCCATCACCAAAATGAGATCGATGATCGCCATCGTTATTACTGACAGTGGGATAGCGCATCTGCACTCCACACATGTAAGGAAAGGTTGCCCTCTCTTCATTAAATAATTATATGTGATGGTCGTGGAGTGAAGATCAGTTACTTCAGCCCTCGAATAAAACCCAACCCGTGTAAATGGATGCCATAACCGATCAAGGCTCCCACGCCACCCAGGACCTACGTCACATTGTTTCCAGTTTCAATCTTTGACAAGAATGTCAATAAATAGCCGGTCACTGTCCCCAACAGGAAGATTAAGCCGCCACTATCCAGTTTCCCTATAGATGTAAGGGTAGCGTAACGAAGTTTCTGTAAAATTGAAATGGCCCTGGACCCAACCTAGATTTGCAGAAAGGAGGAACAGGGCCATGGATCCCTTAGACTTTATTGCGGATTATCTTTCCGATCACGAGGAAGG
>Ga0208041_1001722_pt1 | contig 13171 bp, 7 predicted proteins | sample AD_SCU002_MetaG_FD_184453 | JGI IMG/M metagenome (GOLD analysis project Ga0208041, IMG submission 184453) | Active sludge microbial communities of municipal wastewater-treating anaerobic digesters from China - AD_SCU002_MetaG (SPAdes) (version 2) | ecosystem: Engineered > Bioreactor > Anaerobic >...
AAAATTGGTAGAATATTGGGACCAAAGGGCCTTATGCCTAACCCTAAAGCAGGTACTGTAACAATGGATGTAGCAAAGGCTATTAAAGATATTAAAGCTGGTAAAATTGAGTACAGACTTGATAAAACAAATATCATCCACTGTCCAATTGGTAAAGTTTCATTTGGAACTGAAAAGCTTTTGGATAACTATAGAACATTATTGGATGCTATAATTAGAGCAAAACCTGCAGCTGCCAAGGGACAATATTTAAAATCCATTGTTATATCATCAACAATGGGACCGGGTATTAAAGTTAATTCAGCAAACTAACCTGGTATAAATAAAGATGTGAAGATGTAAAATAGTAACACTTAAAAGTGAATAGCCGCTTTGCCATAGACAGCAGGTGCGAAAGCATAATTGATATATTATCTTCCTGCCGAGGTAAGGAAAGTTGATTTGAAAAGGTCAATAACCCTTCATGTGTCTATGTGCAAATGAAGGGTTAATTTATTTTAATGCCGAGTTTCAGAGGAGGTGAATGTACAACAATGCCAAGTGAGAAAATACTTGATCAAAAAAAGGAAGTTGTAAGTGACATAGCAGGTAAGATTTCATCAGCAAAAGGGGTGGTTCTTGCAGACTATAGAGGACTTACAGTAGAACAGGATACAGACTTGAGAAGGGCCTTGCGAAAAGCTGGTATAAATTACCATGTAGTAAAGAATACCTTAACAAGGATTGCAGCCGATGAACTGGGATTAAACCAACTTGATCCATTCCTTAAAGGACCTACAGCCATGGCTTACAGCAGTGAAGATCCTGTTGCACCTGCTAAAATAATGAATGAGTATGCCGGGAAGTATGATAAGCTGCAATTAAAAGCCGGTGTAGTAGAAGGTAAGGTAATTGATGCCGAAGGCGTAAAATCCCTGGCAAACCTTCCATCAAGAGAAGTGCTTATTGCACAGGTACTTGGTGGATTAAATGCTCCAATAACTGGATTTGTAAATGTATTGAATGCAAACTTAAGAGGTCTAGTAGTGGCACTAAATGCAATTGCAGAAAAAAGAGCAAACGCATAGAAGATGTAAAATATAACTTGATTTATGTTTTATAAGAAAAAGAAAAATATACAAAAATTAAAAATTGAAAATTTATGGAGGTATATGATAATGGCAAGTGAAAAAATAACAAATTTAATTGAAGAAGTTAAGAACTTAACAGTATTAGAGTTATCAGAGCTGGTAAAGGCCCTGGAAGAAGAATTTGGAGTATCCGCAGCAGCACCTGTAGCAGTTGCAGCAGCACCAGCAGCTGGAGCAGCAGCTCCAGTTGAAGAAGAAAAGACTGAATTTAACGTAGTATTAAAGGAAGTTGGATCTGAGAAAATAAAGGTTATAAAGGTAGTAAGAGAAGTTACAGGCCTTGGCCTTAAGGAAGCAAAAGATCTTGTAGACGGAGCACCAAACACTGTTAAAGAAAATGTTTCCAAGGAAGAAGCTGCTTCAATTGAAGCCAAATTTAAAGAAGTTGGCGCAACAATCGAAATTAAATAAAGTACTGATAAGGTACGGACAAAAAAAGGAGGTCATTAAGACCTCCTTTTTTACAGGGCACATTTTCTATATTTGAAGAAAAATATGGCAAGAAACGATTTCCATGTATTATATTCACTTCAGCAACAGATTGTAGAGTTTAAGTCTACAGAAAAATCCGTAAGCTTTGTTCAAATTTTATACTCAGTAAATCGTATGCTGCCATATTTCGTATCATAGGAAGAAAATGCCTCCCTTCACATCTCCATATATTGACTTCTTAACAAACCTAATTTAAAATATAAATAATAGTTAGAGGATATATTCGACATAATATTTATTTCATAATTGCACAATTGATATTTCTAAAATTAACAATTTGAAAAAGAGAGGGAGGGCTACCATGAAGTCCGGAAAAATTATCATCAATCCATTATTTACCCCTGTATTGGACAAAAATTTTGAACCTGCAATACTAGCAAACCGTGAATTTATAAAAGCTGTAAAAGAATCCGGGAAAGGTGTACCTTTACATATTGCACTTGAGCGAAATGATGGTTTAATATCTACGTACCATACTGAAGTATTCAGGGAAGGTACCGGAATGGATGAGGAAAACTTTTTTTATGTTGAACGTCTTTTAAAAACTCTTCTATGGATGCGTGGCGGTTGGAAAATCATAATCGGAGGACCTGTCAGCATCGGAGAATATATTAGTAGGGCTTATTCCCAGGGAGGGCTTAGAGAATTTGATGCCAAATTTATGGGAAGGGTTTATGAGAAAGACTTTACTGTAGAAATAACCGACCTTGATAATGTACCCTGTGCAAAAGAAGAAACTCAGCCAATAGGGCGCAATTTTAATGGAAACAGGATCGGGTTTGATGCAGGAGGGAGCGACCGTAAAGTAGCAGCAGTTATTGATGGAAACGCTGTTTACAGCGAAGAAGTTATTTGGCATCCAAAAACAGAGAGCAACCCTGATTACCATTATAGTGAGATACTTAAGGCAATAAAAACTGCAGCATCCTACTTGCCCCATGTAGATGCTATTGGTGTAAGTGCTGCAGGTATATATATAAATAACAGGGTTATGGTTGCATCTTTATTTATTAAAGTTCCTGATGATGCCTTTGATAAAAAAGTAAAGAACATATTCCTCGATATTCAAAAAGAAATGGGCGGTATACCCATAGAGATTGCAAATGATGGAGATGTTACTGCATTGGCCGGGGCTATGGAGCTGAATGACACCAATGTACTTGGAATAGCCATGGGCACAAGCGAAGCAGGCGGATATGTAGACTGTCATGGCAATTTAACAGGTTGGCTCAATGAACTTGCGTTTGTTCCTGTAGATTTCAATACTGAATCCATGGTGGACGAATGGTCGGGAGATTTTGGATGTGGAGTTAAATATTTTTCGCAAGATGCTGTTATTAAGCTTGCTCCTGCAGCAGGAATAGAACTGGCAGGTAATTTAACCCCTGCGGAGAAATTGAAAGTTGTTCAAAAATTGCTTCATGAGGGTCATGAGGGCGCAAAAGGTATATTTGAAAGCATAGGCTGTTATTTAGGTTATTCTCTTGCTTACTATGCAGAATTTTATGATATTAAGCATATACTTATACTTGGACGTGTTACTTCAGGCGAAGGAGGAAATTTAATACTGCATAAAGCCGAAGAAGTACTGAAAGGAGAATTCCCGGATCTTGCTGCAAAAGTAAAATTGCATCTGCCTGACGAATCAACAAGAAGAGTTGGACAAGCAATTGCTGCTGCAAGCTTGCCGGAAATCAGATAAATGTTTTATTATAGAATGATAGTTTGAAAGAAATTGTTAAATTTCTGAAAAACTAATGTGCATGTGCATATTTTTTGCACAAGAATTTTTAAAAAACAAATTGCACGCGCGATTGAAATGAATTTAAGCCCATATAAACTTTTTTATTAAAAGTCTTGTTCCTACAAGGGTGAATTCATTTCACACGCAGCAGGAATGGAGTTTAGTTTGAAAGAGATCGTTAATTTCTGAAAAACTAATGCGCATGTGCATATTTTTTGAACAAGAATTTTAGAAAAAATAAATTGCACGCGCGACTGAAATGAATTTAAGCCCATATAAACTTTTTTATAAAAAGTTTTGTTCCTGTAAGGGCGAATTCATTTCGCACGCAGCAGGAATGGAGCTTAATATGAAATTGAAGCAGCCGGGTGCTGAATTATTTATACCCGATAATCTTACAGTAGAAGAGGGTATAGCAAGGACTACACATATGGGTATCTCGGCCCATCAGGATGATATTGAGATAATGGCATATCATGGTGTTATGGAGTGTTTTGGGAAAGAAGACCAATGGTTTTTTGCCACTATTTTAACCGATGGAGCAGGAAGTCCCAGGGATGACCTATATGCCAATTATAGTGATGAAGATATGAAACAGGTAAGAAAAAAAGAACAGAAAAAAGCAGCATATGTGGGTGAATATGGTGCACTTGCTCTAATGAATTATCCAAGTAAGGCCGTAAAGGACCCTAATAATGAGGATGTAATTAACGAGCTTGCTGAGCTGATAGCACACGCAAAGCCAAAGGTTGTTTATACTCATAATCTAGCGGACAAGCATGATACTCACGTAGGAACATCAGTTAAAGTTATAAAGGCAATAAGAAGGCTCCCTGCGGAACAACGTCCTGAAAAATTATTTGGATGTGAAGTCTGGAGATGTCTTGATTGGATAAATGATAATGAAAAAGTATTATTTGATGTAGCATCACATCAAAATATCTCAGCCGCAATACTTGAAGTACATGATTCACAGATCTGCGGAGGAAAAAGATATGACTTGGCAACAGCAGGTAGAAGACTTGCCAATGCAACATATGCTGAATCACATGGAACAGACAATACTACAGCGTTAACATATGCTATGGATCTTACACCACTTATTCAGGATGAAAGTCTTGATATAATAAGTTATGTAGAGGGGTTTATAGAAAGATTTAAAGAGGATGTATATAATAGGGTAAAAAAGATGGCTTAACTGAACAAAGCTTGAACTAGACTGAATTGGTGCAATATTTCCTGGGAAATAGGGAAATATTGCACTTTTTGTTTACTTATTTACTGGAGTAATATCCTTAAAAATCGAAAAAAGCTGCAAAAAGTTGTTGACAAGTTACATTCACTATGTTAAAATCTTATTCTGCATTGTAATATAAGGGGAAGTGTGTAATTTTGCGTTTTTAAAAAAAGTTATATAACAATATAACTTGTTATTTTTTTGAAAAATTATAATACTAATATATTTTCATTCTATGTTTATGATTATAGCATGGAAGTATAAATAAAACAATAACTGTTAATAATAATTTAATGGCATAAATGAGAAAAATAGATAATATATGAAAATTATATGTAATTACATATAAAATATACCTAAAACGTATAAATTCGTTGATTTGTATACTATGTCTTTATAACATAAAGTTTATGAGGTGATTTTTAATGGTGCATCCCGTATATATGGGAAGAAATACAAGAATGAGCTATTCAAGAATCGATGAAGTATTAGAGATGCCTGATCTTATTGAAATTCAAAAAAATTCATACAAAAATTTCCTTGATGAAGGTCTTATGGAGGTCTTAAGGGATGTATCTCCGATTACAGATTACACTGGTAATCTCATAATGGAGTTTGTCGGGTATTCCCTGGATGAGAACCCGAAGTATTCTATTGAGGAATGTAAGGAAAGAGATACTACTTATGCTGCCCCGTTAAAGGTAAAAGCGCGCTTGATCAATAAGGAGACCGGAGAAGTTAAAGAACAGGAAATATTTATGGGAGATTTCCCTTTAATGACAGAAACCGGTACATTTATAATTAATGGTGCAGAAAGAGTTATAGTAAGCCAGCTGGTAAGATCACCAGGTACCTACTATGATGTCAAAATTGATAAAACTGGCAAAAGACTATACTCAGCTACAATTATACCCAACAGGGGAGCATGGCTTGAGTATGAAACAGACTCAAATGATATTATATATGTAAGAATAGACAGAACAAGGAAACTGCCTATAACTGTATTGGTAAGGGCCATGGGTTATGGCATGGACCTTGACGTTATGGAATATCTCGGTGAAGATGAAAGGGTACTTGCTACAATACAGAAAGATAACTCAAAGACTGAAGAGGAAGGCTTGCTGGAAATATATAAAAGATTGAGGCCAGGTGAACCGCCTACTGTAGAAAGTGCCAGACAGCTTATTAACAATCTCTTTTTTGAGCCTAAAAGATACGATCTTGCCAAGTTTGGAAGATTTAAATTTAATAAAAAACTTTCACTGGCTTCAAGAATAACAGGTTTTGTTACTGCAGATAATGTTATTGATACACGCACTGGAGAAATTATTATTTCTGCAGATGAAGTAATCGATAGAGCAACTGCTGCAAAAATTCAGAATGCGGGTATCAATTCTGTTTACCTGAATGTGAATGGAAAAAGGATAAGAGTTATAGGTAATCATACTGTAGATATAAGACAATATCTAGATCTGGATTTGTCCGATATTGGAATTGAAGAAAACGTATACCTTGCTGAATTGGGAAAAATACTTGCAGAAAACAACACTCCTGAAGATATAAAGAAGGCAATAAAAGCAAATATTGACAACCTGCTGCCCAAAAACATTACATCTGATGATATTATGGCATCAATAAATTACCTTGTTAATCTTGGTTATGGTGTAGGCGATGTGGATGATATAGATCATCTTGGGAACAGAAGGCTTCGTTCAGTTGGGGAACTCCTTCAAAACCAATTCAGAATAGGTCTTGCCAGGATGGAGAGAGTTGTAAGAGAAAGAATGACAATTCAAGATATGGATATAGTAACTCCACAGTCACTAATAAATATAAGGCCGGTAGCTGCAGCAATAAAAGAGTTTTTCGGCAGCAGCCAGCTTTCCCAGTTTATGGACCAGACCAATGCTCTTGCAGAACTAACACATAAAAGGAGATTAAGCGCGTTAGGACCAGGCGGATTGAGCAGAGAACGGGCAGGATTTGAAGTCAGAGACGTCCACCACTCTCACTATGGCCGTATATGTCCTATTGAAACACCTGAAGGTCCGAATATTGGACTGATTGGTTCCCTTAGTACATTTGCAAGGGTAAATAATTATGGCTTTATAGAAACCCCATATAGAAGGATCAACAAAGAGACCGGTACTGTAACCGATGAAATTGACTATCTTTCTGCAGATATAGAAGATGAATATATTGTAGCTCAGGCTAATGAACCGCTTGATAAAGACGGGCGTTTTGTAAACGATAGGGTGACTGTAAGATTTAAAAATGATATATTCCAGGTTGAAAAATCCAGGGTTGACTATATAGACGTATCACCTAAACAGATAGTATCAGTTGCAACTGCCCTGATTCCTTTTCTTGAGAACGATGACGCCAGCCGTGCACTAATGGGTTCAAACATGCAGCGTCAGGCAGTTCCCTTAATAAAAACCCAATCACCAATAGTTGGGACTGGTATTGAATATAAATCAGCCAGAGATTCAGGCGTTGTGGTTCTGGCTAAAAACGGTGGTACTGTTGAAAAGGTAACAGCTAAGGAAATAACTATAAAACGTGCTGATAACCGTAGAGATTCTTATAAGCTTCTTAAATATATGCGTTCAAACCAGGGCACATGTATCAACCAAAGACCTATTGTCAGAAAGGGAGATGTGGTAAAAGCAGGTGATGTTATTGCTGACGGACCTTCAACAGACAATGGAGAATTGGCTCTTGGCAAGAACGTTCTTGTAGGTTTCATGACATGGGAAGGTTATAATTATGAAGACGCTATTCTAATAAGTGAAAAGCTGGTTAAGGATGATACATTTACATCCATGCACATAGAAGAGTATGAAGCGGAAGCCAGAGACACAAAACTCGGGCCTGAGGAAATAACAAGAGATATTCCCAATGTTAGTGAAGATTCGCTAAAGGACCTTGATGATAGAGGAATAATAAGGATAGGCGCTGAAGTCAGGGCAGGTGATATCCTGGTGGGCAAGGTTACGCCCAAGGGAGAAACAGAGCTTACAGCAGAGGAAAGACTTTTAAGAGCAATATTTGGTGAAAAAGCAAGAGAAGTAAGGGATACTTCTTTGCGTGTACCCCATGGTGAGCAGGGAATAATTGTAGATGTAAAGGTCTTTTCTAGAGAAAATGGAGATGAACTCCCGCCTGGTGTAAACCAGATGGTTATGGTATATGTGGCTCAGAAAAGAAAAATATCCGTAGGGGATAAAATGGCAGGCAGACATGGAAATAAAGGTGTCATATCAAGGATATTGCCGGAAGAGGATATGCCTTTCCTGCCTGATGGAACTCCATTGGAAATAGTTCTCAACCCTCTTGGAGTGCCTTCAAGAATGAATGTAGGTCAGGTGTTGGAGGTTCATCTGGGTTATGCTGCAAAAGCATTGGGATGGAAAATCGCAACTCCTGTTTTTGATGGAGCAAATGAACATGACATTATGGAAACCCTTAAAACGGCAAACCTGAACGAAGATGGCAAAACCATATTGTATGACGGCAGGACCGGAGAACCTTTTGACAACCGTGTTACAGTAGGGTATATGTATATATTGAAGCTTGCCCATCTTGTTGATGATAAAATTCATGCCCGTTCAACAGGGCCATACTCGCTTGTTACACAGCAACCTCTTGGAGGTAAGGCGCAGTTTGGAGGACAAAGGTTTGGGGAAATGGAAGTATGGGCGCTTGAGGCATATGGTGCCGCCTATACATTGCAGGAAATCCTTACTGTTAAGTCTGATGATGTGGTCGGAAGAGTTAAAACATATGAAGCCATTGTTAAAGGTGAAAATGTACCCGAACCAGGTATACCTGAATCCTTCAAAGTATTGATAAAAGAACTTCAAAGTCTTGCTCTTGATGTGAAGGTTTATTCTGAAGAGAATGAAGAAGTATCAATTAAAGAATCAATTGATGATGATATTGATGATCTGAATGTAAATATGGAAGGCAGAGAAGATGAGGAACCTTTATCCGATTATGATGAGGGTGATGATGTACTGGACAACGAACTTGAATTGGACGACTTTGATCTGGAATCTCCAGAATCTTCCGGGAATACTGATGACGATGACGATATAATAAGCAATTTATTTCTTGAGACCGATGATTTTGAAAATGATGATATAGACCCTGAATCAGTCAGTTTTGAAGACCTGGATGATCTTGTGGATTTAGGTGATCTTGATGAAGTTAATGATGAGTTGGATGACGATGATGATAATATCTGATGATTTTGAAAGGAGTAAAAAGCCATGCTTGAACTCGGAACTTTTGATGCTATAAGAATTGGCCTGGCCTCACCGGAAAAAATAAGGGAGTGGTCAAAAGGTGAAGTCAAAAAACCTGAAACTATAAATTATCGAACATTAAAACCTGAGAGGGATGGACTCTTTTGTGAAAGAATATTCGGCCCTACGAAGGATTGGGAATGCCATTGCGGTAAATATAAAAGAATAAGATATAAAGGGATTGTTTGTGATAGATGCGGTGTTGAAGTTACAAAACAGAAAGTAAGACGTGAAAGAATGGGACATATTGAATTAGCGGCACCTGTTTCACATATTTGGTATTTTAAGGGAATACCCAGCAGAATGGGTCTGATTCTTGACATGTCACCGCGTTCACTGGAAAAAGTGCTATATTTCGCTTCATATATTGTTCTTGACCCGGGGCAGACCCCTTTATTTAAAAAGCAGATTTTGTCTGAAAAAGAATATAGAGATAGTGTAGAGAAATTTGGGAACAAATTTAAGGCCGGAATGGGAGCTGAAGCCATTAAGGAATTATTAGCCGAAATTGACCTTGAAGAGCTTTCTAAAGAGCTCAAAGCTGAATTTGATGAAACATCCGGTCAGAAAAGAATGAGAACTATAAAAAGACTTGAAGTAGTGGAAGCTTTTCGCATGTCAGGTAATAGGCCTGAATGGATGATACTTGATGTTATTCCTGTTATACCGCCGGAATTGCGGCCTATGGTTCAGCTGGATGGTGGAAGATTTGCTACTTCAGATTTGAATGACCTTTATAGAAGAGTTATAAATAGAAACAACAGATTAAAAAGGTTGCTTGACTTAGGAGCTCCTGATATTATTGTAAGAAATGAAAAGAGAATGCTGCAGGAAGCTGTGGATGCATTAATAGATAACGGCAGAAGAGGAAGACCTGTAACCGGCCCTGGAAATAGGCCTTTAAAATCTCTTTCTGATATGCTGAAAGGAAAGCAGGGACGTTTCCGTCAGAACCTTTTGGGTAAGCGTGTAGACTACTCCGGACGTTCCGTTATTGTTGTAGGTCCGGAACTTAAACTCTATCAGTGCGGCTTGCCTAAAGAAATGGCTCTTGAACTGTTTAAACCGTTTGTAATGAAAAAGCTTGTAAATGACGGATTGGCTCATAATATAAAGAGTGCAAAACGTATGGTTGAAAGAGTCAGGGATGAGGTATGGGATGTTCTGGAGGATGTAATTAAAGAGCACCCGGTACTTTTGAACCGTGCACCTACCTTGCATCGTCTTGGTATTCAAGCCTTTGAACCAATACTTGTAGAAGGAAGAGCTATAAAACTGCATCCTTTAGTATGTACAGCATATAACGCCGACTTTGATGGAGACCAGATGGCAGTACATGTACCTTTATCTGTTGAGGCACAGGCTGAAGCAAGATTCATGATGCTTTCCGCAAATAACCTTTTAAAGCCTCAGGATGGCAAACCGGTAACGGTACCAACACAGGACATGGTTCTAGGAACATACTACCTGACTGTAGAAAACCAGGATTATAAGGGCAAAATCAGAGCTTTTTCATCTCCAGAAGAGGCAATCATGGCTTATAACCAGTCCCAGCAGGATTTGATATATGAAACTAGTATTGATAACGAGGACAGGTTGACTTTGCATGCTCCAATAAAGGTAAAAATCACCAAGCAATTTGACGGTAAGCCTGTTTCAAAAATAATTAGCACAACAGTGGGTAAACTATTATTTAACGAAGCTATCCCTCAAGACTTAGGATTTATTGACAGGAGTGTTCCTGAAAATTTATTCAGCCTCGAAATAGGTTTTCTTGTAGATAGAAAAGCTCTGCAAAAAATAATTTACAGATGCATTAGGGTACATGGAACAACAAAGACAGCTATAGTACTGGATAAAATAAAAGCATTGGGATTCAAGTATTCCACCAGGGGTGCTATAACCATTGGTATTACAGATATGATTATTCCCGAAATAAAGAAACGTTATGTAGCTGAAACAGAACAAAAAATTGAAAATATAACTAAACAATATAAGAGAGGTCTAATATCAGAAAATGAAAGATACAATGCAGTTATTTCAGCCTGGACCGAAAGTGGTGAAAATATTACTAAAGCTCTTATGGATAATCTGGATAAGTTTAATCCTCTTTATATGATGTCTACATCAGGTGCAAGAGGTAATATTAACCAGATAAAACAATTGGCTGGAATGAGAGGCTTAATGGCCGATACACAGGGTAAGACCATAGAAATTCCAATCAAGTCCAATTTCCGTGAAGGACTTAATGTGCTTGAATATTTTATTTCAACTCATGGTACCAGAAAAGGATTGGCAGATACTGCTCTAAGAACAGCAGACTCTGGTTATCTTACCAGAAGATTAGTTGATGTCAGCCAGGATGTTATAATAAGAGAATTTGATTGCGGAACAGGACATGGTTTTGAGGTTTCAGACATTACTGAGGGAGGCCAGGTTATTGAGCATTTAGCTGAAAGAATTACGGGCAGATATGCTCTGGAAAATGTAATTAACCCTCAAAATGGGCAGGTCATAATAGAAGCAGGAAAAATGATAACTGATATCGAAGCTGAAAAGGTTGAAAATGCCGGTATTAAGAAAGTAAAAATCAGATCAATCCTAACATGCCATTCTGCATATGGAGTATGTGCAAAATGTTATGGAGCAAACCTTGCTACAGGCGGAGAAGTGGACATAGGAGAATCTGTTGGAATTATAGCAGCACAATCAATAGGAGAACCCGGTACCCAGTTGACTATGAGAACATTCCATACGGGTGGTGTTGCAGGTGAAGATATTACACAGGGTCTACCACGTGTAGAGGAGCTGTTTGAAGCTAGAAAGCCAAAAGGATTGGCTGTTATATCGGAAATTGCCGGTTTGGTTAAAATAAGTGAAACAAAGAAAAAGAGAGAAGTAATAGTAAGCAATGATGGTGGAGAATCCAAGAGTTATATGATTCCATATGGTTCAAGGATAAAGGTTATGGAAGGGGATTATGTAGAAGCTGGAGATGAACTTACTGAAGGTTCTGTAAACCCTCACGACATATTGAAAATAAAAGGATTAATAGGTGTACAATCATACCTGCTTCATGAGGTGCAAAAAGTTTACAGACTGCAGGGTGTAGATATAAATGACAAGCATATTGAAATAATAATTAGGCAGATGTTAAGAAAAATTAAAGTAGAAGATGCCGGAGATACCAACCTGCTTCCTGGAAGCCTCGTTGATATGTTTGAATATGAAAGAGAAAATGAAACTGCTTTAAAAGATGGACTTAAGACTGCAGAGGGAAAACATGCACTGCTTGGTATAACCAAAGCTTCGCTGGCAACTGAATCATTCCTCTCGGCAGCTTCTTTCCAGGAAACCACCAGAGTATTAACAGATGCAGCAATAAAAGGGAAAGTTGATCCTCTTGTAGGCCTTAAGGAAAATGTAATTATTGGTAAACTTATTCCTGCTGGTACAGGTATGAAAAAATATAGGGATGTAACTATTACTACAGGAAGCAAATAGCCTTCGAGCTTAAAAACCCATTTTAGGTGCATATTTTATTTTTGAAGAAATTATTGTAAGAAGCATTAGAGAAGGCTCTAAGTACTGTAACGATAGCTTCTAGAATATATTTCTTCAAAGGAATTAAATGCACCCGGTATTTAATTTTTTTATTGACAAACACATTATTGAGATGTAAAATAGTGCAGTGTGTAAAATGGCAGGTAAGCAGTCAAGTTTCTGCTGCAGCCGTTATAACGGGAGGGTGCAGGAATGGAGCTTAATGTGCTGGAGCTTCTTAAAAACAGCAAAAAAACTGTGGGGTTAAAACAGTCATTAAAAGCTTTACAAAGCGGTGAAGCAATGGCTGTTATAATTGCCAGGGATGCTGATGAAAGAATTATTAAAGAAGTTGAAGATATGTGTAGTAAGAGTGGTATAGAAGTAACCTATGCAGATGAAATGAAAAAGTTGGGGAAAGCATGTAATATAAGCGTTGGTACTTCTGTTGTATGTATTTTGAAATAGTATTGGAATTATATTATTGAAAGGAGGTGTATGGATGCCCACGTTTAATCAGTTGGTAAGGCAGGGAAGAAAGAGTGTGGAGAAAAAATCGGCATCACCTGCATTGCAAAGAGGTTTTAACTCTCTAAGGAAAAGGCCGATTAATGTGAATTGCCCCCAGAAAAGAGGAGTTTGCACTGTTGTTAAAACAACTAATCCTAAAAAACCTAATTCAGCTTTAAGAAAGGTTGCAAGGGTAAGATTGACA
>Ga0208041_1001724_pt1 | contig 13171 bp, 14 predicted proteins | sample AD_SCU002_MetaG_FD_184453 | JGI IMG/M metagenome (GOLD analysis project Ga0208041, IMG submission 184453) | Active sludge microbial communities of municipal wastewater-treating anaerobic digesters from China - AD_SCU002_MetaG (SPAdes) (version 2) | ecosystem: Engineered > Bioreactor > Anaerobic...
AGGCAGATGAGGGAGCCGGCTCCCCGTGACGATCTCCTGATCCTCTGCTTGGGCCGGTGGAAGTAACCTTCCACCTTTCTGGAATAAAAAGGGATGAGCGTTCCCCATGTACGTGGGGATGAACCGACGGATACCGCTACAGCGACGTCGCCGACGCTGCGTTCCCCATGTACGTGGGGATGAACCGTCGATCCGGCAACGCTCCTCTACGGCCCGGTGGCGTTCCCCATGTACGTGGGGATGAACCGACAGTGACCGTCTCGGGCGGTATTTGCACACTGCGTTCCCCATGTACGTGGGGATGAACCGTTACGGCGTGTACGAATGCTGCGACGAGGATCGCGTTCCCCATGTACGTGGGGATGAACCAGCCGGTCATTACGCAGACTATACGCTTGTGTTGCGTTCCCCATGTACGTGGGGATGAACCGAGAATGGGCATTGCTACCAGCGCACCCTATATGCGTTCCCCATGTACGTGGGGATGAACCGTATGATTGGTGTGCATACACCTATTTAGCACTGCGTTCCCCATGTACGTGGGGATGAACCACGCACCCTCGTACTCCAACAGCCCCCTCTCCCGCGTTCCCCATGTACGTGGGGATGAACCGTCCGTTACCGATCGCCTCGCTTAACCACGCGAGCGTTCCCCATGTACGTGGGGATGAACCGGCGCGGACGGCCGAAACCGGGTGGTGATTGAGGCGTTCCCCATGTACGTGGGGATGAACCGTCAGGCGTCCGGTGAGCGACTCTCCCGGGTAGGCGTTCCCCATGTACGTGGGGATGAACCGTCATCGGGATCGTCGTCGAACTTCAGCCGAACGCGTTCCCCATGTACGTGGGGATGAACCGTCGGGGTTGTCCATGTGCGGGCATTCCCCTTCGCGTTCCCCATGTACGTGGGGATGAACCGGACGGAACAACGTTCACCCGGAGAAACCACACGCGTTCCCCATGTACGTGGGGATGAACCGGACAAACTTAAACGAGACTGTTCCGCTACCGTGCGTTCCCCATGTACGTGGGGATGAACCGACTTCTCTTCCTCGTCGTCATCTTCCTCTTCTGCGTTCCCCATGTACGTGGGGATGAACCCCCTCGATCAGGGGTTCCACTCGAAACGCACCTGCGTTCCCCATGTACGTGGGGATGAACCGCAGGTATCAGCAGGATGCGCCGGGCATTTCCTGCGTTCCCCATGTACGTGGGGATGAACCGTGCTCGGACTGTGAACCGGACCTCCCCGTCGCCGGTTGCAAAGAGCGTTCCCCATGTACGTGGGGATGAACCGGGAGATTCACTCGACGCCGTGCTAGCAGAACTGCGTTCCCCATGTACGTGGGGATGAACCGTCCCGTCGTCCAGCTGTGCCGCCTCGACGATGGCGTTCCCCATGTACGTGGGGATGAACCTGGCGACCTCAAAAAAATCGATCTCCCAATACCGCGTTCCCCATGTACGTGGGGATGAACCGATCCAGTTGCGCTCGAGCCCCCACTTCGGCCGGCGTTCCCCATGTACGTGGGGATGAACCGCCGGCCGTCGGGATCTGTATCCTGGATGCCGAGCGTTCCCCATGTACGTGGGGATGAACCGACCCTCATGGCGAAGACCGCCGCCGCCCGGAGGCGTTCCCCATGTACGTGGGGATGAACCGACCGTCACCGTCACCGAAACGGTATCTGATAAGCGTTCCCCATGTACGTGGGGATGAACCGCCACGAGCGGGGTTCCCGCCTCTTTTCCCGCCGCGTTCCCCATGTACGTGGGGATGAACCGGCGGCTACACGGACGCATACGGGCATTATCCGGCGTTCCCCATGTACGTGGGGATGAACCGAAACGCCAGATCATCAAGAAAGGCGGTCTCCTGCGTTCCCCATGTACGTGGGGATGAACCGCGCCCCGCCCCCACCGCCCTCCTTTTCCCTTTGCGTTCCCCATGTACGTGGGGATGAACCTGTACCCGGAGGGAGGGTGCTACATCTCTCACCGCGTTCCCCATGTACGTGGGGATGAACCGATCACCACGTGACCCATCCACATCCACATCATGCGTTCCCCATGTACGTGGGGATGAACCGAGGAGGCAAACGAGGCCCATACCGAAGAGAACGCGTTCCCCATGTACGTGGGGATGAACCGAATGATACAGCCGATGCTGAATACGGGCTCTCGCGTTCCCCATGTACGTGGGGATGAACCGGCCCGGTGCCCGAGGATCCGATCGGACAGATCGCGTTCCCCATGTACGTGGGGATGAACCGGGTTCCCGGGTATCGGCCGGTAGCAGTCCAGGGCGTTCCCCATGTACGTGGGGATGAACCGGTTCGGCAAACCGATCGGACCACGCACGTAATGCGTTCCCCATGTACGTGGGGATGAACCGGGCGCCCGGGCCTCCTCATTGCTCCCGGGTACGCGTTCCCCATGTACGTGGGGATGAACCGTATGTCCGCGTCTACTACAAGGCACGGGAGGAGCGTTCCCCATGTACGTGGGGATGAACCGCATCAGTGCGCGCATACCAGGAGCCTGTGCACGCGTTCCCCATGTACGTGGGGATGAACCGACGGCAGGAACGGGTCGATATCGCTCAAAGCGGCGTTCCCCATGTACGTGGGGATGAACCGAAATCACGAGGCGGTCGGCGGTATCTCCCCGAGCGTTCCCCATGTACGTGGGGATGAACCGGCTACCGCTTACTCCCGTATTGCATCGGATATGCGTTCCCCATGTACGTGGGGATGAACCGACACACACCAGGACGCTGCCGTTGCCTGGTACGCGTTCCCCATGTACGTGGGGATGAACCGCATTGACGTGGTTGTTATCGGCTCCGGAGGATGCGTTCCCCATGTACGTGGGGATGAACCACACGATGCCGTTGTCCGTGTGCGACGGGGCATGCGTTCCCCATGTACGTGGGGATGAACCGCTTCACGCGGTCTTTCTTGAGGTTAAACTGAAGCGTTCCCCATGTACGTGGGGATGAACCGAAGTACTTCCTGATCTCGTGCCAGTCTGTTTCGCGTTCCCCATGTACGTGGGGATGAACCGGCATACGGTCTCGTGTCTCCCGGATCATCTGGGCGTTCCCCATGTACGTGGGGATGAACCGCCGTCGTTATCGACTATGAAGCACTCTACATCGCGTTCCCCATGTACGTGGGGATGAACCGGTAAAATTGCCAGAATCAGCGCGACGATAATCGCGTTCCCCATGTACGTGGGGATGAACCGGTAAAATTGCCAGAATCAGCGCGACGATAATCGCGTTCCCCATGTACGTGGGGATGAACCGGTACGGCGGCGTCTTAGGGCCGGACGGTAAAAGCGTTCCCCATGTACGTGGGGATGAACCGGCACGTTGTTACGCATCGTATGCATCTCCAGTGCGTTCCCCATGTACGTGGGGATGAACCGGTCGTAGCAGCGCCGGCGAAGATTGACGGGTCGCGTTCCCCATGTACGTGGGGATGAACCGCGGACATCGTCATCTACCGTCCCCAGCCCGGTGCGTTCCCCATGTACGTGGGGATGAACCGGTACAACGAGCCCTGAACGAAAACTCGGTATCGCGTTCCCCATGTACGTGGGGATGAACCGAAAATGCTGTGTATAATATATCTCTTTTTTTGGCGTTCCCCATGTACGTGGGGATGAACCGTTAGGCAGTTCAGGCAGAGGAGGGCGGGGAAGGCGTTCCCCATGTACGTGGGGATGAACCGCCCATCTTCACCATACGCCTGATCCCATGCGTGCGTTCCCCATGTACGTGGGGATGAACCGCCCCCATCGTCGACAGATTCCGGGCCGACACGGCGTTCCCCATGTACGTGGGGATGAACCGAGCCTCAAAATTTTCCGCACCCGGCAAAAACAGCGTTCCCCATGTACGTGGGGATGAACCGTAACCAGTCAATATACCCGGTATGCCCATCTTGCGTTCCCCATGTACGTGGGGATGAACCGTTCGGCATCGTCGGATCGAAGGGGTGCGGGAAGCGTTCCCCATGTACGTGGGGATGAACCGGCCGCCGCGTACTCCCGTATTGTAGCGGATATGCGTTCCCCATGTACGTGGGGATGAACCGGGATTTATGGACGTCGCGCTCGATTTAGGCGCGCGTTCCCCATGTACGTGGGGATGAACCGCGGATTCGGCGCTCGATACCGAGTTTTCGTTCGCGTTCCCCATGTACGTGGGGATGAACCGATCGAGATCGATTACGCAACGATCGGCGCGTTGCGTTCCCCATGTACGTGGGGATGAACCGTGTCTACCTGGCATTTTGGGTACGACAATATGGCGTTCCCCATGTACGTGGGGATGAACCGGCAGCAGGACGCGATCGACCGGGAGCAGGTGTGCGTTCCCCATGTACGTGGGGATGAACCGCCGGGGAAGACGTTTCTCGTGGTCTGCCAGAGGCGTTCCCCATGTACGTGGGGATGAACCGGCAACCGCGTGTTGTAGAATTGCAGCGGATATGCGTTCCCCATGTACGTGGGGATGAACCGAGCGCGGAGCAGGAAATGGGTATCAGTTGTCAGCGTTCCCCATGTACGTGGGGATGAACCGTGCAGGTGGGCATCTATCAGGAGCAGGTCGAGGCGTTCCCCATGTACGTGGGGATGAACCGGTCGCGGTGGTGCCGCGATCCTCGCAGCAGATGCGTTCCCCATGTACGTGGGGATGAACCGGTATCGCCGCGCACCGCGTTTATTTGCCGTGGGCGTTCCCCATGTACGTGGGGATGAACCGAAATCGGTGAGCCGGACTCCACGAAATACAACGCGTTCCCCATGTACGTGGGGATGAACCGGCGCTCCGCTTGTGGGGAAAGGACGCACAGATGCGTTCCCCATGTACGTGGGGATGAACCGGCGACGTGACCAGCCGAATTTGTTATCCAGTGGCGTTCCCCATGTACGTGGGGATGAACCGTCAGGAAACGGCCTAGCGGGCGCATTCGTGGAGCGTTCCCCATGTACGTGGGGATGAACCGATCCGCGGGCCTTTGGGCGTTTCCGCGACGCAGCGTTCCCCATGTACGTGGGGATGAACCGGGCCACCAGGTGATCGATAGGATCCGTTGGGAGCGTTCCCCATGTACGTGGGGATGAACCGAACACATACAGTACCGCACCGAGCGGGAGCGCGCGTTCCCCATGTACGTGGGGATGAACCGGCGGCGATGTGGTCGTACGAGATTGACTCAATGCGTTCCCCATGTACGTGGGGATGAACCGACGGTGCGTCGTCTGGAGCCGATCCAGTGCCCGCGTTCCCCATGTACGTGGGGATGAACCGTAGAGAGCCAGAACGTGAACTACCATGTTTGAGCGTTCCCCATGTACGTGGGGATGAACCGCCAGAACTGAAAACGAAATCGATCCACGCCCCGCGTTCCCCATGTACGTGGGGATGAACCGTAGTTGATTCGGTATTAGTCCGGCTCCGGAAGGCGTTCCCCATGTACGTGGGGATGAACCGGGTGCACACGATTTAACTATTGCCACTTTCGAGCGTTCCCCATGTACGTGGGGATGAACCGTGCCTGAACTCATACCTCATCCTCCCGGATAGGCGTTCCCCATGTACGTGGGGATGAACCGTTGCCCTAAAAGGCAAGAGTGCCCACCATATCGCGTTCCCCATGTACGTGGGGATGAACCTACCGCATTCAAGCGGATTCCATTTTCGCCAATGCGTTCCCCATGTACGTGGGGATGAACCGGTCCGCACCAGGTAGGCCTCGCCCTCCTGGTCGCGTTCCCCATGTACGTGGGGATGAACCGACGCTGACTGTCTCGACCACTTCGACTGTTGAGCGTTCCCCATGTACGTGGGGATGAACCGCACAGTAGCCGTAGCCGCCGGCCCCGTAACCGGCGTTCCCCATGTACGTGGGGATGAACCGTAGGATTTAACATCGAGCTGGAGCACGTATCCGCGTTCCCCATGTACGTGGGGATGAACCGGTTTTACCGGGAGGGAAATAATCATGGCATATGCGTTCCCCATGTACGTGGGGATGAACCGGCGGAGGGGGCCGGCACCGGGGGACATTGCTGGCGTTCCCCATGTACGTGGGGATGAACCGGACGCTAGAGTGACCCGTCACCACATCTGTAGGCGTTCCCCATGTACGTGGGGATGAACCCGTTCCCTCGCCGTCACAGGCGGGACAGCTGAGGCGTTCCCCATGTACGTGGGGATGAACCGTAGTACCAAGTGTGCGGGGTGAAAGTGAAACTGCGTTCCCCATGTACGTGGGGATGAACCGAGATGCGGCGAATACATCAAACTATCCATATCGCGTTCCCCATGTACGTGGGGATGAACCGGAAGCCCGTCTGGGACGAGGCCATCCCAACAGGCGTTCCCCATGTACGTGGGGATGAACCGGGATATTAATTATTTTACCGGGAAATCCGGTCGCGTTCCCCATGTACGTGGGGATGAACCGGGAACGTCTGAGAGGTTGCAGCCCTCGATACGGCGTTCCCCATGTACGTGGGGATGAACCGATCTGGCTGTAGCCCGGGGCCGTCGCAAATACGCGTTCCCCATGTACGTGGGGATGAACCGACCCGGGAGAAGAGGTCATCGGAGACATTGAGGCGTTCCCCATGTACGTGGGGATGAACCGATCGCCCCGATCACAGAGACGGCAAGAGCCATGCGTTCCCCATGTACGTGGGGATGAACCGTGCCACCGAATACCCGACGACGCCGCCGGGTAGCGTTCCCCATGTACGTGGGGATGAACCGTTCGGGTGAAAGGCGAACGGGTGCACGTGTGCGCGTTCCCCATGTACGTGGGGATGAACCGGTGATGAAGTACACGATCGTCGCGTAGGCAACGCGTTCCCCATGTACGTGGGGATGAACCGGTGGTGTTGGTGGTGGTCGATCGACACCTGCAGCGTTCCCCATGTACGTGGGGATGAACCGCCGTTTGCGCCGTCGCAGGCGTCTCTCCCGGAGCGTTCCCCATGTACGTGGGGATGAACCGCCCATACAGAGCGTACCCCATATGATCATAAAGCGTTCCCCATGTACGTGGGGATGAACCGCACACGGGAGCCAACCTATGCGACTGGTAAGAGCGTTCCCCATGTACGTGGGGATGAACCGCCGCTTTCCGGGCTTTATCATCCTGCCCTGGTGCGTTCCCCATGTACGTGGGGATGAACCGCCCGCTACGAGCCTCCTTCTGCCGGTGTCGATGCGTTCCCCATGTACGTGGGGATGAACCGAGCGCGATCGTCACGAGGATTAGTTTATACCAGCGTTCCCCATGTACGTGGGGATGAACCGATCCCGACGACGAACGGCAACGTGGTATCCTGGCGTTCCCCATGTACGTGGGGATGAACCGCAAATAGAGTTATTAGGTAAACTGAACAGCGAGCGTTCCCCATGTACGTGGGGATGAACCGGGCGTTTTTCTCGTCGCGCGGTCGTTACCGGTGCGTTCCCCATGTACGTGGGGATGAACCGAAAACCAAAATTTTCCGGGGGAACAAACATTCGCGTTCCCCATGTACGTGGGGATGAACCGGTAATACTGCAGCACGCCGATCGTCGCATAATGCGTTCCCCATGTACGTGGGGATGAACCGCCGCTCCTCCTCCCGGTCGGCGAAATCATCATGCGTTCCCCATGTACGTGGGGATGAACCGTAATCCGGGTCCACGCCGTGCGCCAACCCGTAGCGTTCCCCATGTACGTGGGGATGAACCGACCGAGCTTGAGACCGGCCAATTCCGACCAAAGCGTTCCCCATGTACGTGGGGATGAACCGAATCCTCTTACTGTGCCGGTGATCGCGCCTATGCGTTCCCCATGTACGTGGGGATGAACCGAAACTAATAAATTTACTGGAGTTACTTTACTTGCGTTCCCCATGTACGTGGGGATGAACCGGCACTGACTCACTATTTGATAGTGATACAGGGGCGTTCCCCATGTACGTGGGGATGAACCTGCAGTACGGGATAATCCCCGAGGACATCGAGGGCGTTCCCCATGTACGTGGGGATGAACCGCAAACGGAGCCTATTATCCATCAGACGGTGACGCGTTCCCCATGTACGTGGGGATGAACCGTTTGCCCGCGAGGGCTCCCGTTTTACGGTCCTGCGTTCCCCATGTACGTGGGGATGAACCGCCTCCCGGCCCAATTCCCGTTTAATCAGCGCTGCGTTCCCCATGTACGTGGGGATGAACCGCAGGCATTGGCGTACCCGGGGGATATCGAGTAGCGTTCCCCATGTACGTGGGGATGAACCGGTGATATACATCACCGTGACGGCGTCGGATCCGCGTTCCCCATGTACGTGGGGATGAACCGGGGCGGCTAAGAGTACCCGGGATGCGGCATCAGCGTTCCCCATGTACGTGGGGATGAACCGAACTCAGAGAAATTCCCATATCTGCCGGAACGGCGTTCCCCATGTACGTGGGGATGAACCGTCACCTCTACACGTGATAATCGGTTTACTATTGCGTTCCCCATGTACGTGGGGATGAACCGAGTACAGTCGCCGCTCTCAAAAAGCACCCGCTGCGTTCCCCATGTACGTGGGGATGAACCGCCTCTCAATCCGCACGGCAGTCCCTTTGTCATGCGTTCCCCATGTACGTGGGGATGAACCGTCGACGGAGGCCCTGGCAGCCTGGCGGCGGGAGCGTTCCCCATGTACGTGGGGATGAACCGACCGTTGGATTGTTGGTCCCATAGTCGATTGCGCGTTCCCCATGTACGTGGGGATGAACCGATCACGCCGAGCGCGGCGGCGGCGACGTCCTCGCGTTCCCCATGTACGTGGGGATGAACCGTGTGCCTCCCGTGCGCTGGTTCCAGGTCCGGAGCGTTCCCCATGTACGTGGGGATGAACCGGGATCCATCCCGACGCTCGGCGACGTCCCGGTGCGTTCCCCATGTACGTGGGGATGAACCGGACAGAGAGCCGAGTCTCGAACTCGGCCCCCTGCGTTCCCCATGTACGTGGGGATGAACCGATCTGCGCCGGGTTGTCACCATACTTAACGAGGCGTTCCCCATGTACGTGGGGATGAACCGGTAGTTGCGGCGACGAAGCGGTTCCGGTCGGAGCGTTCCCCATGTACGTGGGGATGAACCTCAGGATACCGTTTCGGCGTAAACCCGATCTTCGCGTTCCCCATGTACGTGGGGATGAACCGGCATCAGTCGATCCAACCTTCTTCAACTTTGAGCGTTCCCCATGTACGTGGGGATGAACCGGAGGATGGGGGGTTCGACCCCGCCCGTCCCCCGCGTTCCCCATGTACGTGGGGATGAACCGTCGATAATCTACGTGGCCGAGGATGATATCGAGCGTTCCCCATGTACGTGGGGATGAACCGGAACCGTTTCCGGGCCGCCGGCGACAGGTAGAGCGTTCCCCATGTACGTGGGGATGAACCGATCGAGGTACGGGGGGCAGGAGAATCCAGCACGCGTTCCCCATGTACGTGGGGATGAACCAGTACCAGTCGTCGTGACCGTCGGCAAGCACCTGCGTTCCCCATGTACGTGGGGATGAACCGCCAACAGTGACGACATCGACGCTGCTCATCTGGCGTTCCCCATGTACGTGGGGATGAACCGCAGCGGATCCTCTATACCCTCCCCCCGGAGGCGCGTTCCCCATGTACGTGGGGATGAACCGGAATTGATCGCGTCTTCGGTCGCCTGCACAATGCGTTCCCCATGTACGTGGGGATGAACCGAGGTCGACGCCGACCGGTTACTGGTTGAGAACGCGTTCCCCATGTACGTGGGGATGAACCGTCTGCATGTGCCTTCCCCACTCTCGACTCTGGGCGTTCCCCATGTACGTGGGGATGAACCGGCGATATTCTCGTTGAAGGACCAGAGCGAAAGGCGTTCCCCATGTACGTGGGGATGAACCGACGAAATATCCCCCTCGTATTCCTCGCCGGGGGCGTTCCCCATGTACGTGGGGATGAACCGGTCGGCAGCCATCTTCCGGGTGATGAGAGAAAGCGTTCCCCATGTACGTGGGGATGAACCGCCTCCAGCCGTGGAGGTAATGCGATAACTATAGCGTTCCCCATGTACGTGGGGATGAACCGGAGCTGGAGACCTACCTGCACCTGGCCAACACCGCGTTCCCCATGTACGTGGGGATGAACCGTCCTAGAACAGAATCGCGGCATTTGCCCGCGTGCGTTCCCCATGTACGTGGGGATGAACCTGCGCCCCGTAGACCCGGGACGTCGAGGTCCTCCGCGTTCCCCATGTACGTGGGGATGAACCGGTGGCGCTGCAGGTGTGGGTGCTGCTGCGGTCTGCGTTCCCCATGTACGTGGGGATGAACCGATCTGTGAGGGTGATTGACCAGGTACGCCACGGCGTTCCCCATGTACGTGGGGATGAACCGAGTCCCTGGTAGAGTTTGAGGCCGCGAAACAGGCGTTCCCCATGTACGTGGGGATGAACCGTCATGAAGGCGGCCGAGGAGGGCGACGAGAAGGCGTTCCCCATGTACGTGGGGATGAACCGTCTATTGAGTTTGAGACGAGGGGGGCTTCTAAGCGTTCCCCATGTACGTGGGGATGAACCGAACGCGCCAAAGGGTTGGATTACCGGTTGGCAGCGTTCCCCATGTACGTGGGGATGAACCGCCGGTGTTCCACGAGAGGAAGCATGGTTCGAGGCGTTCCCCATGTACGTGGGGATGAACCGTATCCATCAACGTCCTCGACGGCGAATGGGAGGCGTTCCCCATGTACGTGGGGATGAACCGGTCGGCATGGCCCCGGTCCAGCGGGACGGGATGCGTTCCCCATGTACGTGGGGATGAACCGGGTTCCGTCCCCTCTTTGCGCAACCGGTCCTGGCGTTCCCCATGTACGTGGGGATGAACCGTGATAGGATCCCGTGGCTCCCATTCGCCGTCGGCGTTCCCCATGTACGTGGGGATGAACCGTCGGTAGTAATCTCAATCATAATCCTAATCTCGCGTTCCCCATGTACGTGGGGATGAACCAGACGCAGTCAATGAAGAGGTTAAGAATCGGTTGCGTTCCCCATGTACGTGGGGATGAACCGCAGTCGCGGCGTTCCTGCTCGCAGCGTTCTATGCGTTCCCCATGTACGTGGGGATGAACCGGTATAGTGTGCGCCGTGAAAGTGTTACTTCCGGCGTTCCCCATGTACGTGGGGATGAACCGACGAATTCCGACGCCCCATCGAGGTGCCGGTTGCGTTCCCCATGTACGTGGGGATGAACCGCCGAATCGAGGCACGGGAGGGCCAGTGGGGGAGCGTTCCCCATGTACGTGGGGATGAACCGGTACGCTGCTCGAATCGGGTCGCCGGCCATCTGCGTTCCCCATGTACGTGGGGATGAACCGATGGAGGAATTTGGAAACTCGTTTGTCCCGCGGCGTTCCCCATGTACGTGGGGATGAACCGGTAGCCACAACTCCACAATCCAGGAAACAGAAGCGTTCCCCATGTACGTGGGGATGAACCTCCAGCACCCCGATAGCATCAGAGATAAGATCAGCGTTCCCCATGTACGTGGGGATGAACCGGCGGGGCACTGTATCTGCCACGCCTGCATGCAGCGTTCCCCATGTACGTGGGGATGAACCGCCACGGCCTGGCTCGATGCCCGGAACTTCCGCGCGTTCCCCATGTACGTGGGGATGAACCAGACGCACCAGATGAAGTGGCAGAACGTCTGGGGCGTTCCCCATGTACGTGGGGATGAACCGGGTGCTGAGCGCCGGCTCCTGGATTGCCGAGGGCGTTCCCCATGTACGTGGGGATGAACCGTCGGAGATAGCGGGCTCCGTAAATGACGAGGAGCGTTCCCCATGTACGTGGGGATGAACCGAAATCCGTACGTGAGAAGCGCAGGAACATTTCGCGTTCCCCATGTACGTGGGGATGAACCGAGAATTATCCACAAATCAATCGGTATTGTTCCGCGTTCCCCATGTACGTGGGGATGAACCGCGGTACGTGTCGGCCGGCGGTACCTATCTCTCGCGTTCCCCATGTACGTGGGGATGAACCGCATGTCAAGAGTTTGATACGCGACGTTCAGAGGCGTTCCCCATGTACGTGGGGATGAACCGCACCAGTGCGCGTTAACACGACCTCTCTGCGTGCGTTCCCCATGTACGTGGGGATGAACCGCTACACGTGATAACGGGGTGACGATTGCAAGAGCGTTCCCCATGTACGTGGGGATGAACCGACACCGAATCTAACGCAACAGTGTCACCGTTAGCGTTCCCCATGTACGTGGGGATGAACCGAGAAACCACCCGGCCCCGACAGCGAGCAGGAGGCGTTCCCCATGTACGTGGGGATGAACCGGCGTCGCCGATCAGGTCCGTGGTGGCGCCGGAGCGTTCCCCATGTACGTGGGGATGAACCGTCCGATTCTGGAGGATATGCCCCAGGGAGTATGCGTTCCCCATGTACGTGGGGATGAACCGTCGTGATCTGGCCCGAAGATGTGATAACTCTCGCGTTCCCCATGTACGTGGGGATGAACCGTAACTATTTTGGAGATTGCAGCATGACGGAAAGCGTTCCCCATGTACGTAGGGATGAACCGACGATCCGGAGCGCCCAGAATGCGCCGATGTAGCGTTCCCCATGTACGTGGGGATGAACCGACTGACGACGTCTACGCATGGTGCGGCCGCTGGCGTTCCCCATGTACGTGGGGATGAACCGGACTACATGGTCGTGCGGGAGTACCCGTTCAAGCGTTCCCCATGTACGTGGGGATGAACCGTCGCCCGCACACCGGGTGAGTCGGACGACAACGCGTTCCCCATGTACGTGGGGATGAACCGCAGCGGATCGCGAGTGCGACCGGCTGAACGCAGCGTTCCCCATGTACGTGGGGATGAACCGGAAGTTCTCCGCTACTTTCCCGAACATGTACCGCGTTCCCCATGTACGTGGGGATGAACCGCGCGCGCTGTACGAGCACATTGCAACTAACTAGCGTTCCCCATGCACGTGGGGATGAACGGTAGTGCCCTAAGGGGTAAAGGTGATGGAGACACTTTCACCGGGTGCGGCTCTCCCATATAACCCCTCATCTATCTCTCATGTATGCAGGGACCCACCT
>Ga0208041_1001746_pt1 | contig 13020 bp, 12 predicted proteins | sample AD_SCU002_MetaG_FD_184453 | JGI IMG/M metagenome (GOLD analysis project Ga0208041, IMG submission 184453) | Active sludge microbial communities of municipal wastewater-treating anaerobic digesters from China - AD_SCU002_MetaG (SPAdes) (version 2) | ecosystem: Engineered > Bioreactor > Anaerobic...
GAAAAGCGGATTATACGGTCGGGAATCGCCTCATCAACCCGGAGTTCAGGAGAGGGATGAGCCGGTGGCGCTTTGCCGGAAACGCGGCGCTGACGCTCCTCACGAAGATCGCATCGGGCTACTGGCAGCTGGTCGACCCGCAGAACGGTTACACGGCGATATCGAGGCGCGCGCTCGAGACGATCCCGCTCGATGCTATCTACCCGCGGTATGGGTATTGTAACGACATCCTGGTGCGGCTCAATGTCTACGGGTTCCGCGTGATGAACATCCCGCACCCTGCGCGCTACGGGCTTGAACGGTCGAGCATTAAGTACAGCAGCTACATTCTGCGGCTCTCCGGGCTTTTGTTGAAGGATTTCCTCTGGAGGCTGAAGACGAAGTACGTTGTCATGGGGTTCCATCCGCTGGTGTTCTTCTACCTCTCTGGGGTCATATTCAGCACTATCAGTGTTATCATGGGGATCTTCTCCCTGCACTTTAAGTTCGTACAGCATGAGGCGATCTTCGTTCCGGCGGTTATCACCCTCCTGATGTTTGGCCTTGGCATTCAGTTCCTCCTCTTCGGGATGCTGTTTGACATGCAGGCGGAGAAGAACGGCGGGTGGTACTGATTGGTGCGAGATTTTACGCTTGAGAAGTACAGGTACCTTATTCGGACAATCCAGGACGCGGATTACACGACTCTAACAGTTCGTGATTACCTGCGAGGGCAAGGCGCTGGACAAAAAAGCGTTATTCTCCGCCATGATGTGGACCGGCGCCCGGAAAACGCCCTGAAGATGGCCGAACTCGAGCATACTCTTGACACCGCCTCAACCTATTACTTCCGGTATCCAGCAACCTTCGACACGGACCTGATTACCTACATCTGGGACCTTGGCCACGAGATCGGATACCACTACGAGGTGCTTGCAAAAGCAAAGGGCAACTACAAGGAGGCGTTGACCCTATTTGAAGAGGAACTCAGAGTATTCAGAGAAATCTGCGACATCCACACCATCTGCATGCACGGGAGCCCTCTCTCCCGCTATGACAACCGCGACCTCTGGAAGAGATACAATTTCAGAGACTATGGGATCGAGGGCGAGGCGTACCTCTCGGTGACAGAGGCAGGCCTGCGATATCTCACTGACACAGGCAGGTCATGGAATGGGAAGCACATAGTGCGAGATGTGATGCCGGGTGTAGAGACGATCTCAGTGGAAACGACCGACGATCTTGCTCTATGGATTGGGTCTGCCAAAGCTGAGGCGCTCTACCTGACTGTGCATCCGGAGCGATGGGCTGTTAACGATATGGATTGGTTTATCAAATCAACTCTGGATTTTATTGCAAATTTTGGAAAGAGAACTATTTCTTTGATGAGGTGAGGGCAATGACTGGAGATTACCCCTGGGATTACTATAACGATGTGACTGCGGGCCAGTATCTTGACCATCAAGAGAGGATAATTCTTGATAAGTTTTTTAATAGCCATTCCCCTCGATCATGTTTAGACATCGCCTGCGGATCAGGTCGCATCAGTCTGCAGTTAATGGGAAGAGGTATCCATGTTGTTGCAGCAGATCTTAACCTAACCGGGCTAAAGAAGTTACATGCGAAAGCTGCAAAGATACAAAATGATCGAATAGACCTTTTGCAGAGCGATGCAAACAACCTTCCCTTTAAGAACGAAACGTTCGATTGTATTCTCTCTCTTCAAACCGTGGGCTACTTAAGGATCAAGCATTTTCTCTCCGAGTGCAACCGAATACTGAAAAATGATGGTTGGTTGCTGTTTAATGAGGCAAACCGTCATTCGTACAAGTCGGTCATTCACCGTAAACTCAGTCCGGACACTCAGTTTTACCGCCGTTCGCATTCAGAAATATGTTCTCTGTTAAACGAGACGAACTTCAGAATCGAAAGATTTGCAGGCATGAACTGGCTCCCTCAACGACGCGACTCGGACAATCGGTGGACACCGATCGCATCGAAAATAGAAAGTAAACTGAAGTTGAGTGCTTTTCCCTCAATTAGCCCCTGGGTCTTTTACGTGGCACAGAAGAGGGGTTTTGCATCAGAAGAACACAGAACTGATAGGCCTAACTAATGTTAGAGATTGCCAATCGTGTAGATGAGAACCAATGGCATGAATTCTTGCTATCTCAGAGCGAGGCAACCCTTTACCATACTCCAGAGTGGAAGGTGTTTCTGGAGAAGACATTTGACTATAAACCCCACTACCTCTTTGCAACCGATGAATCCGATCGACTGACCGGGGTTCTCCCCCTCTTCCAGGTAAAAAGCAGGTTAACCGGGAACCGCCTATGTTCCGTTCCGTTTTCCCACGTTTGCGGATGTCTGGGAGATAAGAACACTTGTAGTGCATTGCTGGTCGAAGCAGTTGCAATAGCAACCAGACACCACATAGAGCAGATCGAGATCAGGAATACCGTTGAAATCTCCTGCTTCCAGGAAATGAACGCCTTTTGCACCCATGTTCTAGGGTTGTCTCAGAATGCAGAAGATACGTGGAAACAACTGGATAAGGGCAGTGTTCGCTGGGCTGTAAAAAAGGCGGAAAGACTTGGAGTATCTGTGGTATCATCTACAAATCTCGACGATCTTAGAGAATTTTACGAACTGAACTGCATTACGAAACAGAGTCTAGGAGTTCCCTGCCACCCCTGGAAGTTCTTCAAGAACTTATTCTCTATCCTCGATGGTTACGTCCGGATGTACCTCGCACAACGTGATGGGAATATTGTAGCAGGCGGGGTGATGGAATACTACAAAGATCGGGTTCTTTATGGCTATGGCGCGGCAGATCCAGATCATCTCAATCTACATCCCTATAATGCCTTTATCTGGAAGAGTATTGAAGAGGCGTGTGCAAAAGGATATCGAATATATGATTTTGGTCGCACATCCTATGATAACACAGGGTTGATCCAGTTCAAAAGAAAGTGGGGCGTTCAGGAGAAGAGGTTGATGTATAGTTTCTTTCCTGAGTACAGCAAATCGGCAATCATCGAGCGGGATTCCATTATGCACCAATTAGGGAGCTCAGCCACTCAAACGATGCCAAGATTTGCATATAAGACCTTCAGCACACTCGTATTCCCGCATCTGGGGTGAAACCATGAGGATCGTTGTCGATATAAATCATCCCGCACATGTCCACTACTTCAAGCACTTTATCAGGGAGATGAAGAAGAGAGGCCATGACATTCTAATAACCGCGAGCAGGAAAGAGATCACCTTTAGGCTACTTGAAAGCATTCAACTCCAATTCGTAGATGTGGGCACCTATGGAACATCCCTGATCAGCAAACTGGTAAATATCCCAATCATCGATCTCCGGTATTATCAAACGGTGAAAGCCTTCAAACCAGATATCCTCCTGGGGTTTGGTTCTATCCGCGCTGCTCATGCTTCAGTTTTCCTCCGGAAGCCGTGCATTAACTTTGAAGATACGGAGCATAGCACCGAGCAAATCTACCTATACCGGCCTTTTGTTGAGGTTATCTGCACGCCCTCTTGCTATCTCCAGGATCTTGGCAAAAAACAGATCAGATTCAACGGTTACATGGAACTCGCCTCCCTCCACCCAAACTATTTCACCCCGAATCCTGCCGTGTTCACCGAACTCGGCCTCACCGAGAGCGACCCATTCATCGTCGTCCGCTTCGTCTCCTGGCAGGCGAGCCACGACATCGGCCAGCATGGAATCCGCGATAAAGTTGGATTGGTGAAGGCACTGGAGCAGTACGGCCGGGTCCTGATTACCTCAGAGGGGGTGCTGCCCCCGGAGCTACGATCGTACCAGATCCGGGGAGACCCAGAGAAGCTGCACGACCTGCTGTACTACGCAACGCTGTATGTAGGGGAGGGGGGGACGACAGCTACAGAAGCAGCGGTACTCGGAACCCCTTCCATATTCATCTCGTCCCTTGCTCTGACGATGGGTAACTTTGTTGAGCTCGAGGAAGCCTACGACCTACTCTACAGTTTTACAGACGATTGCACTGCACTGGACAGGGCAACTGAGATCCTTCGAGACCCTGCGAGCAAGGAGGACTGGAGGGTCAAACAGGAGCGATTGCTCGCAGATAAAATTGATGTGACTGCATTCATGATCTGGCTTATCGAGAACTACCCCCGGAGTGTTGTGGGGATGAAAGAACACCCCAAGTTGCAGTATTCTTGCACTTCCATTACGGGTGATGCATCATGACTGCCGTATCCATTTACTCTCACGCCTACTGTGTAATCGCGAGGTCCAGTAGTATCGTTGCCTGTTTTATCAGAGCATCCAGCGAAGTTAGCGGGCTCATGAAGGCGCATGCGGTCTGTCTCAAAGGGGATGACCACATACAGGCATTTAATCGTCTCTGGGGGCCGGCAAAAGACGCCACGGATTCTGGTTACGAGAAAAACATCAAAGACCGCTACCCGGTAACCAAGGTCATCGAAGAGGTATGCAAACCTTGGGAGCCGTTATTAGGGTTTTAAAGATATTTCATTGAGGGTTGAGTTATGACCGAACTACGAGTTTGTACGAGGTGCGTCTGCGATACTGCAATCCCCGGCATATCTTTTGATGAGGATGGAATCTGTAGTCTATGCAAAAACTACGATCTCATTGAGCAAGAATTCCCTCAAAACGAGAAAACTCAACAGAAATTTCAACAGATCATAAATGATATCAAGAAAAATAAAAACGGGAAGTATGATTGCCTCGTAGGGATTAGCGGAGGAACGGATAGCATCTATACTCTATATATATCGCGGAAATATGGTCTTAACCCGCTAGCGTTACATATTGACGACGGATGTGACACCGAAGTATCAATCCATAATATTCAAAGCGCAGTAAATCAATTAAACGTTGATCTATACACAATAAAATTAGATCGAGAAGAAATTGCTGATCTCGAACTATCTTTCTTTCAGGCGTCTGTTCCCGACGTGGAAGTGCCTCCTGATATGGCGATAGCAGCATCGCTGTATAAATGTGCCGCGCAGTTTGGAATAAAGTACATTTTAATTGGTAGTTCATTTAAGACCGAAGGCAAAATGCCTCCAGGGTGGAGCTATGGCGACGGAAAATACTTGAAATCGATTCACGCCAGTTTTGGCCGTAGTACCTTGAAGACGTTCCCGAACTTAATGCTCAGGGATTACCTCTATTATTTTGTGTTCAAAGGAATAAAGGAAATCAAGCCATTATACTATCTTCCATATGTTAAGAAAGATGTAAAACAACTCCTGGAAAAAGAGTTGGGGTGGATCGACTACGGCACAGGCCATCACGAGTCTATATACACACGGTTTGTCCAGGGCTATTTACTGCCAACGAAGTTTGGAATCGATAAAAGGAAAATTCACTATTCAGCACATATCCGATCAGGCCAGATGGCCCGGCAAGAGGCTTTGGCAAAACTGCGGTCACCTGCATGTACTGATGACATGGTTAAAGAGGATACTCAATATTTGTGCAAAAAGTTCGGTATCAGCCTCGATGACTTTGAGCGGATCCTCAATTCTAAACCGAGGGCGTCGTCTGAATTCGATTCATACTATCCTTTAGTCTGCAAATTACGGCATGTCATCAATATTGCGTATAAACTGCACTTATTCCCCACAAAAATGTATGGAAGTTACAAGCGGGAATGATTCGAAATGTATAATAATTTGTTTGTTATTGCGCCGGAATACTATTCTTTCGTTAAGGATCAGACTGAAGCAGTTTCACGTTACTTTCAAAAGACACAGGTTTTTGTTCGGTACAACCCTCTTGCTGATTTATCTGCGATCTGGCCTGGCAGAGGTCTAGATAGGTTTAGATTAAGTCGACTTGTTAACCGGGTGAATCTCCCATCTAATGTTCATATTACTCCCACTCCGCTATACTACCTTCCTGTCGATTGGCATTACAAGGCACTTGGGAAAGCTCACTATAAGAAGATATGCAGATCCGTTCGTAAGGAGGTATTTAAAGATGGCATTGTCCATGCACACCATACCTGGTCCGCCGGATACGCGGGTGCCCGCCTCAAGGAAGAGTACGGCGTCCCTTTCGTGGTCACCGGGCATGGTTATGACATTTACTCCCTCCCATTCAAGGACGATGAGTGGCGAGAGAAGATAGAATACGTACTCAATACTGCGGATCAGGTAATCACAGTCAGCCGGAGCAATCTTGCATGCATCAAAAAACTGGACGTCTCCACGCCGGTCACAGTCATACCAAACGGTTTCAGGAGCGATCTCTTCTATCCCCGTGACCCTTCAGAATGCAGGAAAGCACTCAATCTACCTCAGGATAAGAAGATCGTCCTCACGGTGGGGAATCTGGAGTCAGTTAAGGGCCAGAGATACCTTGTTGCAGCAGTCCTGGAGATCATTCGGGAAAGAAAGGATATCCTGTGCGTGATCGCCGGTGCCGGGAAACTCCGGACCGTCCTCGAACGCCAGATCCGCTCGCTCGGACTGGAGGACTCCGTCGTGTTCGCTGGCGGGAAGCCACATGACGAGATTCCACTCTGGATGAACGCCTGCGATCTCTTTGTCCTGCCGAGCCTCAACGAGGGCAACCCGACAGTCATGTTTGAGGCACTCGGGTGCGGGAAGCCCTTTGTGGGGACGAGGGTCGGCGGGGTGCCGGAGATTATCACCTCCGACCAATACGGCCTGCTGATCGAACCCGCTGACCCCGAAGATCTAGCAGAGAAAATTTTGATGGCGCTGGATCGGGAGTGGGACCGGGGGTATATCCTCCAGTATGCAGAGCGGTTTACGTGGGAAAACATCGCGAGAGAGATCATAAACGTATACGCCCAGGCTTTGAAATGAAAATGTGGGTGAGTGACTAATCAATCCACAAAGTAGTTAACCCCTCTCAAAAAAGAGCTAAACAATACTCGTCAGAGAAAACAACCTCAAGTCGCCCCACCGAGTGCATGAGCATCGGAAGTGCGAGAGGGCATTACCCCCTTCAAGTAAGGGTTCAGGGCGATCTTGACCCGAAAGAGAACTTGAGATAGCGCATAACAGTCGTTGTTGAACTTTAACATAAAGTAGGTCAAAGGGATGAGACTTATATATTTATGCAGATCTTTTGACAGTCGAGATACAGGCGTTGATAAAAAGATATCCGCACAAGTGCAATGCTTGGTAGACCATGGAGTAGATGCTAGTATATGCTCCTTCTCCGTAGATAGTGTTGTTCAACAACACGCTAATAAAAGGGTCAAACATGTGCCAATTCCGATCACCAAACAATCACCAGGAATCATTGGTAAGGTTAAACGCGAGCATCAGATAGATCGGGCACTTGAAAAACTAATCTTAAAATTAAAAGCACAGGATATTCTTTATTTACGAAATCCTTATCCTTTCCCAGGCATATCTAAAATTCTAAGGCAACCGCGGGCATGTAAGATTGTCATCGAGTACCAAGCAATAGAACCATCAGAATATCGATTGAAAGGTAAATACTGGTATTTGTTAATCGACTTTCTCTTCGGTAATGCCATACGGAAGTATACAGATGCCATCGTCGGCGTCACCGATGAGATCACGCGATATGAGGTGTCGCGCTCTGGTGACCACGAAAAACCTCACGTCACCATAGGAAATGGATTCGATGTTGCCTCAGTACCAATCCGGCAACTTCCTGCATACAATGGTGACCTCCATCTCCTCTGTGTCGCCAATGTCAACCGCTGGCATGGACTCGACCGGCTTTTCCAGGGCCTCGCCGCCTATAACGAAACACCGAAAGTCATCCTCCACATCGCCGGAGATGGGGCAGAACTGCCCCATCTCCAGAAACTGGCTGGCGACATCGGCATCACCGATCGGGTAGTCTTCCACGGTTTCACCACCGGTAAAGCCCTCGATGCCCTCTTTGATCAGTGTCATATCGCGGTAGGGAGCCTCGGGATCCACAGGATCGGCCTGAAAGAAGCATCGATCCTCAAAGCCAGAGAGTATTGTGCGAGGGGGATACCTTTCATCTATGGGATACCTGATCCTGATTTTCCTGCAGATTTCCCGTATATCCTTCACCTTCCCACCGATGAGAGTCCCATTAATATCGAGCAAATCCTGACGTTCGCACAAGAAGTCTGCGCCGACCCCGACCATCTACAGAAGATGCGCCACTACGCCGAGGAGCACCTTGACTGGTCGGTGAAGGTGGAAAAACTCAAGAATTTTCTAGAGACGCTGGTTGAAGAAGGCCAGGATGTTATCATTCCAGAATCCAACACAGCTCCTCTTACTGTAAAAGGACTGAAGGCTCCCGGTGGCACCATACTATCCAGTGTAGACCAGAGTGGTACTGTTTTAGGCTCGTCGAAAAAACGGAAAACCAGTATGCAAAACACTAAATTTATACGAAGTCAAGGAGATAACGAATTGGCTCAAGAAATTTTTTTAGCGAAAGATCGACTCCATGAAAAGTTATTGGCGCTTGATATTGGATTTCTAGGGATTAAAGAATACAATCAGCGGTACTTAGGAAATAAATTAAAAAATATTGATAGCCAGCTGGATTTATATGGATACTTACTCAGGTTATGCTTGTCTAATAGTTCATTGCCGATTCAGCAGGCAGTGTTTGTCGATTATGGGGGAGGGTCGGGGATATTATCTCTTTTGGCAAAGGAATTAGGGATAGGAAACGTCATATATGTTGATATTTATGATGGATCCTGCAATGATGTGAAAACCCTTTCAAATATTCTGGGATTACCATTAGACCATATCATCTGCGGAGATGTTGAGGATCTGATATCATTCGTTCAGGATAACTCAATTACTGTCAATTCAATAGCTTCTTATGATGTTTTAGAACATATCTATGATGTAGAAGGACATTTTAAAAAATTAGCCTTTCTCCAAAAAGATTATTTTCGAATTGTATATGCATCTGGTGCAAATGCCAAAAACCCGCGAATAGCAAGGAATCTCCAAAAGCAGCAAATGAGAGCCGAGCACAAGAATAGAGAAACGGTGTGGGGACATAAAGAAAGAGACTCACTCCGTGCCTACTATGATATGAGAAAAGATATTATTGCATCCCATGCACTAGAATTGGATTCTAATGAGATTGATCGGATAGCCAGAGTCACCAGAGGGCTCATGGCAGCGGATATCATAGCCTGTGTCGATGAATATCTGCATCAAGGATATATCTCTTATAGCAATAGTCATCCGACAAATACCTGTGACCCCTATACTGGAAATTGGTGTGAGCACCTGATGGAAACCCAATGGCTTGAAGATATACTTAAAGAATCAGGCTATTCAGTTGAGATCATGAATGGGTACTATCATTGTTCACAATCTCCATCATTACCTAAAAGATTTATTTGCTTTATTCTAAATAATCTAATCTATTTGTTAGGAAAGCATAGGTTATTTATAGCACCATACTTCATTGTTTTCGCTGAACATAAGGCGGCGTCATTGGCGTCAGGTTAAGACCGCTATCGCAATTCTTCACACTCCTCCTTAAGTAAGTGCTATTTTCCGCGCACCGCTTCGCGGCAATTTCGGCAGATTTATATATCTTTCCAAAAATGGTCACATGTCGCGTGAAATCGACAAGAAGGCCAAATATTGCGATTTGAGTTGGAGAGAATTCTCCCTTATCTTCGCATTCTTGAACTCGCCCGGAGCACCGGGTTCTGCCAACGACTCCGAAACTCCATCCGGTCACTCACTTTGCAAACCCTTTGTCGAAGTATTATACAATTATTTTTATATTAATACGCATAAATAATATCTCACTCTCTACTTCCTATGAGGCCATCAAATCAGCCATTTGAAGCATAATCGTTTCTTTTTTTCTGATCACTCGGCAGTTCTCTGAGAACACCCCATCTTCCCCCTCATCATCCCCTCGTAGGAGGAGTATCAGTGAGTTTTTTCTTCATCCCCGTATTCGTCATGGCCTCCCTCATCGAGCCCCTAAACGAAGGTGTTCTTCCGGAGACGGTGGTGACAGGAACCCCCCTTTCGGCCTTCCTGGCCTCGCCCGCTCTGGAGACCATCGCTCAAACCGTTGAGCGTGAGTACTACGATCAGAAGACTCCACGACAGCATTATCCTGCCGTGATGATGCTCAAACTCCTGGTTATCAAGTGTTTTCGGAAACTCTCGTATGCTCGCACCCTTCAGATTCTCACCGAGGAAGATTGCGACAATTTCGGCATCTCCCTAGAAAATTCGCTACCGCACCCGGCGACACTCCACCACTTTGTGAAATATCGTCTTGGCGTGGACGGTCTGAACCGGATCATGACGCTGGTTGGTACTGCACTCGCATAGGTGTGCGATACCGAGAGGGTCGGTATCGTTGATTCCACCCCACTGGAGGCATCACGCTATGACCAGAATGCTCCATACAACCCTCACTACCAGGTCCGGATGGTGTTACCGCGGAAAGTAGGGGGTACAGCTCGACTCTGCCTATGATGCCTTCGAGGCGCACGCCCAGATCTGGTATCATCTGCAGGCCTGGCCGTGTATCGCTCTCCGGGAAGGGGCGGTCGTACAGAAAGATGGCACGGAAGACCGGATTCGTCATTGGGTGAACAAACTCTGGAAAGCCGGAGGCGATGTGCATGCTTCCCTGGAAGAGCAGTTGAGATTTCTCTTCAACCAGGGAAGAGTCGAGCAGGTGGGGATGTTCTTCCGAAATAAGAACATCCTCAATCCAGAATTCCCAACACTCATGCACGGCCGCGGTAATTGCGAGCGCGTGCATAATCACATCAAGACAACTGTCGTATTCCAACCTCAAAGGAATACGAAACGAGAGTCGAGAACTCTACATGCTCCTGAACTTCATAGTATATCAACTTCTCCTCCTGGTCGGGTGTGAGGCAGGGGTCAAGAACCCAAGTGTCCTGAGTGCGCTGATCTGAACGGCAACAGGTGAAAACAGGCGAATTAAGAAGAATCAGTGGAGCAACCGACTCGCATGGCAGACCATGGTGTGTTCGAGTGCCGGAACAACACTGCTAAAGTGAGAGGTAAGAGCGGGGAAAAAAGAAAGAGTCAGAAAAAGCAACCTGATGGAGGAACAGAAGAAACTACGCTGAGAAACATGCCATCAAATTAGGATACCCCCTGATTTGATGGGTTCGATATGAAAAACATCCTTTTTCATGCTCAGCTATGAGCCGAATCCTCCCTTCGATTCCAGTTATCAATTCGGTATTGATTTCGAACAACATCTCCTGCTGTCGAATGGGCTCAAGGCTCTAAAGGATATTGACATAGACTATAACATCAACTCCATTTGAAATTCTCTAATACTCATTGCGCTACCCTCGACGTAAAATTCGAAATCGCTCTCAAATTCAAAAATACAGACATAATATACATTCCAACCATAACCAATACATAAATCATCAGTGTCATCATTATTGGCAATGCAAGCGAGTAACTCAAATAAAACGCGCCAACAACGCCAAGAACACGTGTAATATCCCATATCAATATCCAGTGGTTATATCCATACAACGACAGGAATCCGATTCCCGAGATAGCAAACTGCGCAACTGTCATCACCGCCAGCGGCCAGCAGTACCATCCCGCCTCAGCCCACGCCTCTCCAAAGATAAACGGAACAACAAACGGGGCAAGCAGTGCCGGGATGCCGATCAAAGGAACGCCTATGATGAATAAGTGCTTAAGCGTTCTCACATACAGAGACCGCAGCCCCAGCGACTTCTCGCGGACCATCTTTGATGCTTCCCCGAGGTATGCCTGCCCCATCGAACCTGAAATGAGGCTGCCCGGGAGTACCACCAGCGTATGGGCAAGGGCATAAAGCCCCACAACCTCTGAGTTATAGAGCGCAAGCAGCATGAGGGGCGGGAGCTGCAGCGACAAGGTGTTCACGATAGAGGCCGGAAAATTAAACACCGGAAAACTCCCGTATGTTTTCGCAACGCTCTTCATACGGCCCAGGGATATAACCTTAAAATTCCCCCGGTCCTTCTTCCACATCACACGGGCAAGCGTGCCTATTCCGGCGATCTGGGAGACAATATGCCCGATGATCAACCCCACCGGCCCGAAGGCGAGAACGCCGAGGAGGATCTTGCATACCGAACCCCCGGCACTCTGGTTGATCTTTGTGTAGGTGATCCTCCCGTAATCTCTCTGCCGGACGGCCCAGTAGTTTAGCATGGTATAAAGGCCCATCCCGAAGAAACCGATGAGGAGGAACCAGATATACTGCTCGATAGCCCCCAGATCGAGTACGTTGACCAGCAGATCTCTTCCAAAAAAAAGGATGAGCGCAAACGCCGACGTTGTGATACACAAGAGTATCAGACTCAACCCGAAGAGGTTGATTGTATCATCGTTCTCTCTGGGGAGCGCATAGGCAAACTCGTAGCGGAGGGTGGCACCGACGCCGAAGATCGCCAGAACGGATGAATACACCGCAAGAATACCCATATCTGCCGGCGTGTAGAGCCGGGTGATGATCGGTGCCGTGACAATCGCGATCAACTGGGCAACCGCGGTGCCGCTCCCGAGGATGAGCACGCCCCGGTAGAGCGGATTCCCCATTACAAACCTGAATAACCGTGAAGTATACTCGTTTCTGTTCACGATTCCGGTCAGGTGCGAGAAAAACCTGGCCAGCGTCCCCTGCAGAAGGTTGCCCGTCGTCATTCACTCAGGTTTGCTGGCACCCTGCTGTGCCGGAAATCTATTCTCCTGTCAGGCTGCTCCAGAAACGGATCCGGGCCCCATATCATTCCGGTAACTGATTAGGCTATAGATGGAGATAAAATCTCCGAATTTAGCCGGAAATCCGTGCGGGAAATACCTCTTCACACCATCTGCTCTGCAATATCTCCGGAGGGCAATAGCGATCTCTCGACAGATGTGATCGCCCCCGAACTCCCTCCTTTACCCCACCCCGGGCGCGAACCTTCGCCATGCCCGTTGCCAGAGAAAAGCCAGCTCGACCCGGCCATCATCCCTCGCTCCGATCTC
>Ga0208041_1001747_pt1 | contig 13011 bp, 6 predicted proteins | sample AD_SCU002_MetaG_FD_184453 | JGI IMG/M metagenome (GOLD analysis project Ga0208041, IMG submission 184453) | Active sludge microbial communities of municipal wastewater-treating anaerobic digesters from China - AD_SCU002_MetaG (SPAdes) (version 2) | ecosystem: Engineered > Bioreactor > Anaerobic >...
GAACCTTCGGGGGAACCTTCGGGGGAACCTTCGGGGGAACCTTCGGGGGAACCTTCGGGGGAACCTTCGGGGTTAATCCTCATGATGATCCGACAGCGGCCGAAGATCACCATACCCGGAGATGGCCGAAGCACTGCGCAGGAGCACCCGGACCATAGAAGGCCGTTCAGAGCATTTCGAGCAGATTAGTACGTGTATATCAACTCATCCCGGCATTGAGGGCGCGAGAGATTTCGGTGCATTAATCATGGCACGGATAGAGAGGTAATTTCAGGCAACGCTATCCCCTGCAGGCGGATGGAGCGATCCGGCAGCTCACCTGAGGCAGCGAGAGTTCCGGCCCGGTCTCCAGGGGAACCGTACGACCGGAGGGATCAGCCATGCTGCGACTGGAGGATATCACGAAGGATGCGGCCGTCAACGGTATCGAGCCCGGCCAGGTCGTACGTATCGTCACGACCGAACCTATCGGCGAGAACGCCCTGACGGTCTACTATAGAACCGCCGACGGGCGGGTGAAAGAGCAGATGCTCTTTCGCTCAAGCGAGGCCTCCCTCTCCCTCGCGAAGGCCGGGCGGCCGTGGGCGTTCGACGCGCCCGGCGAGGAGTTCAAACTTGCCGCCGAGGCCTACCGGATCGATCTCGCCTACCTCTTTGACCCGATGATGGCGGTGCATACATCGAATGTCGAACCGCTCCCCCACCAGATCACGGCGGTCTACGAGTCGATGCTCCCCCGGCAGCCGCTGCGGTTTGTCCTTGCGGATGATCCCGGCGCGGGGAAGACGATCATGGCCGGGCTCCTGATCCGCGAACTCCTGATGCGGGCGGATGCCGAGCGAGTCCTGATCGTCGCACCGGGGAGCCTCGTGGAGCAGTGGCAGGACGAGATGTACGAGAAGTTCGGCCTTGCGTTCACCACCTTCTCCCGCGACCTCGCGGAGCAGTCGAGCGGCGGCAACCCGTTCGACGACCATCCCCTGCTGATCGCCAGGCTCGACCAGCTCGCCCGGAACGAGGATCTGCAGGAGGGGCTCAAACGCAGCCGGTGGGACCTCGTCGTGGTGGACGAGGCGCACAAGATGTCGGCGACGTACTACGGTTCGAAGGTGAACCGGACGCAGCGGTTCAGGCTCGGAGAACTGCTTGGCGAACACACCCGCCACCTGCTCCTGATGACGGCGACGCCGCACAACGGGAAGGAGGAGGACTTCCAGCTCTTCCTCTCCCTTCTGGACTCGGACCGGTTCTACGGGAGGTTCAGGGACGGCGCTCATAAGGTCGAGTACCGGGACCTGATGCGCCGGATGGTGAAGGAAGACCTCCTGAAGTTCGACGGGAGGCCCCTCTTCCCGGAGCGGATCGCCGAGTCGGTCAACTACACCCTCTCCGATGCCGAGGCGGCTCTCTACCAGCAGGTCACGCAGTACGTGCGGGGAGAGATGAACAAGGCCGACCTGATCCAGAACAACCAGCGGCGGGGGACGGTCGGGTTCGCCCTCACGGGGCTGCAGCGGCGTCTGGCGTCGAGCCCTGAAGCGATATTCCAGTCACTTAAGCGCCGCCGCGAGCGGCTGGCCCGCCGCGTGGAGGAGGTGAAGATCGATGCCCGCGGCCGGGAGGTCTCCGGGACGCTCCTCGATCTGCCGGGGGATGCGTGGGATGCCGATGAAGAGATGGCGGCCGGCGAGTACGAGGAGTACGAGGAGACGATCGTCGACCAGGCCACCGCCTCGCAGACGATCCATGAACTGGAAGCCGAGATCCGTATCCTCGAGGGGCTGGAGGAGCAGGCCCGGCGGGTCGTCGGGTCGGGACAGGATCGGAAGTGGGAGGAACTCTCGAGGCTGCTGCAGGATACGCCGCAGATGCATGAGGAGAGCGGCCGGCAGCGGAAGCTGATCATCTTCACCGAGTACAAGGATACCCTCCGGTATCTTGCGGCGCGGATCCGCGGGCTGCTCGGTGCCGATGAGGCGGTCGTCACGATCGACGGCAGCGACCGGCGCGAGGAACGGCGCAAGAAGCAGGAGATGTTCCGGAGCGATCCTGCCGTGCGGGTTCTGGTCGCGACCGATGCGGCGGGGGAAGGGGTGAACCTCCAGAACGCTCACCTGATGGTGAACTACGATCTGCCGTGGAACCCGAACCGGCTGGAGCAGCGGTTCGGCCGGATCCACCGTATCGGGCAGACGGAGGTCTGCCGCCTCTGGAACCTGGTGGCGGCCGAAACAAGGGAGGGCGATGTCTTTGTGCGGCTGCTCCAGAAACTTGAGACGGAGCGGCAGGCTCTCGGCGGGCGGGTCTTTGATATCCTCGGTGAGGTCTTTAGCGAGCGGAGCCTGCGGGATCTGCTGATCGAGGCGATCCGCTACGGCGACGATCCCGAGGTGCGGGCGCGGCTCCAGCGGCGGGTCGAGGGCGCTCTTGATACCGAACGCCTCCTGGATCTCATGCGGCAGAACGCCCTCTGCGATGAGGTGATGGATGAGGGGAGGCTGTTTGCGCTCAAGGCCGATATGGAGAAGGCGGAGGCGAGGAAACTTCAGCCCTACTTCATCCGGGCGTTTTTTACCCGGGCGTTCGCGGAACTTGGCGGGGATCTCAGGGCGCGTGAGCCGGGACGGTGGGAGATCACCTACGTGCCCGAGGCGATCCGAGAACGCGACCGGCAGATATCGGGGCGTGACCGGCGCTACCGGCAACCAGTGCTGAAACGTTACGAACGGGTCTGTTTTGAGAAGGAGTACGTCCGGCTGCTCGACCGGGTGGGGGCGCCGATGGCGGCGCTAATCCACCCGGGCCATCCGCTGATGCAGGCGGTGACGGATCTGGTTCTGGAGAGGCACCGGCCGAAGCTCCGGCAGGGAGCGGTGCTGGTGGACCGGAACGATTCCGACACGACGCCGCGGGCGCTCTTCATCATCGATCATTCGGTGCGGGACGGGAGCGACGAGTTCCGGACGATATCGCGGCGGATGCAGTTCGTGGCGATCGATCCGGAGGGGCGGGCGGAGAACGCCGGCTGGGCGCCGCACCTGGATCTCTCGCCGATCAGCGAGGAGGAGCAGGAGGCGGTCTGCGATCTTCTCGCGTCATCGTGGGTTAACGATGACCTCGAGCGGTTGGCGCTCGCCCACGCGACCGAGCGGATTGTGCCGGAGCACTTTGCCGAGGTGAAGGAGCGGCGGGAGATGATGGCCAACCGGACGCTCGAGGCGGTGCAGGTGCGGCTGGTGAAGGAGATCAACTACTGGCAGGACCGGTTCCTGAAGTTGCAGGACGATATGCGGGCGGGGAAGGATGTGCGGATGAACCTTGAGAACGCCCGCCGGACGGCGGAAGATCTCAAGGCGCGCCTTGAACGGCGGAAACGCGAGCTCGTGGCGATGCGGCACGTCATATCATCCACGCCGGTGATCGCCGGCGGCGCTCTGGTGATCCCGGCGGGACTGCTTGCGATACGCCGGGGGGAGGATATGGGCGTCGATGTTGCCGCCCGAAGGCATGTCGAGGCGGTGGCGATGCGGGCGGTGATGGAGGCCGAGCGTGCCCTCGGCCACGACGTGGTCGATGTCTCGGCGGAGAAGTGCGGCTGGGACGTCACCGCCTGCATGCCGGGCGAGGGCGGGCCGACGGTGCGGCATATCGAGGTGAAGGGCCGGGCAAAGGGCCAGACGACGATCACGGTCTCGCGCAACGAGATCCTCTACGGGCTCAACCAGGCTGATAAGTTCGTGCTCGCGGTGGTGCTGGTGGACGGCGAGGGCTACGAGGGACCGTTCTACATCCGCCAGCCGTTCGACCGCGAGCCGGGCTGGGCGGTGACGGGCGTGAACTTTGATCTTGATGCGCTTCTTGGCCGGGCGGAGCGGCCGGGGGCGATTAGATGATGTGCGGATGTTTCCAGGGCGTTCCGGTGAAGAGGGGAAACCGGGCGGATGCCCCGCCGGGTGTGGATACATGGTGGATACATGGTGGATACATGGTGGATACATGGTGGATACATGGTGGATGGATGAACGATGAGCGCCGGGCGGTGGTTGTAGCATGACCGCTCCGGTGAAGATACCGAAGAAGCTGATCGAGGTGGCGCTGCCGCTCGATGAGATCAATGCGGCCTCGGTGCGGGAGAAGTCTATCCGCCACGGTCATCCTTCGACCCTCCATCTCTGGTGGGCGCGGCGGCCTCTTGCAGCGGCCCGGGCGGTGCTGTTTTCACAGCTCGTGAACGACCCCGGCTACGAGCGGGAACTCGGCCGCGGCGTGAATAAGGAGAAGGCCGAGGCGGAGCGAAAACGCCTCTTTGAGCTGATAAAGAGACTCGTCCTGTGGGAGAATACGACGAACGAGGCGGTGCTCGCGGAGGCGCGGGAGGAGATCCGGAAGAGCTGGCGGGAGACCTGCGCCTTAAACAGGAACCACCCGCAGGCGAAGGAACTTTTCAACCCGGAGAGGCTGCCGGCGTTCCACGACCCGTTCGCGGGCGGGGGCGCGATACCGCTTGAGGCGCAACGGCTCGGGCTTGAGGCCTGGGCGTCGGACTTAAACCCGGTGGCGGTCCTGATCAACAAGGCGATGATCGAGATCCCGCCGAAGTTCGCCGGCCGGCCGGCGGTGAACCCGGAGAGCCGGAAGCAAAAGCGGGTCGGGACCGAGTGGCGGGGGGCGGCAGGGCTCGCCGGGGATGTCCGGTATTACGGGCAGTGGATGCGGGGCGAGGCGGAGAAGCGGATCGGCCACCTCTACCCGAAGGTGCGGGTCACGGAGGAGATGGCACGGGATCGGCCGGATCTCGCGGAGTACGTCGGCGAGGATCTGACGGTGATCGCGTGGCTCTGGGCGCGGACGGTGAAATGTCCAAATCCAGCATGTAGAGGAAGGGCACCTCTGTTGCGCTCATTCTCCCTCTCAACAAAGAAGGGAAAGGAGACCCACGTTGTTCCTGAAATTGACTGGAATATACCCGCAGTAAAGCGATTTGAAGTAAAATTTGATGATGAATTACGGTTTGATGGCAGAGTAGGGTTTAACGAAATAGCACGGTTTGATGGGAAGATCCCCCAAAATACGACAGATGCGAAAGGAGCCCGGTGCACCTTCTGCGGGACGTTCATCAAAAAACCCGAACTAAGAGAGATTGCAACAAAATATGGCCTCGAAGCAATCCCAATTGCGGTGGTAGCTGAGGGAAGAAGGGGTCGCATCTATCTTCCGAGCAATGCGGTAACAATTCCTGATGTAGAGAAACCCGTAGTGTCGGAAGTGAATAGGCCGATGACCAACGATCGCCGCTGGTTCTCCCCGCCCCTCTACGGCCTCCCGAATTTTTCAGACATATTCACCCCCCGCCAGCTCGTCGCCCTCACCACCTTCTCCGACCTCGTAGGCGAGGCGCGGGCAGAGATCCTCCGCGACGCCCTCGCCGCCGGGATGCCCGACGACGGGCGCGGGCTGGAGGCCGACGGGGATGGAGCGACGGCGTATGCGGATGCGGTGGCAGTGTATCTGGCGTTTGCTGTGGATAAAGGCGCAAACTATTGGTCATCTCTATGTTCATGGCATTCAGGGCGGGATACGGTAACAAGTACTTTTGGGCGACAAGCGATTCCAATGGTGTGGGATTTTGCTGAGGCAAACCCTCTAAGTAGTTCATCAGGGAATTTTTTAGCAGGGGTTGGACAAGCACATAAGTTATTGGAGAATGCCCCAGCCCGCGCAAAGTCATTCTCAAATCAAAATAATGCAACAGTCCAAGAAGCAAGTTATAGCAAAATTGTATCCACCGATCCTCCGTACTACGACAACATCGGCTATGCAGACCTCTCCGATTTCTTCTACGTCTGGCTCCGCCGATCTTTGAAATCCATCCTACCCTCCCTCTTTGCCACGATAGCAGTGCCAAAGGCCGAAGAACTTGTGGCAACACCCTACCGTCATGGCTCGAAGAAATTAGCTGAGGCCTTCTTCATGGACGGGATGACCGAGGCCATGCGCCGCCTCGCAGAACAGGCGCATCCGGCCTTCCCGGTCACGATCTACTACGCTTTCAAGCAGTCCGAGACGAAGGGAAACGATACCACATCCGCCGGCTGGGAAACGTTCCTCGAGGCGGTGCAGAAGGCCGGCTTTGCCGTCACCGGCACATGGCCGATGAGGACGGAATTGACGGGTAATCTGAAAAAGAATTCAAACGCCCTCGCCTCCTCCATCATCCTCGTCTGCCGCCGGCGCGATCCCGCCGCCCCGCAGATCTCCCGCAAAGAGTTCCTTCGCGAACTCAAGAAAACCCTCCCCGAAGCACTCGACGAGATGACCGCTTCCTCGATAGCCCCCGTCGACCTTGCGCAGGCCTCCATCGGGCCGGGGATGGGGGTCTTCTCGCGCTACGCCGCGGTCCTCGAAGCGGACGGAACCCCGATGACCGTCCACGACGCCCTCGTCCTCATCAACCGCGAACTGGACGGGTACTTCTCCGACGATAGCGGCGACCTTGACCCCGACACCCGCTTCTGCCTCGGCTGGTTTGAGGAGAACAGCTGGGGCGAGGGGAAGTTCGGCGAGGCCGACGTCCTCGCTCGCGCCAGAGGCACCACCGTCGACGGCGTCCGGGAGGCGGGCGTCATCGAGTCCGGCAGCGGGCGGGTCCGGCTCATGAAGTGGTCGGAGTATCCCCGCGACTGGTCGCCGGAGGCCGACAGCCGGACACCCGTCTGGGAGGCGCTCCACCACCTCATCCGCGCCCACCAGTGCGACGGCGGAGAAGTCGCCGCCGCATCCCTCCTCGCCCGGATGCCGGGCAGGGCGGCGGCGATCCGGCAGCTCGCCTACCGGCTCTACACCCTCTGCGAGCGCAAAGGCCGGGCCGAAGATGCCCGCCCGTACAACGAACTGATCACATCCTGGGGAGCCGTCGAGGCACAGACGCCCGCCGTGATCGGAAGAGCACCGCAAAAGACGCTCACCTCCTACGGAGGCTGAAGAATGAAGAATCAGAAAGAGACAATCCGAAAGATGGTCAGTTACCTCAACAACGAGGAGATGTATGGGGGTTTCTGGCTACCAAACATTCAGCGACCGTTCGTCTGGCGGGAGGACCAGATCGAACGCCTCTTTGACTCCATCATGCGGGAGTACCCCATCAGCACCCTCCTCGTATGGCGCACTAAATCACGCATCCGCCGGCGGAAGTTCATCGACAACTACAGAAGCACCATCCGGCTCACCGACTTTTATGTGCCCGAAGACGACAAGGCCAAACTCCTCGTCCTCGACGGCCAGCAGCGTCTCCAGAGCCTCTTCATCGGCCTCAAGGGAAGTTACGAGAAGCGCGAACTCTACTTCGATGTTCTCAGTGGTGATCTCGTCGCACCGGAGGATATCCGCTACAAGTTCAAATTCCTGGATGCGGGAAAGGCCGCCTTCCCGTGGGTAAAGTTCAAGGAGACTGTCTTCAGTAACGATCTCTCAAGCAGAATCGCCAAATCAATCATAAACAGCGCCGGGAGGGAACTGACCGAAGTAGAGAAAGAGCGCATCGAAGATAACGTTGCCCGCATATCAAAGCAGTTCATTAACGAAGAACTGGTGGTCTATCAGGAACTCGACAGCATCGATAACACCGACGCCTACCGGGAAGACGACGTCGTCGAGATCTTCATCCGCGCCAATTCAGGGGGAACACGCCTCGGGAAGTCCGACCTCCTCTTCTCCCTCCTGACATCATCATGGGAGGATGCAGATGAACGGATGGAGGAACTGCTCGACGACCTCAACCGGATCGGATACGATTTCACCCGCGACTTCATCCTGAAAACCTGCCTGACGCTCCTCAACAAAGGAGCATCATATGAAGTCGGCAAGTTCCGCGACGTGCAGATCAGGCAGGAACTCATCGATAAGTGGGAGGACATCTCTTCAGCCATCCGCGACGTGAAGGATTACCTCTCCAGCAAGACGTTCATACGCACGGATAGGGCGATGCCGTCCTACCTCGTCCTGATCCCGATCATCTATTTCCGCTACCACTACCGGGAGAAGTGGAACACAGTACAGAACATCGACGAATACCTCCTCCGCACACTCCTCAGCGGGGCGTTCAGCGGCACCCCGGACAACCTCATCGACCGCTGTACAAGGGTGATCGCTGCCACGGGAGAGTTCAATGTCCCCGAAATCTTCGGCATCATCCGTGAGGACGGGCGGAGCCTCGAGATCGTGGAGAATACCCTCTTCGGGCAATATTACGGATCGAAGAACGTTCACCTCATCTTCAACCTCTGGTACCGGCAGTTCAACTACACGCCGGCATACCAGAACAACCTCCCGCAGGTTGACCACATCTTCCCACAATCCCTCCTGAGAAAGGTCAAAAAGGTAAATCCAAGGACGGGGAGGCAAGACCTCCTCAGGTACTACCAGGAAGACCGCGACCAGATAGCAAACCTCATGCTCCTCACCGCAGAGGAGAACGGGTTTTCCGGAAAACGGGATATCCCGCCGAACGAGTGGTTCAGGGATAAGGACGACGCCTACCTCGATATGCACCTGATCCCGAAGAACCCCGAACTCTGGGAACTCGACAACTACGAGGCGTTCATCGAAGAGCGAAAGAGACTCATCCTTGGCAAATTCAGCCACATACTGCAGAGGGCGTAAATGACGACATCACCCAGACCCTGGCGGGAGATCGCCATCCCGCATGAAGATGTTCTGAAGGGCACCTTCCAGCAGGCGGAGTTCGCGGCCGATCTCTCCCGCGTTCACGCCGGCACCGCAAGCCCCGAGTACCGTGACCCGGTGCTCTTCTTCAAGCGCACCTACATCACCGAAGGGATGCGCCTCCTCCTTGACTCCGTCCTGAAACGGATCACCGGACAGGGCGGCGACCCCGTCATCCAGCTCCAGACCGCGTTTGGCGGCGGCAAGACCCACACCATGCTTGCCGTCTACCACCTCGCCCGCGGCAGTGCCCCCGCCTCCGACCTGCAGGGCATCCCCCCCATCCTCGATGCCGCCGGCGTCATCGACCTCCCGAGAGCCCGTGTCGTCGTCATCGACGGCACCAAACTCTCCCCGAACATGCCGCAGAAACGAGGACGGGTCAGCATCAACACCATGTGGGGCGATCTTGCCTGGCAACTCGGCGGCGAAGAGGCCTACATGCAGATCCGGGAGGCCGACGAGTCCGGCACCTCCCCCGGCAAAGAGACCCTCGCCGCCCTCCTCGCCAGGTACGCGCCCTGCGTCATCCTTATGGACGAACTCGTCGCCTACATGCGGCAGTTCGACGAAACGACGAAACTCGCCGGCGGAACCTACGGCTCGAACATCACCTTCATGCAGGCCCTCACCGAGGCGATCAAGGCGGTGCCGACCGCCGTCCTCCTCGCCTCCCTCCCCGAGTCCGACCAGGAGGCAGGGCTCGGCCGGGGCGTCGCCGCCCTCCACACCCTCGAACACTACTTCGCCCGCGTCCAGGCACTCTGGAAACCCGTCGCCGCCGAAGAGGCCTTCGAGATCGTCAGGCGCCGGCTCTTCTCCGGCATCACCAATACCACCGCCGTGGAGACGGTCTGCCGCTCGTTTGCCGACCTCTACATAGCCGCCGGCCCTGAGTTCCCCCGGGAGACCCAGGAGAGCCGCTACTATGATAGGCTCGTCAAAGCCTACCCCATCCACCCCGAGGTCTTCGACCGCCTCTACGAAGACTGGTCCTCCCTTGAGAACTTCCAGCGCACCCGCGGCGTCCTGAAACTGATGGCGAAGGTCATCCACCGTCTCTGGAAGGACGGCAACAACGACCTCCTGATCATGCCGGGCAGCCTGCCCCTCTACGACGGCGACACCCGCAACGAGATGATCTACTACCTCCCGCCGGGCTGGGACCCGGTCGTCGAGCGCGACATCGACGGCGACCGTGCGGAGACGACCGGGATCGAGAACCGCGATACCCGCTTCGGGAGCGTCCAGGCCTGCCGCCGGGTGGCGAGGACGATCTTCCTCGGCAGCGCCCCGGGCACCCCCAACCGCATGATCCAGGGGATCGCGCAGGAACGGGTTCTCCTCGGGAGCATCCAGCCCGGCCAGCAGACGAGCATCTATCGCGACGCCCTCCACCGCCTCTCCGACCGCCTCTACTACCTCAACAGCGCCGAGAACCGCTACTGGTTCGACACCCGCCCCAACCTCCGGCGCGAGATGGAAGAGCGGAAGAGGCGTTTTGACGAGAAGGAGGCCGTCATCCCGGCGATACAGGAAGGCGTCCGGAAGGCCGTGCAGAAGGGCATATTCGACGGCATCCACATATTCACCCCGAGCGGCGATATCCCCGACGATTACGCCCTCCGCCTCATCGTCCTCTCGCCCCGGGCTCCATACGGGAAGAACGGCGTCTCGATGGCAACGGTCTCTGCCGCCGACTACCTCAAGAACCGCGGCGACCAGCCCCGGCACCGGCAGAACCGCCTCATCTTCCTCGCCGCCGGCGCCGAGAACGTCTCCCTCCTCACCGACCACGTCCGCTCGATGCTTGCCTGGGACTCGATCGTCGCCGACTACGAGAACAAGCGGATCGTCCTCGACAACCTGATGGGAGACAACGCAAAGACCAACCGCGATACGGCCAGGAGAACGGTTGCAAGGACGATCCGGGAGACCTACCGCTGGTTGCTCGTGCCGGTGCAGGAATTTGACGCCGAAAGGGTCTCGCCCGACATCACGTGGGAGAACTACAGCATCAACCCGGGCGCCGAGAACCCGGCCGGGGAGATCGAGCGCGTCCTGCGGGAGAACGAGGCCCTGATCACCGAATGGTCACCGATCCATCTCGCGAATCAACTCAAACGCTGGTTCTGGACGGAGTATACTGCCGAGATAGCGGCCGGCAAGTTCTGGGAGGACACCTGCCGCTACCTCTACTTCCCCCGCCTCCGGAACAGGGATGTCCTGAAGCGGACGATCGAGGCCGGTATGGTGACAAAAGAATACTTCGGCCTCTCGGCCGGGCGAGAAGGCGGGAGGTACATCGACTTCACCTTCGGGAAAGGAAGGGGATCGATCATCGTCGACGATGCCCTCCTCCTGATCGATCCATCGGTCGCGGCGGAATACGAGGCGAGCTTCAAGCCGGCGGAGAAACCCTATCCGGTCGATGCACCGTTCGGGGGCGGTGAGGCGCACGAGGGCGGCACGGCCGTGGCGGGCACCCCGCCCGTCACGGCTACACCCGGTGGAATGAAATCCGTCTACGTCACAAAAAAACGGTTTTACGGGCGTGCAGAGATCGATCCGATCATGGCGAAGATAGACTTTGCCCGGTTCGTGGATGAAGTGGTCACGCAGTTCACGTCGCGGCGGGATACGAAAGTCACCATCAAGATCGAGATCGAGGCGGAGAATCAGAACGGGTTTGATGAGAACCTCCAGCGGGCGATACGGGAGAACTGCACTCTCCTCAATGTTGAGTCTGCAGAGTTTGAAGGGGAGTGAGAGGCAGGGGAGGCATCATCCCTTTCACCCCCGCAAGTTAATCTCGAGATAACCTGCCCGGTGGAGACCGTATCTGCCGGTTCAGATATTTCGGTGAAGGATCAACACCCCGGGGGAAGGAGAGCCCCGAAAGGTGGCAGGTGTCCGTTCCGGGATTGCACCAATGAATCCTAAAACACCGCGTGAACTACCCCGCCCTTAAGGGCGGGGTAGTTCACCTAATAACACTTGTATCGGTGTGTGAACGTAGTACCCTGGCTTAAGGTTATCCCGGCTCGGTTGATCGATTCAGGATCGTGGTCGTTGTTACCGCGGAAAGTAGGTTTTTGACCACCCACAACCATATTCTTCTCATGCAACCCGCGTGAGGGGGTAGCGGAGAGATGTATTCCCTGGAAACGGTCGAAAAACTACTCGAATCATATGAGCAAACGGGATCTTATCGCCAGACAGCCCGTGAAATGGGTGTCGCGTATAACACCGTCCGGAAGTATGTCCTCCGCGCCCAGGCCGTTCGGGACGGCGCGATCGAAGAGATAGTACCCCGTGACCGCAAGATTCACCGACCCGCCCGCGTCGTCACGCCGGAGATCCGAGGGCTGATCCACCGCATCCTCGAAGCGAATCGCAGGAAACCGAAGAAGCAGCGGTGCAATGCCAGGGAGATCTGGCAGCACCTCGTTGCATCCGGCTACTCGTTGAGTCATTCTACCGTAAAACGCGAGGTAGCCCGGTGGCATGCAGAACAGGGTTGACGTGAATCCTCTCCTCCCGCCCCTCATAACGAGGCTGGCGGACCTATCCCGGGGCCACAGTACAGCCGGGCTTGCGCATCCCGCACCTCACCCGCCGGGGTACTCAAACCACTCGATGATATCCAGCCTGTCCAACAAATCTGGCAGCGTGCAGGTCTTGATCAACCCCTTCACCTGTTTCTTGATGCAGGAAGGGTAGTTCGGCGCTACAGACTGGACGAACAACTTCCCATCAAGACTCTGCTCCGAAGAGACCGGGGCGCGCCGTATGTCCCCTTGAGATGGGCGGGGCATTTGCCGTATCAGATGGCGGCAGATCGTCGCGGTTCTTGACGGTGAGATCTCGCGCCGGGAACTTCGGAAGGTTCTCAGCCTGAAGAAAGACCTATCGGCAACCGGCCATCCGTGAGGGTACCGCCGAACGATCCCCCGGCAGCAAGCAGCGCTGCCTTCCCACCCCGAAAAACACTCCCTTGTGGGGGGGTGCCGATGATCGCTACCGGCTGAGAGAAGTTCGGAGAAGGTCACCGGGCTCACGCAACACGAGCCGACCATCGCCATCGCGGATCTCGTCCCGGCACGGTCGTAACGGGCCGGCGATCGAGAACCGGAGCAGCAGAGCCGGCTCTGCCGGGACCTCCCCGGTGGGAGCAGCCCCTCATCTCACCGCTCGTGCAGGGCCGGCAACCTTTGAAGGTCCGCATACCCTATCTTCCCGGACGACAGAGAGGATCTGATGCGCATCAAATTCTGCGGAACGGCGAGC
>Ga0208041_1001748_pt1 | contig 13011 bp, 12 predicted proteins | sample AD_SCU002_MetaG_FD_184453 | JGI IMG/M metagenome (GOLD analysis project Ga0208041, IMG submission 184453) | Active sludge microbial communities of municipal wastewater-treating anaerobic digesters from China - AD_SCU002_MetaG (SPAdes) (version 2) | ecosystem: Engineered > Bioreactor > Anaerobic...
CTTTATGCGCCTTATATACGCCCAGGACCTCTTCCGGCGGATGATGTGACATTTCGCCCAGCCGGAACACCATATAAGCATCCCCCGGGCTGGGAACGTTGCCGAGAACCGCACTGATGCGGGCATCACCGATTTGGAAACGGGTGGCCAGTCTTGCCCTGAATCCATCGGCATCCGCCCGAGCCTGAATATTGAAATCCCTCATCCAGTCAAAATCACCGGCTGAAACGATTGCCGCTGAGAAGACAGATAAAAACACAAATGAAATCATCAATAATATCTTCCGTACTGTCATCAATTCCTCCTTTTCATTGTTTCAATTCTTCTGAACAGATCACCTGCCCTAGTCATTCTCTTCGAATTATTTATTGTTGCTGCTGATGGCGTTGTCTTCTTTCCTGTTGCGGCTGTTGCGGCGGCTGCGGTCGCTGCATCTGTTCTCGCTGCACGGGCTGAATTTGCTGGTGCTGATACCTGATCTCCTGCTGCTGCATTTGCTGAACATCCGGTCTTTGCTGCACCTGCTTTGGTTGTTCCCGCTGAATTTCGCGTTTTTGCTGAATTTGCTTCTGCTGTTGCGGCCTCATCTCCTGCTGTCGTTTTTGCTGCTGTTGAATTTCCTGCCTCTGCCGCATCTGCCTTTGTTGTTCCTGCTGAATTTCGCGCCTTTGCTGAATTTGTTTCTGCTGTTGCTGCCTCATTTCCTGCTGCCGTTTTTGCTGCTGCTGAACATCCGGTCTTTGCTGCATCTGCTTTGGTTGTTCCCGCTGAATTTCCTGCCTTTGCTGAATTTGTTTCTGCTGCTGCGGTCTCATCTCCTGCCGCTGTTGTTGATGCCGCTGAACATCGGGCCTCTGCAGATATTGCTTTTGACGTTGATCCCTTATTTCATATCTCTGCTGCTGCGTTCGGGGTTTGTAATTACGGACGTTCCAAGTTTTCTTCTTTTCCCAGTATCGATTATTCCGCCAGCCTTTCCAATTCTGTTGCAGTCTTTGATGGGGAATCCGCTCATAGTACCAGGGATGTCCATACCATCTGCGTTCTACGTAATATCTTCTCCAGCCCGGGTCCACGTCATAATAAAACCGTGGAACGGCGTTGTAATAAACCCACCCCCGGTCATAGTAACGCGAACGGTACCACCTGCCATCCCACGGACGCCACCACCAGCCGCTCCAGAAAAAGATGTCTACATCTATTTCCGGAACAACATAAACATCATCGGTGTCAGGTAATACTACAACATGCGGTGGAGCAGCAAAAGCAATTACGGGGGGAAGAGAAATTCCAATGCTGATGTCTACTGCCGCCATTGCCGGGGCAGTCGAAAAACTCATCAACAGAAAAAATATGGCGCCAAAAACAATTTTTTTCATTCTTCTTTCTCCTTTCTCTGGTGTTTATGGGAGTTCTGTTTGCCGGCGGTTCTTTAAAGATAAACGGAGCGCGCGGGCTGCTGTACAGCGATTTTCTCATAACTCATTATAAAGCACCATTAAAATTCAATTCATTACTTATGCAAAGGCAATAATCACATTTTATGCCAACCTCGATGATTTCAAAAAGTGCCTTAATAATTAGTCGTTTACAAGCATGCGACATAAGGGAGGGATAATCAGAAAGAAGGTTGCCTGGGTACATAGTACCCAATATTTCAGCATCATCTGGATAAAAAATACGCAATTTTTCGCCGCTAATTTTTCCTGTCCGTAACTTTGAACAGCAGCAAACTTAGAATCACCATCAGGACATTGGCTGATCCCAGCAGCATTAAAGCCTTCGCAGCGTTGTGCCCCAGGCGCGTGTAGAGTTCTCCGGCGATGCTGATCACGGCGCCGCCCAGACACCACGACCAGCCCATCAGGATTGCCGATACAATGCTGACATTTTCGCGGGGGGCAATCCACTGGCCGAACGCCACCCCCAGCGGGTTTACGCTCCCCAGAAAAGCCCCGCCGATAATGCAAAGAGTGATGAATGCCGGCACGGGCAGCGTCAGGCGGATAATCGCATGGTAACTCAGGGCAGACAGAATCGTCATGGCCGCCAGCATTCGTCGCCGGCCGATGTGGTCGGCCAGGTGTCCCATCGGCACCATGAAGATTGTCGCCCCGCAGATTATCAGGCCGAAGGCGCCTCCCTGCCCAAGCCAGGCGGGATAACCTTTCTCGTGGGCAAATTCCGGCATCAGGAAGAACAGACCGCTCATCACACCGCTGGAGATCGCCAGAATGAGAAACAAGGCAAAGATTGGCCCCGCCACCGGGCGAAGCGCGGCGAGTGAAGCGATAACGGATATTTTCCCGGTCGACGAAGCCTCCGCCGGCCGGCACCAGATCCAGACGAACGTCCAGAGAATCGCCGCCGGAATGAGAAGAATCTCGGTATGGTGGTTCAAATTGTTATAAGCGGTGCGAAAACCGATTTGACTGAGACCAAAACCAATGCTGCCGACGGCGATGAACAAGGCCAGAAATGTTGAACCGCGCCGTGCGGAAAAATTGCCCGCGAGCCCTGCTCCTGCCGGATGAAACATGTCCTGACCCAGCCGGCCGGCCGCAAGGATGAAAAACACGACGAGATAAAAACCGTCCAAGCCGAACAGCGCCGGCAGCAGATGGTTTAATTTTGCCTGATAATCGGCGAGCGGACCAAGCAGCAGGGAAAACGACGTCAGCAGCGTGCCCAGGAGAATGACCCGGCGGGTTCCGAAACGGTCGGCAATGGAACCAAACAGCGGCTGCAAAGCCGTTCCGCTCATGGCGATGACCGTGGCTATCCAGCCGGCTTTGGCGACATCAAGACCGGCAAGCGTCTTGTAAACCGGCCAGACGCTCAGCCCCATGAAATCGACCATGATATGCGCGATCACTACAGCGACAAACGTGCCGACCGTTCGGCGCGCCGCCGCGGTCTCGAATAATCCACCACTGAAATGCACCGCTGATGCGGCGGCTGAAGTTCTATTCTCTTTGTTCTCTTCTATTTACTTACTCCAATTTTACGCCGTTTACGTATTGAGATCGCCTGAACATACGGACATCGACCACGCAGGCGCCTTCATCGTAAATCAGCACCGGATTCAGGTCGATCTGGTCCAGATCAGGGTTGTCGATCGCCAGTTGGGAAACTCCTTTTATGATTTCTACCAGCGCAGCCTGATCTTTGGGCTTTTGTCCCCGGACACCGGCAAGAAGGGGATACCCGGTTATGGTGCGGATCGTCTGTATAATTTCTTCATCAGATGCAGGCAACAGACAGAATTGCACATCCCGGTAGATTTCGGTAAAAATGCCTCCCAAGCCGAACATGAGGATCGGCCCGTACTGGGGATCTCGAAATACCCCGACAATGACTTCCAGAGCGCCGTTTTTCGCCATAGGTGAAACGGTTACTCCTTCCAGACGGGCTCCGGGTGCTCCGGCTGCCGCAGCAGCCATAATTTCACTATAGGCCCGGCGAACATCTTCATCACCGGAAAGATTGAGACGGACGCCTCCGACATCGCTTTTGTGCGCAATGTCAGGAGAGGCAATTTTCAGGGCAACCGGTGCTTCCAATTTGCGGGCCAGAGCGGCGGCTTCAGCCGGCGAGGCGGCGTGCAATACCTCCACCGCAGGGACAGCCGCTTTCTTCAGCAGCGCGGCAGACTCCCCGGCGGTCAGCAATTGCAGTCCCGTCGGTGCAGCAGGAGCGGGAGAAGAAGGCCGGGCGGGGCCGTCGAACCGGAAGAATTGATGCAGAGCTTTGATGCCGCGTTCGGGAGAGGGAAAGACAGGAACGCCTTTTTCCTGAATAAGAATTCTTTCTTCCCGCTCCACATCCGCGCCGCCTAAATAAATCACCAGTTCCGGGGCGCCCGGTGTCACGATTTGAGCAGCCCCGGCAACGGGATCTCCGAAGATAACAACCATGACATCGTACTCGTTTTTGGCCGCCGCCATAACTTGGGAATAGAGCGCCGGTTCGCTCATGACGTCGCCGGTCAGGTCGATGGGATTATTGACGGAGCAGTGGGGCGGCAGAATCGCCCGCAATTTTTCTTTGAGTGCGGCAGACGGAGGAGGAGTTTCCAGACCCAGTTTTTCCGCCTGGTCGATGGCTAAAATGGCTGCCCCTCCCGAGCTTGTTATGTTGAGCAGCTTCTTTCCGCGCGGCTTGGTCATATAGGCCAGAGCCTTGGCGGCGTCATACAGCTCTTCGATCGTGTCCGCCCGGTGGACGTGGTATTTTTGAAAAATGGCGTCATAAACGGCGTCAACTCCGGCCATTGATTTTGTATGCGATTCGGCGGCAAGGCGGCCCCGGACGGTGCGTCCGGCCTTGAGAATGACAACCGGTTTTACGGCTGCGGCCAGAGCTTTCTGGAAAGCTGCCGGACGCCTGACACCCTCGACATAGAGGGCGATTACCTTTGTGTTCGGATCATTGTTGAAATACCTTATGCAATCTGCTTCATCGACATCGGCGCGGTTGCCCAGGCTCACGAAAACGCTCACACCCAGATGATCTTCACTTGCCCAGTCCATGAGCGCCGCTCCCACGGTTCCACTTTGCGAAATGAAGGCCATTCCCCCTTTCCTGGTCAGCAATGGCCAGGAAGCGCACATATGATGATGCGGATTGTTCACACCCTGGCAGTTGGGGCCGACTACCCGGATGCCATAACGGCGGGCAATGACAGCCAGCTCTTCCTGAAGCTTTGCTCCTTCTTCATCCGCTTCCGCAAATCCCCCGGTAATAACAACAGCGGATTTGACTCCGGCGAGACCGCACTGCTCTATAGTCTGCGGCACCGCGCGGGCCGGAATGATTATTACCGCCAGATCCGGTGCGGGAGAAATATCGCTGATCTGTTTATAAACCGGAAGGCCGAGAATCGAATCGGCTTTCGTGTTTACGGGATATATCTTACCGGTGAAGCCGCCGTTGATAAGATTGTATAAAACATCATATCCTATCTTTCCGGCGACCGGTGAGGCGCCGATGACGGCAATGCTGTTCGGTTTAAATACGGCGTCGAGTTGGTTCATCAATTTCATGATCGCTCCTTTTTGTTAGTCCTGCATAACCGCCGGGCAGTACCGCGCCAATTCTTCCAGAAACTGATCGCGGCTACGGTAATGGATAACCCTCCATCCCTTCTGTTCGGCCCGTGCACAGTTTCCCGGATTGTCATCGATGAAGAGCACGCTGGAAGCTGCGGTGTTCACTCTTAGCAGGATATCGTCAAAATGACTCGGTTCTCTTTTGCCTTTTCCCATGTAATAGCTGTTGAAAACATAGTCGAACCGGTGGAAGAAGTCATCACGGGTGTTTATTTCTTCCAGCCAGTTGGTCTGATCGCTCAGGATGCCGACGCGAATGTCAAAATCCCTGATTCTTTCTACCAGGTCGATCATCCAGGTGCGCAGGATGAAGCGGGACAGTATTTCCTTTCTTAAAGACTGATCGTCTCCCCGGATGCCCGTTTCGTTCCTTAACAGCTCCCAGTAGACGTTTTCCGGCGCCTGTCCGGTGAGGTAGCCGCAGCTGTGGATGTTATCCTCGGCGGTTTTGTAAAAAATATCTTCGTCGATTCCGTTTAACCTGGCGATCTGCTTCAATCCATCTCTGAATCCTTCTTCCGCCAGAACTCCTCCGTAATCAAACAACACTGTACTGACTCGACAATCTTCAGCTGAACACTTCATTTCCTTCCCGCCTTCTGCAAATAATAATCCGGTGTATGGTCAACATGAATGAATTTCCTCTGGTCATCTTTCAATCTGAAAAGAGTTCTGCTGCAGCCAGAAGGCCAGCTCGAATAATTAATTTCTCCGGGATTTCCTCAAAAATGGAGTTTTCGATAGAAATCGTTCTGCATTGAGAATTGGCGCAAACATCGCAGCATATGCTTTGACCCACTGTAGCCCCAAGCCATTTTTCCAAAGGCTTTTCTCCAATCCAGATTCGATTAGATTGAAGGGTATCTTCGGTAAACATGGGAAAATCAAGATTTTCTGTTTTTAAAATAACTTCAATGCCAAGCTCGGCCAAGGCCTTTTTGAGCTTTTTTACAGCATTCTGCATTGATTCACCTGTCGCCCCACAGCGCTTGCAAGTTTGTCCCTTTTCGTTGACAAGTCTTCTCCAGCGAATCGTTAATGCTTTCAATACTAAGCCCCACCTTATTCTTTAGTTCCTCTGCTGCGCATCTTCTTGCTTCATTCCCGGCTGGCTTGCCGTCTTCTATCTCAGCGACGATGGCATCAATCTGATACACAGCGATTATAATATGCTTTCCAAAGCTGCGTGAACCTTGTCTCGCACCAAATTTCTGACCTCACGAAACTCCGTTGGAGTCATATTCTTTGGGTCAGGGATTTGCCACTCCTCTCTTATGTGAGCACGAATCAAAGGACACTCATCACCACAACCCATGGTGGCAACAAAATCAAACTCTAAATTCGGCAGATCAGATAGAGCTTTTGACTTATGAGACGAGAGGTCGTACCCGACTTCATGCATTGCTTCAATTGCCTTTGGATTAACAATTCCAGACGGCTGCGAACATGCACTATAGGCCTCAATTGCATCTCCACCGAGAATTCGCGCAAAAGCTTCTGCCATTTGGCTTCGATTTGAATTTTCTACACAAACAAAGAGCATTCGTTTTACTTGAGTTTTTATTGATCTCTCCTGAGATATATAATTATTTTTTCACTTGTTGGAAGTATAATTGATAATTATTCGAAGTCAAGCATCCTTAAGAGAGAAAGAGGGGACAGGGAACGAGGGGACGTCCCCTAGCGGCCTCCGATTCCGGTCATCGGCTTGAACAATTTATGATGCATCTGGCGCTTTAAGAACTCTTTCATTAGCGGCAAGACGACATCAGTCCTTTCCTGGTGCGGAATATGACCACATGCCTCCACCATCGCCTTTTGGGCATTTAATGTCTTCGACGCGATTGATTCCACCTGCGCAACAGTGCCATATTGATCTTCGGCACCTTGCAAAACCAGAACTGGACACTCTATTGATGGCAGTAAATATTCTATATTCCAATGTTTGAAAAAGTTGCTGAGCCATGTGTCAGACCATGCTTTAAAGATTCCTTCTGCTTTTCCTCCATGATACCTGGATAGTCTGCGCAACTTTTCAGCATTAAAAGTATCCGAAGCGACCTGGATGCCATCGATTGTCTCTTTCTCAACAAAAACGTGGGCAGCCTCGGTGATGATTCCCTGGAGGTGGGCAGGTTTTTCTGACGCGTGAATCAGGGCAATACTACCGCCATCGGAGTGGCCGATAAGAAAGTAATTTCTGGCGGGGATTAGCTGTGCAATAATTTCCGGCAATTCAGTAAGCGCATATTTGTGCAGGTAATTTATTGTCCATAAATCAGTGAGTGGCGACGACCTGCCATAGCCAGGGCGGTCATAAACAATTCCGGGACAACCGGTTTCTTGGCACAGCATATGCGGGAACTCCTGCCACATTTCCGTGCAACCCAGCCCTTCATGAAGAAAGACCAGATAGGGGCTCTCTTCCTCTCCGTCTATTGCCTCGTAATAGATTTGTTTTGCATTACTCAATTTTAGAATTGCCATGAGAGCAGTCTTTCTGATGCATAACAATTAATATACATGGTGGTCTTTTCCGCCATTCATTATCTTTATACTTTATTCAAAAAATAATCGAAATTAAATAAATGTTTAAAATCAAATGGGATGAACTATGACACCGGATACTTCACGTTTATAAGGAGCAAAAGCCCGGTGGATAATTTATGGGAAATTTGTCCAACTTTGGTTGCAGTCCATAGTGTCGGATTTCTTTACATCTTGATGTGCAGAGAATAAGCCATTGTAATAATTATTATAAATTGAAATTAACTCTCATCATATCGCCCGTTAAGTGTTGGAATATTTTACAATTGGCGTTAATATGAAACCTTTATGTCTTATAATTTGAATAATATTAACCCCTTATGTATATGGCGCAGAATATGCTTAAAAGATTATATTACAGGGTCTTTATTTGCCCCTAATGACTGATGATTTAATTTTATTTGACTCTCTTTGCTTCATCTAGATTGTGTAAATGTTCATCGCTTAGTGAACTAATGCATTAACAAATTAATTATTTAAGGAGGACGAAATGTTTAAATTCAAAAGTTTCATAATCGTAGCCTTGGTAGCGGCATTACTGGCAATGTCAAATGCTGCTTTTGCGACGACGATTAACTTTGATCAGACAGATTTTATGGTCAGCACAGTTACTACCACCACTACTAATTATGGGGGTCTTGATTCAAGCACAAGTTCAGTTCCGGCTCTCCCAGTCGATGGAACATTTACTTTGCCGCCGACGAGTGAAAATCTTTATTTGCCAGGATTAGTGGGGAAATTTTTGCGATTTAATTTCACTCTGCCCGCAAATTATAGCAATCTCTCCTTTTTATTCACAGCTTCTGTTAATGATGAATATGCGCTATACATAAACGGTACGGTGGTAGCGATCCAAGCTACGACCCATACTAGTAATTTCGTTGCCCCATTGCCCGGGTTCAACATGAACGCTGCTGGCGCAGCGGTAGATACCTCGGGGAAGTTGGAATATCTGCTCACCAGCGGAATGCAGTCCCTTTTTCTCGTTGGTGCCAATGAATTGACTTTATATGGAACGGATACCCTGCAATATGGAGGTTTCGCAGCAGTCAACGGAACAATTACTTACGATGTAAACGAACCGCCCCCTCCAAACGGTGTTCCCGAACCAGCCACCATGCTGTTTCTCGGTCTTGGTCTGATGGGCGTGTTGGGTATCCGGAGGAAGATGCAGAAATAATCCTCCACATCATGTTTTTTAAGCATGATTTTTTTAATACAAAGGCAGGGTCTCTTCAGCTCTGCCTTTTCTTATTTCTTATTTCACTGATTATCATCTGTAATCTTCGACTCATCACCGCAAATCAATTTTAATACTTTCAGGAAGCTAAATTTGAATACCGGCGGATTTAAAATTGGTGAACAATGAGGTGCAGGTTTCAATCGGCATTCATGTCATCTGATTCGATAATTCGTTCTATATTAAATGACATTACTGTCCGGTTAATAGTCGAACAAATTTAGCTGGTTGTAAAGAGGTTCTTTAAAATCAGAGCATATTTTGTAATCGAAATTTTCAAATAGTTGATTTAGCGGTGCTTTTTCAAATAGAGTCACGCTCAAAATTTGTAAAATTGTGTAGAGATTATGCTCCAGATGAAGTCGTTTGCGGATGATGGCTACGAGCACATAAACAGAGATCGCAATCCATATTTGAGCTTTAACCGCGTTTTCAGAAGTACCGTAGAATGCCTTGATTCGTAAATGCTGTTTAATCCATTTGAAGAACAATTCGACTTGCCAACGGCATTTGTAGAGATTGGCAATTGTCAGAGCTGGCAGTAAAAAGTTGTTGGTAAGGAAGACAAGATGTTTTGCTCTTTCAGAATCAAAGTATTTTATGCGGCGCAGTTTTGCCGGATAATCTTTTTGTGATTGATAGGTCACCAGTTTGATTGTTTGATCACAAATGAGTCCGGTGTTTCGATCGACGGGATGAGAATAGAGTCTGCGAAATTTCGTATTTTTCTTGGCCCGTGTCACGAAGAAAGAAAGGAGTTGCGTAAAGTTGTAGAGCCTGTCGAAATCCAGGTAGCCGCGATCCATGATATAGAAATTGCCAGGTTCTGGTACAAGGACGTCGAGGATATTGACATCATGAACGCTTCCCGAAGTTATCTCGATAAACGATGGTATGTTTCCGCGAATGTCCAGCAGGGTATGCATTTTGACGGCTGCTTTATGTTTGCGAAATGATGCCCAGGGAAAAAGGGCAAGGCAAAGATCGATGGTTGTTGAATCCAAAGCATAAGCTGTATCCGCCAATTCGACACCGAAGTCTTCATCGGCATAAAGGTTTCGTGCTTTAGAGATCAGGATTTGACAGAAGTCGGCGTAGATTCGCCAGTCGCGTTTTTCATTTGCGTCGGCAATCGTGCTGCGAGAGATACGACCCTGAATGCCGAGATGATAAAGCTTCTCTTGACGTGAACGAAGACAGACTTCAATATCGCGCAGGCTCTCTCTGTAAGTCAGTTGGGCGAAGGCCATGCAGAGAAATTGATCCATGCATGTGAAGCTGCTGGTGCGGTAATTACCGTTGTATCGGTTGACGCATTTACGAAACTCGTACATAGGCAGGTAGTCCATGATTTGTGAAAAAACAGTTTTTCCGGAATTCATTATCCACACCTCCAACAAAATAGAGGCTGGTATAACCGGAATAAAATTTCAAATCGATAAAAAGAAAATACATGCTTATTTGCTTGTTATTACTAATTTATTAACGAAATAAATTTACATTAACCGGACACTATTGATTAAATGATTTTAGGAAATGATTTATCTCCATTTTCTTGTTGCAGTTATTTCATGCCGCCGCCAAGCCGGGATGTCCTTGACATACTCAAGCGCATTTTTTATATAAATTTAGAATAAGATAAACTTATAAGGAACATGATTATGAAAGATATCGATGTATTGGTTATTGGCCGAAGCTGCCTGGATATCATCTCCGTAGTTGAACAGTTTCCTCAGGAAGACACGAAGATTCCGCTGTTATACCGTACGGTGGAGGGGGGCGGTCAGGGTGGAAATGCCTCCTGCTGCATCGCCCGGCTGGGAGGAGCGGTTGCCTATTATGGCTGCGTGGGAGCCGACAACGAAGGCTTATTTTGTCTGGAGCGCCTGAAGGATTTCGACGTCGGGATGGAACATGTGGATGTTATTGAAGACGGCAAGACGCCGATTGCGTATTTGTTTATAACCCGGAAGAGTGGCAAGCGGACAATTATTTATGAGCAAAGCACACTTCCGCCGCTGAGCGCGGATAAGCTGACCCGGATTCTTATCAATCCGGTCAGGGTTGCCCTGCTGGATCCCGAGGTGACTTACCTGGCGGAGGATATCAGGGCTTTGGCCGGGGATGACGTCAGGATTGTATACGACTGTGAAAGATGGCGGGAGGATATCGCTCCGATGATGGCGGCAGCCGATTATTTTATTCCCAGCGCCGATTTTTTGCAGGCGGAAGAATTGAATCCGGCGGGACTTTCCTTTGAACAGCAAATGTTTCGTCTGGCGGAGATGGTCGCCGGTTCCCTCGTGGTGACGCGGGGTGAAAAAGGTGCGTATTATGTCAGCGGGGATCAACTGATGAACGTGCCGGCGCCGGAAACAGAGGTCAAAGATACGACAGGCGCGGGAGATAATTTTCATGCCGCTTTCAGTCTGGCGGTAAGCCGTGGGGATGACCTTTGTGCGGCCGTGAAATTTTCCGTGGCTGTGGCTTCCCTTTCCTGCCGCGAATACGGGGGCAGGCAGGGTGTTCCCGACATCACGGAGGCGCGGCAGCTGGCGCTCACGCTGGAAGAAAAGGTCGCGGCAACGAAGTAAAGAAGCCTGAAGTCGTAAAATTAAAAATTTTCAGCGACCTCTTAAAAGGTCGCAATCAAGGCGCGCGAATACCGGGGAGTGAAGAGACCTCAAGGTACACTTCATCCCGCCCCGTGCTTGACACGGGGCAGGATGAAGTGCGCAACTCAGCATCCGGCCTTTTTACGAGGTCGTCAATAATAAGTTGTTCCCTTTTTTCGTTTTATGCTACACTGTAACCAGAAATACTTGAAATATTGAAGAATTATAACTTGCAGACGATACCGGCAGCAGGACTGGTCAATACAGGTCGCAACATCAAACGATAATTAATGCACGGAGGGCTCCATGGAACTGAAAAAATATGAAGTGCCGGCGGAGAAACTACGCTGGGAATGCGATCCCAAACTTTTCGACTTTGGCTGTACAAAGGACCTTGCGCCGCTGCGTGAGTTTGTCGGACAGGACCGGGCGATAAGGGCGGTCGAGTTCGGGCTGAACATGACCAAGACGGGATACAATATCTATGTCGCCGGGCTTACGGGAACCGGCAAGACATCCATGGTCAAGACCTACATTGAGAGATTAATTAATACCAAGGAAGCCCGGGGGGAGATACTGGCTCCGGAAGACTGGTGTTACCTTTACAACTTTCAAAAACCGGACAGTCCTCAAATAATAAGTCTGCCCCAGGGTAAAGGGAAGGAATTCTGCGACGATATTGACGATCTGTTCGACAACGTGCGGAAGGATTTGGAACAGGCTTTCTCCAGTGACGATTATAAGAAACAGAGGCAGAACATAGAAAAGTCTGAAGAGGAACATCTGAAAGTATTTGAAGGATTAGCCGAAGATGCCCGCCAACAGGGCTTCGCTCTGCAGATGTCTCCGTCCGGCCCGCTGCTTATTCCGATAGTGGACAACCGGCTGATGCAGCAAAATGAATATCTGGCCCTGGACGAAAAGGCCAGGGAAGAGCTCGATGCGAAGCAGACCGACTTGCTTGACAAACTGCAGGCAAGGTTTGACGCCGCCGTCAACGCTAAGAGAAAAATATTGGAGTTGTTGAAAAAACTGGACGAGGACTTGGCCGAGTATACGGTTTCCCGCCTGTTCAATCCTTTGCTGGACAAGTACAATTCATGGACGAAGGTTAACCAGTACCTTGTCGACCTGAAAAAATATGTGCTGGATAAACTTGAACTGTTCAAACAAGCTGAAAAACCGGTAAGTCCGCTGTTGGGAGTTCCCGTCAATCAAGTTATGAGCGGCGGCGCAAACCCGTTTCTTCCCTTTGAGATAAATCTCTTTGTTGATAACAGCGATACCAAGGGGCTTCCCGTGATTATCGAGAGCAATCCCAACTTCAGAAATGTATTCGGCAGGCTGGAAAAGCACTATTTTTTCGGCGGCTACTTCAGCGATCATACCATGTTGAAGGCCGGAGCCCTGGAAAAAGCCAACGGCGGATATCTGCTGATCAATGCCCTGGATGTACTCGTCAACCCCGGCGTCTGGCCCGCGCTTAAAAGGGCGATCA
>Ga0208041_1001755_pt1 | contig 12974 bp, 10 predicted proteins | sample AD_SCU002_MetaG_FD_184453 | JGI IMG/M metagenome (GOLD analysis project Ga0208041, IMG submission 184453) | Active sludge microbial communities of municipal wastewater-treating anaerobic digesters from China - AD_SCU002_MetaG (SPAdes) (version 2) | ecosystem: Engineered > Bioreactor > Anaerobic...
GAGTTCATCGAGTGGCCGCCGATCGGATCGTCATGCACGTCGATATGGACAGTTTCTTTGCCTCCATCGAGGTCCGCCGCGACCCCTCCCTTGCCGGCCGGCCGGTGATCGTCGGCGCCGACCCGAAGGGCGGGGCGGGGCGTGGGGTCGTGAGCACCTGCTCCTACGAGGCCCGCCGCTATGGGGTGCACTCCGGCATGCCCATATCACGGGCGTTCGACCTCTGCCCGCACGGCGTCTACCTCCCGGTGGACCGCAACCTCTACGTGCGGACATCGGCGGATATCATGGCGATCCTCTCGCGGCATGCCGGCCGCATCGAACAGGTGAGCATCGACGAGGCCTACCTCGACGTCAGCGATGCCGGGGGTTTTCCGGCGGCGGAGGCGCTTGCCGCCGCGATCAAGCAGGAGGTCCGGGAGACGGTGGGGCTCACCTGCTCCGTCGGCATCGCCCCGGGCAAGGCCGTGGCCAAGATCGCGTCCGACTACAAAAAACCCGACGGCCTGACGGTCGTCCGCCCCGAGGAGGTCGCGGGGTTCCTCGCCCCCCTGCCGGTCGAGAAGATCCCCGGCGTCGGGAGAAAGACCGGTGAAGACCTGCGGCAGATGGGCATCCGGACCATAGGAGACCTCGCGGGCCACGATATCCAGGCGCTCATCGCCCGGCTCGGGCGATCCGGTATCTCGATGCACCGCCTCGCCCGGGGCATCGACGAAGCTGAGGTGCAGGGCAGGGAGGGGAGCAAGTCCATCGCCCGGGAGACGACGTTCGATGCGGACACCGCCGACCCGGATATGCTCTCGGGCGTTGTTGCCGACCTCGCGGACGACGTCGCGGGCACGCTCGCCGCCGCCGGCCTCCGGTGCCGGACCGTCACGGTCAAAGTCCGTTACCGGGGGTTTGAGACGCATACCCGGTCCCGGACGCTCCCGCGGTTCACCGCGGACCCGGAAGCAATCCATCGGGCGGCATCCGCTCTCCTCCTGCCGTTCCTCAACGGCCGGCCCGTCCGGCTCATCGGTGTCAGGCTCTCGACGCTTGAAGGCGGCCGCACCCGGCAGACGGCGATCGACGAGTTCGTCGGCACCTGACGGATCGCGCAGGGCGAACCTTCTTTACCCGGAGCGCCCACCATACCGCCGGTATGTCCGATATCTGGATCGTGCTCCTCATCGTCGCGATCGTCCTCCTCTTTACGGTGCCGGTCGCCCAGCAGCAGATGGTCCGGACCCGCCGCCTGCGGGCGATCCGGGACCTCGAGACGGAGCGCCGGACCCGGGTCATCGCCCTCATCCACCGGCAGGAGCGGATCGGGTTTCTGGGCATCCCGCTCTTCCGCTACATCGATATCAACGACTCCGAAGAGGTCCTCCGGGCCATCCGGCTCACCCCGCCGGATATGCCGATCGATCTTGTCGTCCACACCCCCGGCGGCCTGATACTCTCGTCCGAACAGATAGCGATGGCCCTCCGGCGTCACAGGGGGAAGGTGACGATATTTGTCCCTCACTACGCCATGTCGGGCGGGACGCTCCTCTGCCTTGCCGCCGACGAGGTGGCTATGGACGAGAACGCCGTGCTCGGCCCGGTCGACCCCCGAATCGGGGAGTACCCGGCGGCGTCGATCCTCCGGGTCCCCCGGTTGAAGCCGCCGGAGGAGATCGAGGATAGGACGTTCATCCTGGTCGACATCGCGGCAAAAGCCCAGAACCAGATGCGGCAGTTCGTCACGGTCCTCCTCCGTGACCGGATGGACGCCGAACGGGCGGACCGCCTCTCGCGCCTGCTCACGCAGGGAACGTGGACCCACGACTACCCGATCACCTTCGAAGAGGCGCGGGACCTCGGTCTCCCCGTCACCCCCGGCATGCCCGCCGGTATCTACCGGCTGATGGACCTCTTCCCGCAGGCGATGCCGCGCCGCCCGTCGGTCGCCTACGTCCCGGTGCCTTACCAGGGAGAGGAGAAGAAGGGCTGATACCCCCGCGATATCGTCGCCATTCTGACCCGAAAGACGGGGGTTCCCAGCACTTATGCCGTCCTGCAACCAACTATTCCTGACCGTGAGCACCTCCATCCAGCTGAACCTGGACGCGTTCGACCGCACGCTCCCCCCTCTCTGCGGAGACGACCCCGACCGGAACGGTTTTCGCCGGCTCTGCTGCCGGTGCCCGTTTGCCGTACGGAGCGGGGGCAGCATCCTCTGCGAGCGGTTCGCGATCCCCATCCGGGCGCGCGAGAAGTACGCCCTGCGGGGCTGGAAAGAGGTACGCGACACCATCCTCGAGCGCGACGGGCACCGGTGTGCCGTCTGCGGCGGGGAAGGGGACCTCCACATTCACCACGTCGACTGCGACCCCACGAACGACGACCCCGGAAACCTGGTCACGCTCTGCGGCATCTGCCATGCCCGGGTGCACGCCGGCCTCCACCGCGCGGGCGGGGCGGAGAGGGTGGCGCGGGTGATGAAGGCGGCACGCCGCCGTCCCGGCTGACCCTCCCGATACACCCTCAGGGTGCCCCGCCGGTATCAACGGCAGGGGAACGGTTATATTGTATGCCCGCTACCAGATGCGTGACCATGGGGGGAACGTCGGGAATGGGTATAGCAGAACGACTCTTCGGGCGGGGCGATCCCGGGGACCGGGAGGACCCGGATGCTGATGCCGCAGTGAGCAGGAAGGCTATCTCTCTCGCCCAGCGGGGGCAGTTTGACGAGGCAATCGCGTGTTTTGACCGGGTGCTCGCGCTCGATCCGGCCAACGCAAAGATGTTGAACAACAAGGGCGTCTTCCTCGACCTTCTCGGCAGGGATCAGGAAGCGCTCGCCTGCTGGGAGAAGGCGCTCTCGATCGATCCGGAGTTCGCTCCGGCCTGGGTCTCCCGGGGGATGCTGTATCGGCGCCGCAACCGGTTCGATGAGGCGCTCGCCTGCTACGACCGCGCCGTGGAACTCAACCCGAACTCCGCGGTCGCCTGGTACAACCGGAGCGGCGTCTTTGCCGCGATGCGCCGGCTTGACGAGGCGGTCGCCTGCTACGAGCGGGTCCTCGCGCTCGACCCCCATTTCGTGGCGGCCTGGACCGATCTCGGTTACGCCCGATTCCTGCAGCACCGGCACGAGGAGGCCATCGCCTGCTACGACCGGGCCATCGCCGACGACCCCGAGGGCGTCCGGGTCTGGAGCCTGAAGGGCGGCGCCCTGTACGCCCTCGGGGAGTACCGCAAAGCGCTCGAATGCTTCGACCGGGTGCTCGCGATCGACCCGAAGTATGCCGCCGGGTGGAGCATGAAGTGCAGCGTCCTCTATCATCTCGGCATGTACCGCCATGCGCTTGCGTGTGCCGACAAAGCGCTTGCGATCAATCCTTCCTGCGAGCTGACCACCCAGGTCCGTAAGATGCTCCTCTCCCTCATCGAGAAGTGGTGAGGGGGCCCGCACGGGACATTCGAAAGGTTGACGCCGGGCGCCGTCCAACCAAGAGACCGTGAGGAAACTCTCCCCCGGGGGAGACTCCGACCGCCTATTACCCGGCGGTGCCAACAGGTGAATTGTATCCATGCCGGTCGATCAGATCCCTATCGGTACGTTCTCGCGGATCACCCATCTATCGCAGAAGGCGCTCCGCCACTACGACGAGCGGGGACTTCTCGTCCCTGCGGCGCGAGACGTGTGCACGGGGTATCGCTACTACACCTTTGCCCAGGCCGAGCGGGGCCTCCGCATCAGGCACCTGCTCTGGCTGGGGTTCGACCTCTCCGAGGTCGAGGCGGTTCTCGCGGCCAGGGAGAGCGGCGATGCCGGAGCGATCCGCGATCTCTTTCGCGCGCGTCTCGCTGCAACCGAGCGGGAAGCTCTACGGCTGCATGCGATTGCAGAGGTCCTGCGAACACAGGATCCCCTGAACGGAGGATTCCATATGTCGATCACCGAACCTGCCATCAAGGATGTCCCTGCCCAGCGTGCGCTCAGCCTCCGGGAGCGGGGTACCTACCACGAAGCGATCCCGAGACTGATCGGGGAACTACTCACGTATGTCTGTCCCGAAGACGGGCGGCGGCCCGCTGCCCGGATGGCCGGGCCGGTCATATTCATCTGCCACGACGAGGAATACCGGGAGACGGATGCGGATATCGAGGTCGCGATCCCGATCATCGGGCCGGTCAGCCTTGAAAACTCACGGGTCGATATCGTGACCCTTCCGGCCGGCCGGTTCGTCTCGGTGCTCCACACGGGCCCCTATCCGGGTGTCGGGAAGGCCTACGAGCGGCTCTTTGCCTGCATGGGCGAGCGCGGTCTTATCCCCGCCGGCCCCTCGCGGGAACTCTACCTCAACAACCCCGGAGAGGTATCGGAGGACGAGCTCCTGACGGAGATCCAGTTCCCGGTGCAGGAGATCCCTCCCTCCCCCTGACGGGAGGAGGTCACCCTCCCTTTGGTATGATCTCGAACAGGTGGAACCCCCACCCGGGTATGTCCAGGTAGAGCCCGGGCGAAAGAAGGCTCTCCCCGTCGCGGTCGTATGCTGCCTCCCCCATGAGGTCGCGGAGCCGGATGCCTTTCCCCGCTATATCGGCCCACGGGAGCGGGACGTAACACTGGCCCCTGTCGGGCGCGTAGTTGACGGTTACGAGGCAGCGTTCTCCCTCCCTCTCCCGGGCAAAGGCGATGTAGCCGCCGTGGGACGGGTTTCCTTCCCAGGCGGGGTTGCAGTCGAGGAGCCGCCAATCCCCGTCCCGGAACGCCGGGAGCCGGAGAGAGGCAGAAAGCCGCCGGTAGAACTCTTCTATGGCCGGATCGCCCGGGTCCTCCGGCTCCCGGCAGATGTGGACGGGAGTCTGCCTCGTGCGCCCGGCAAACTGCCCCTGGTGAAAGAACCGGAGGCCGGGCGAGAGGAAGGCGAGGACGGCGGCAGCCCGGTGGCGGTCGGGCGAAAAGACGGCTGCCGCCCGGGGTTCGTCGTGGTTCTCGAGGAAATGGACGGATTTATCCAGGTATGCCGGATCCGCCCGGAGGTGCTCCCGCACCGACCGTGCGTCGCCCCACCGCAGTCGGTCGTAGAGCCGTTTGTCGTAGGTGTAGTCAAACCCCTGCTGCTGGAGCGTCCACTCCAGGTCCCGGTAGACCTCCGCCATGAAGACGAATTCCGGAAGGTTCTCGCGAACAGCACCGATCGCTTTCGGCCAGAAAGGCTCCATATCCCTCCCCCAGGTCTGCCGGAAGACTTCCGGGAGGACGAGCATCGCCATGTCGCACCGGAGGCCGTCGCACTTCCTCGCGATCCCCTGCACCTCGGCGATCATCGCTTCCCGAAGATCCGGGTTACTGTAATCGAGCTGCAGGGTGTCGGGCCAGCCGCCGGAGAACGTGTCCCGGCCGTGGGCGAGGACGATCCCCGGATCCACCCCGGCATAGTCCTGCGGCCGGCGGGCGAGGTCTTCCTCCGTGCCGTGGACGTAGTAGTCGGGGTGATCGCGCACCCAGGGGTGATCGGGCGCCGTGTGGTTCGGGACGAGGTCGAGCATGAGGAGGAGGTCGTGCCGGCGCAGCCGTTCGCGGAACCGCTCGAGCGTCTCCGGCTCTCCGAGGTCCGGGTGGAGGCGGTAGGCGGTGACGGCAAAAGGGGAGCCGCAGATGTCGTCCTCCTCGATATCGGGGATCAGGCTCCGGTAGCCGCTGAGCCACTCCTCGTGTGAGCGGGAGACCCGGAGCCCGGCATCTCCCGTCGTCCAGGCGCCCATGAGGTAGACCCAGGAGAATCCGCAGGCGGCAAGCCCTGCAAGCCAGGTGTCGGGGATATCGTCGAGGGTGGCGCGGCGGCCGATCTGCCGGACCCGGACGCGGGCGTTGACCTCGTAGAGGGAGGGGTAGCGGGGGGTGTTCATGCGGGGCTCTCTTCGGTCCTCGGGACGATAGAGGTATCCCTCACCAGACGGCGGAGTGGAGATCGCCGTCCCGCCGGAACCCCCGAAACGACCGCGAACCCTGGACGGCATCGATGACCCGGGTGCTCGATGCCCGCATGAAGGTCTTGAGGAGCGCATGCGTCCGCCCTTCGAGGCCGCCGTAGAGGTAGCCCCGGAGCGCCGCCTCCGCCTGCAGCTCCGGTGTGAGGCGGCGGTCGAGGAGGGCGGTGTAGGTCTCGCCGGCCGGCGCACCGGACGTGAGGTGGCGGTCGACGGCGTGGGCGGCAAGTTCTGCGGTCCGGTGGGCGTAAAAGATCCCTTCGCCGAGGATGGGGCTTGCAAACCCCCCGGCATCCCCGACGAGGAGCGTCCCCTCATGGGCAGGCGAGGAGATGAAGTTTCCAAACGGCAGGAAGTATCCCGCCGGCCGCCTCTTCGTGAACGCCGAGAGGCCGAGGGTCTTGAGGAACTCTGTAAATCGGCCGCGCTGGTTGCCTTTGTTCTTCGTGAGCAGCCCTCCCACCCCCACGATGAGCGCTTCCCTGTTCGGGAAGACCCACCCGTAGCCCCACCGGCAGGCGGCAAGGACGATCTGCGGCGTCGCAAGGTCGGCGTCGAGGTGGATCGCGCCGTCGCCGTCCGCGAGCGTCTTCACCTCCGTTCGCGGGATCGTGAGTTCCAGAGCCCACCCGAGGTTCTCCTGCCATCGCTGCCGGTCGACGACGCTCTCCGGGAGGGAGCGCCGGACCCGGCTGTTGATACCGTCGGCCCCGATGAGGACCCGGGCGGCGTATCGGTCCCCGCTCGACGTCGTGACGGTGCGCCGGGCGTGGTCGACGGCGACGACCTCTGCGCCCTCGTGGAGCTCCGCCCCGGCATCCGCCGCCATCCGGGCGAGGAAGGCATCGTAGCGCTCCCGCCGGGTAAAGTAGAGCGGCTCCGAAAGGTCCCCGGCGAGGACCCGGCTATCCCTGATGTAGAGCGCATACCCGGTCCCGGTCGAATCGAGCAGGCCCGCTTCGTGGAGTGCGGGGACCGGGAGGTCAAAGACCCGTTCGAGGAACCGAATGGACTTCTGGCTGAGGCAGCCCCCGCAGACCTTCTCCCGCGGATACGTCTCTCTCTCAAGGAGCGCCACCCGGTGCCCGAACCGCGCGAGCAGGCAGGCGGCGGTGCTCCCGGCAGGCCCGCCCCCGATGACGACGACATCGTATGCCGGTTGATCCTCCATACTTCTCTCTCCTCGGCGACGATAGGGTCCGGCGCAGACTATATTCCTTTCCCCGGAGGGAGTATGGTGTGCGCCGCGATTGAATAGCGTTTCTCAAGAGGGGTATTTACGGGCTCCCCTTTTGCCGCGAAGGCTCCCTCCGGAGGCTGCTTTCCTCTCCCCGGCAGCAGCGGGGATATCGCCGGCCCGTCGTTCGGAACGGGGTTCTCGCGAATATCCGCGCGTAGCCCCCGGGCGATCGCCGCCGAAGGCCGGTTGTATAACCCGGGGTAGAGTAGAAAGAACTGCACGCCAGGTTCCATTCACTTTCACCCCGCACCCGACAGGCTCATCTTCTATCGGGCCGATGCTTCCGGTATGTCCGTTGCGGAGCAGAAACTCAGCCATCTCACCGCTGCCAGTCGGTTCGACCTCTGCTGCTCCGGGGAATGTATCCGGACGCTCTTCGGTGCTTCTCACATCACCTACAACCCCCGGGCCGAAGGGTGCGAGCGGATGCTCAAGGTTCTCCTCCACGGCGCCTGCTCCTACGATTGCGCCTACTGCGACGTCCGCCTCCAGAGGGAGCGCCTCTCGCTCTCCCCGGATGAACTTGCCGGCACCTTCCTCGGTTTCTGGCGGGAGGGGCTCGTCGACGGCCTCTTCCTGAGCTCCGGGATTCCCCGCGACGTCGACCTGGTGATGCACGAACTCGTGGAGACGGGAGAGATCCTCCGCCGGCGCGGCTACGACGGCTATCTTCACTTAAAGATCCTCCCCGGCGCGGCCCGGGCGGATATCCACGACGCCGCCCGCGTGGCAAACCGGATCAGCATCAACCTCGAGGCGACGTCTCCCGACCGCCTGGGGGGAATCGCCGGAGTGAAGGACTACCGGCAGGACATCCTGAAGCGCCAGGCCTGGATGGCGGAAGAGAAACCGGGGCATCACACCACCCAGCTCGTCCTCGGCGCGGCGGGCGAGACCGATGCGGAGGTCCTCTCCTGCGTCGCCGACCAGTACCGGCGGGTCCGGCCTTCGCGGATCTACTTTGCTGCATTTCGCGCTCTGCCCGGGACTCCTCTTGCGGTGCACCCCGATACGCCGGCATGGCGGGCGCGGCGGTGGTACCAGGCCGACTACCTCCTCCGGGACTACGGCGTCACGCCCGATACCCTCCGGGTCGCTCTCGACGAGGAGGGGTTCTTTGCAAACCGCGACCCAAAAGAGGTCATCGCGGCCGGGAATGCGCCGGTGAACGTCAACACCGCCCCGCGCCGCGCCCTCCTCATGGTCCCCGGCATCGGGCCCAAGGGGGCCGACCGGATCCTCGTGCAACGGAGGGTGCGGCCCTTCACCGGCCCGGCCGACCTTGCCCGGGCCGGTATCCGGGGAAAGGCCGCAGGACGGCACCTCACGTTCGGGGGAGGGGAGACGGTTCAGACCAGGCTCGTTCTGTAAAAAATGGGGGAAGATCACCTGATCTTCCCGAACTCCTCGCTCACTTCGGCGGCGGAGCGGTAGGTCCGGTCGCCGAACTGCTCGATCACATCGATCACGCTCTCCGGGGCGCTGTTCTCTTTGGCCCGGGCGACCAGGTCCTGTCTTCCCGCCGGGTAATCCATCCCCCTGAGATAGGACTGCAGGTCGGCCGCGGAGAGGTGGGCCGGGGCTCTCGTCCGGGTCTCGGGCGGTCTCTCGACGGCGGTCTCCCGGCGTTCTCCGTGGGTCTTGCTCCCGAACTCTTCGCTCACCTCGGCAGGGGAGCGGTAGGTCCGATCACCGAACCCCTCGAACGTCGCGATCACGCTCTCCGGGGCGTTGTTCTTTCTGGCCCGGTCGATCAGGTCCTGCCTTCCTGCCGGATAATCCATCCCCTTGAGGTAGACCTGCAGGTCGGCCGCGGAGAGGTGGGCCGGGGCCTTCATCCGGGTCTCCGACCGCTCCTCGACGACGGTGGCCCCCGCGGTTTTCGTCTCCACCGTCGGCCGGGTCTCTTCGGTTCTCGTCTCCGCCGCCGTGCCGGTCTTCTCGACCTCTTCGGCCTTTATCGGTTTCTCTTCGCGGGAGGCCTTCTCCCGCACCTCCACCCGCTCGGTCGTGACGACCTCGCGGAACGGAGGCTCCGTCCGGGTCACGGCTCGCGCTTCTTCCTGGCTCGGGGGGCCTACGGGCCGCCTTGTCTCGATCAGGTTCCAGTTTGCTTCTTTCGGCCACTCCCCCTCCGTAAACCCGGGCTCGTTGTCGAGTCTGTACTTGCTTATGTTCACCACAAAGACGTCGTCCCCCGGCCGGTAGACGATGGCCTCGAGGGGGATCGCGAAGTGTTTCGCCCCGAGACCGAACATGCCCCCGGTCCTGAGCACGGCATACGCCACCCTTCCCGTGGGCAGACCTACCCGGAGGCTTGAGATCTCGCCAAGATCATACCCCTCGGGGTTCTTCACGCGCTTCCCCACGATATCCTCGGATGCGAGGTACTCCTGTCCCTCGCCCCTGCGCACCTGCTGCTCCAGAGTTGCCTCCGCCATTGCAATCACCATCTTCGTTGTCTGCTCCCGAAGGTGATCGCCACCTTCGCGCAGAGCGGGCGATGCGTGCTGAGACTATTTAACGTTTCCCTGGTTTTCGGGAGGAATCCCTCCGCGGCGAAGAGGACGTGCGGGGAGAGCGGGAAGGCCGTCTCTCCCTATCCGCCAAAAAATTGCGGGTATTTCTGTCACCTGACCTTCCCGAACTCCTCGCTCACTTCGGCGGCGGAGCGATACGTCCGGTCGCCGAACTGCTCGATCACATCGATCACGCTCTCCGGGGCGTTGTTCTTCCTGGCCCGGGCGACCAGGTCCTGCCTTCCCGCCGGGTAATCCATCCCCTTGAGGTAGACCTGGAAGTCGGCCGCGGATATGCGCGATGGGGGCCTCGTCCGGGCCTCGGGCCGCTCTTCGGCGACGGTCTCCCGGCGTTCTCCGCGGGTCTTGCTCCCGAACTCCTCGCTCACCTCGGCGGGAGAGCTGTAGGTTCTATCGCCGAACCCCTCGAACACCTCGATCACGCCCTCCGGAGCGTTGTTCCCTTTGGCCCGGGCGACAAGGTCCTGTTTTTCTGCCGGGTAATCCATCCCCTTGAGGTAGACCTGCAGGTCGGCCGCGGAGAGGTGGGCCGGGGCCTTCACCCGGGTCTCGGGCCGCTCTTCGGCGACGGTCTCCGTCCGGGCCGGCGGCTCGTGCCGGGTCTTCTCCCCGCGGGTCTCCCTGCCGAACTCCTCGCTCACCTCGGCAGCGGAGCGATACGTCCGGTCGCCGAACTGCTCGATCACATCAACCACGCTCTCTGGGGCGTTGTTCTTCTGCGCGTGCATAACAAGATCCTGCCTTCCCGCCGGGTAATCGATGCCCCTGAGGTAGACCTGCAGGTCGGCTGCGGAGAGGTGGGCACGCGACGGTGCTCTCGCCCGGGTCTCGGGCCGCTCCTCGACGACGGTCTCCGCCCCGGCCGGCGTCTCGTGCCGGGCTTCCCTGCCGAACTCCTCGCTCACCTCGGCAGCGGAACGGTAGGTCCGGTCGCCAAACCCCTCGAGCACCGCGATCACGCCCTCCGGGGCGTTGTTCTTCTGCGCATGCGCGATGAGGTCCTGCCTTCCCGCCGGGTAATCGATACCCCTGAGGTAGACCTGCAGGTCGGCTGCGGAGACGTGCCCCGGTGTCGGGCCCGGGGTCGTGACGGGTTGTTCTCTCTCCGCCCCGGCCGGCGTCTCGCGCCTGACCTCCACGGTCTCGGTCTCCGTCCGGGCCGGTTCCTCGTGCCGGACCTCCGTGGCCTTTGCCTCCGCCCGTGCCGGCTCTTCACGCCGGACCTCCTCCACGACGGCCCCCGCGGCCCGGGCCGGCTGCTCCTCGGTTCGTGGTTTCATCGCCTTCTCTCCCCAACCGCCCGCGACCGTCTGGACGGGCGGCGGCACCGGGGTGTAACTCTCTACAGTGCGGGGTGCGGGCTCTGCCGGTGCTGCCGGCTTCTCCTCTTTCGGCGGCGGGCGCTCTCCTTCTGCAGCAGGACGCTCTTTTGCCGCAGTCGGGCGCGGGGGTGTCCTGATCACGCTCCAGTCGCCTTCCCGTGGCATTTTGTCACGGGTGAAACCGGAAGCGTTATCGAGCGTCTTCTTATCCGTATCCACGATAGCGATCTTTTCGCGGGAGCGGACCCGGACTGCCTCCCAGGGTATGGCAAAGTGCTTCTCGCCAAACCCGAGTATACCGCCGTACGCAAGCACTGCGTACGCGATGCAGCCACCATCGCGGTCGATAGCGATATCGGTGATGTCGCCGATGTTCTCCCCTTCCGGGTTCTGTACCTTGATGTCCGCCACGTCGCGTGCGCGCATCAGGTCTATCCTCTCTCCAGGCTCCGGCCGGGTTGCCAGTACCTGTCCTGCCTCTCTCTCTGCCAATCGTCTCGCCTCCAACCTGTTTACCTGCGAAGGGATATCCCCTTCAGGACGGGGGAGTAGAGGATCGAGTATACTTAAGGGTTTCCCGCCCCGAAAAACCGGGAGATGAGGCTGCCGGCGCGGCGCTTATGCGCCGGACGGCGAGTAGCGGAGGATAAGTTCGGTTGCCGCCCTGATATCCTGCCCCTGCTTCCTTGCCTCGCCAAGGTAGGTGGCGTAGACCTCGTCGGTCACGAGCCGCATCTGCGGGCGGAACATATCGGCATGCATCATCAGGTCGAAGCATCGTGCCTCGCTCTCGGTGAGGTTGAGCGGCCGGTACTCACCGGTGTGCGGCACGAACGCCGGGTTCTTATCCCGGGGCGTCCTGACCGCGAGGTCGGCAAGCGGCGTCCCCGGGATGGGCTCGGCGCCGCTCACGAAGACGTCGTCGAGGGCGAGGCGGGCGATCAGGTCTTTTGTCGCCTCGTAGTCCCGCTCCGTCTCCCCCGGGTAGCCGACGATGAAACTTCCCGCGACCCGGAGGCCGTGCTCCCGGCACCGCCCCACCGCCTCCTCGACCTGCCGGACGGTTGCTCCCTTGCCCATCAACCGGAGCACCCGGGCACTCCCCGACTCGATACCAAAAAAGACCCACCCTATCGTGTATCGCCGGACGGCGTCCAGGATCTCGTCGGTGATGCAGTCCACGCGGATGTCGGGGGAGGAGACGTTTCGCGCTCCCATCACCTCCGCCATGCCGTGGAGGAGGGCGATGAACGCCTCCGGGTTCATCTCGCCGTCGGCCGACCCATAGAGCGACCCGGTCCCCCCGGAGACCGAGAGCCTCGTCGCCCCGGCTGCCGAGAACGCCCTCACCTCCTCGATGATGCTCGCGAGTTCGCGGCTCCGGATCTTCCTCCCGAAGAACCGGGGCACCTGGCAGAAGGTGCATCCCCCGATACACCCCCGGTGGGTCTCGATGTAGGCGCTCGCGCCCCGGATGCTCTGGCTCCCGATATCGCCCGGTATGAGGGGGAGCGGCCGGTCGATCGAGGCCGGCGGGGCGGGAGGGTTCACGACCGGTCGGCCGCCGTCAAGATAGGCGATGCCGGGGAGGGCGGCCGACACCCCCTCCGCGACGAGGCGGACCACCGTCTCCTCGCCCTCCCCGACCACCACGGCGTCGGGGGCGAGCTCTCCGAGAACTATCTCCGGCGCGGCCGAGACCGGGCCCCCGACGTAGACCTTCCCTCCCTTCTCGCGGTGGGTCCGGACGAGGTCCCGGATGGCGGGGTCGAGGAGGTGCTGGGTCGAAAAAAGGCTTGCGAGGAGGAGGGAGTCCGCCGGGACGGCGGGCGCCCGGGTGAGGGAGACCCGGTGCCCTGCGTCACGGAGGACGCCGCCGATCAGCATGGCGCCGTAGGTGTA